>Ga0307374_10000801_pt1 | contig 59001 bp, 48 predicted proteins | sample OX3MG_FD_202532 | JGI IMG/M metagenome (GOLD analysis project Ga0307374, IMG submission 202532) | Soil microbial communities from Risofladan, Vaasa, Finland - OX-3 | ecosystem: Environmental > Terrestrial > Soil > Coastal area > Acid sulfate soil | place: Finland: Risofladan, Vaasa | collected... | reverse complement strand
CCCCTCGACGGTGTAGGTTTCGTCGGCGCCGGGAAAGCGCTCGGCCGCGCTCTTGCGCCCGTAGACCAGCGGCACGGCGAGGATCTCTTCGATAAAGGTGCGGTAGACCTCGAGCATCGTCAGCGTCTCGCGCTCGGCCTCGGCGCGGGTCGCATGCGCCGTGTGCCCCTCCTGCCACAGGAACTCGGTGGTGCGCAGGAACAGCCGCGTGCGCATCTCCCATCGGACCACGTTGCACCACTGGTTGATCATCAGCGGCAGATCGCGATGCGAGTGAATCCACTGCGCGAACATGTGATTGATGATGGTCTCGGAGGTCGGCCGCACGATCAGCGGCTCCTCGAGCTCCTTGCCGCCGCCGTGCGTGACCACCGCGACCTCGGGCGCGAAGCCCTCGACGTGCTGGGCCTCCTTTTGCAGGAAGCTCTGCGGGATGAACAACGGGAAGTAGGCGTTACGCGCGCCGGTGCGCTTGATGCGGCGATCGAGCTCGTCGCGCAGCGCCTCCCAGATCGCAAAGCCGTCGGGCCGGAACACGATACAGCCGCGCACCGGCGAATAGTCCGCGAGCTCGGCCCGCAGAATGATGTCGTTGTACCACGCCGCAAAGTCCTCGCTGCGCGGTGTTACTTTCTTTTCGTTTTGCTTGTCAGCCATCCGGTTATCCCGTCACTATTGAGCATCGGCCGTGAACGGTTCGATTATCAATAAGGATAGCTTCGCAACGAGGCAACCGACAGGAGGCAATCGATGAAGCTTCGCGCGACGATGATCGCGGCGGTAATCTTCGGCCTGACCGCAATCCAGCCGCTCCCGGCCCATGCGCGGCGCGCAGCCTTGGCCGCGAGCTCGGCCCCGGCTCCGGCTCCCGCACCGATGCCGACGGCGACGACGCGCAATGCCGGCGCCGCCGCGACGCTCCGCACCATCGAGGTGCACGGCCACGGCGAGGCGCACGCCACTCCGGACCTGGCCTTCCTGAACCTCGCGATCGAGACCCACGCGGTGACCGCGCAGGATTGCGCCAATCTCAATGCCGACCTGGCGCAGAAAGTCGTCAAGGCGCTGGAAGGCAAGCTGCAGGGCAAGGGGCGCGTATGGACGGGCGGCTACTCGCTCTACCCCGAGTATGGCGATCAGGCCGAGCAGAAAAAACCGGTGATCGTCGGCTACCGGGCCGAGAACTCGATCACGGTGCAGACCGGCGCGATCGATCTGCTCGGCGGGCTGATCGATACCGCGATCGCGGCCGGCGCCAACCGTATCAACTTCCTCAACTTCGCCCTCCAGGACGATACCCAGGCGCGCAGCGAAGCGATCGCGAAAGCCTCCAAGGACGCCCAGGCGCAGGCCCAGGCGCTGGCGGCGGCGCTGGGCGTGAAGCTCGGCGAGATCACCCGCGCCTCGACGGTCGCCGAACCGCGGCCGCTACCGGTCGAGCCGCGGATGATGGCGATGACGGCGGCGGTCAACGCGCCCACGCCGGTCCAGCCCAACGAGATCACGGTGCCGGCGACGGTTTCGCTGGTTTATGAGATTGAGTAGCTTCATGATCGCCAATGGCTCTCGGGCTTGCGTTTCCTTGCCATCGCGATCAGCGCGGCGGCGATCGGTTACCTGATCGGGCTGGCGATCGCGCCGCTCGGAAACGTGCCGACGCTGTGAAACCCGGACGCTTCTCCTCGCTGGCGGCTTTTCTTGAATATCGCTCCGCCTTGCGCCGCACCGCGTCACCGTCCGATGAGGAACGCGCGACGCTGACCGCGATCGAGCAGCTACTCGCGATTCTCACGCCCGATGAGCGGGCGAGCCTCGACGATAGCTCCGGCGTCGCCGCCGCCCGCCGCGCCGAGCGCGCGCGGCGCAAGCTCGGCCGCGAGCTCGCTGCCCGCGGCCTGCTCGAGGCTTAGGCGGCGCCGATGCTCGCGTACATCGCGCGGCGTGTCGTGTTCGGCGCAGTGGTGCTGCTCGGCACCTCGCTCATCACGTTCCTGATCGCTTTCGTGATTCCCGCCGATCCCGCGGTTGCGATGGCGGGGGCGAAGGCCGACCCGCAGACACTGGCCACCATTCGCCACGAGTTGGGCCTCGATCAACCGCTGTATGTGCAGTACGGCCGCTATCTCGACCGCGCACTGCACGGCGATCTCGGCCGCTCTTATATCCGCCGCCAGAGCGTCACGAAACTTATCGCGAGCCGCTTCCCGGCCACTGCCATCCTGGCCGTTTCGGCGATGGTGCTGTCGCTGGCGATGGGCGTGATCATGGGCATGATCGCGGCGGCCTGGCGCGATCGCGCAATCGATCACGTCCTGCTGCTGATCTCGCTGGGGCTGGTCTCGGTACCGGTGTTCTGGCTCGGCACGATGCTGCTGATTGCGGGCGGACTCTATCTGCGCGATTTTCCGCTCGGCGGCTTCAGCGGCATCAAGAGCCTGGTGCTGCCGACTATCACCCTGGCGCTGGGCTCGGCCGGTTACTACTCGCGCATCCTGCACACCAACCTGATCGACGTGCTGGGCCAGGATTATATCCGCACCGCGCGCGGCAAGGGGCTGACGCCGCAGCGCACGATGCTCAAGCATGCGATGGCCAACGCGATGCTGCCGCTGGTCACGCTGGCGGGTCTCGATCTCGCCGGGCTGCTCTCCGGCGTGGTGCTGACCGAGACGGTTTTCGATTGGCCGGGAATCGGCCGGCTCGCCTTCGAGGCGATCTTCAATCTCGACGTTCCGCTGATCATGGGCACCGTGCTGTTCGCGGCCTTCCTGATCGTGGTCGCCAACCTGATGGTCGATCTGCTTTATCTGTGGCTCGATCCGCGGATTCGGCTGGAACAGGCGCCATGAAGCGGCGACGGTTCAACCTGATGGAGCTGATCGGCGCGCTGATGGTCGCCGTGCTGATCGCGGTTGCGCTGCTGGCGCCGCTAATCGCGCCGCACGACCCAACCCGCGCCGTCGCGCCGACCTTCGGCAATCCCGGTCCGCCGTCGGCCGCCTTTCCGCTGGGCACCGACGAACTCGGCCGCGACGTGCTCTCGCGTATCATCTATGGTGCGCGTATCTCGCTCACCGTCGGCCTCGCGGCGGTCGCCGTGACGCTCGCGATCGGCGTCACCATCGGACTGAGTTCGGGGTTCTTCGGCGGTGCGATCGATTTTCTGCTGATGCGCTTCACCGACGTGATGCTGACGCTGCCGGGATTGCTGCTGGCGATGGCGCTGGTGACGGTGCTGCGCCCGAGCCTGCTCACCATCCTGCTCGTCATCGGACTGGTCTCATGGACCCAGGTCGCGCGGGTGGTGCGGGCCGAGACGCTGTCGCTCAGCCAGCGCGATTTCGTCGTTGCGGCGCGCGCGCTGGGCGCCCCGTCGCGCCGTCTGATCGTGCGCCATCTGCTGCCCAACGTGATGCCGATAATCATCGTGATGGCGGCGCTGGGGACCTCCGGCACGCTGCTGCTCGACGCGGGCCTGAGCTTCCTGGGTCTCGGCGTGCCGCCGCCGACGCCGAGCTGGGGCCGGATGATCGAAGAGGCGACGATTTACTTTCGCACCGCGCCGTGGCTCGCCACTTTTCCCGGCCTCGCGATCTTTTACGCGGTCCTGAGCTTCAACCTGCTGGGCTATGGATATCTGCGTCGGCGGCGCCAGCAATGAAGATCCCACGCACGCTGCGAATTCTGCTCGCGATCGTTGTCACGCTGGTGGCCGGATGCCAGGGCGGCGGGGGCGCGCCCGAATTCCCGCCCGGCGCGAAAGTCCTGCGGCTGGCCGAGATCAACGACGTGCCGACGCTCGATCCCGCCGCCGGCTACGACACCGTCTCATGGGAATTCGAGCAAATGCTCTTCTCGACCCTGGTGCGCTACGGCGAGGCCGACGTGAAATTGCATCCGGAGGCCGCGCTGGCGTGGGCGGTGTCGCCCGACGCGACCGTTTTCACCTTCCATCTGCGCCATGACGTCCGCTTCACGAGCGGCCGTGCGGTGACCAGCGCGGATTTCCGCTACGCCATCGAGCGCGTCCTGAATCCTCGCACCAGCTCCAAGGGCATGGAATATTTCCGCGCCATCGTCGGCGCGCCCGCGTTTATCGCCGGCCGCGCGGCCCATGTCAGCGGCATCGAAACTCCCGATCCCTGGACGATCATCTTTCATCTCGCCGCGCCCGATCCGATTTTCGTCGACAAGCTCGCGATGCCGTTTGCCTCCGCGGTGCCGCGCGAGGCGGTCGCGCGCTGGGGCGAGGACTTCTCGCGCCATCCGGTCGGCAGCGGTCCGTTCATGCTCAAGCAATGGATCGGCGGGCAGCGAATCGTGATCGTCAGGAATCCCGACTACTTCATCCGCGGCCTGCCGAAGCTCGATGCGGTGGTCGATCTGCTCGGGGTCAGCGCCGAGCTCGAATGGCTCAAGTTCGAGGCCGGCGAAATCGACGTCTCGGCGATCCCGACCGCCGAGTTCGCCTACGTGATGAAGACGCCGTCGCTAAAACGGCTGACCACCCATCGGGTGACCGTCGCCACCCAGTACCTGGGGATGAATTGTCAGATGGCGCCGTTCACCGACGTGCGCGTGCGCCAGGCCTTCAATTACGCGATCAACAAGCGCAAGCTGATCGCGATCCTGAACGGACGCGGAGTGGTGGCGCACGGCGTGATGCCGCCGGCGCTGCCCGGCTACGATCCCGGCCTGACGGGCTACGCGTACGACCCCGAGCGCGCGCGCCAGCTGCTGGCCGCGGCCGGCGTCAGCCACGGCCTGGCGCCCGAGCTGTGGCTGCTCGCCGATCAGACCGAGCTGATGGTTGGTCAATCGCTGCAGCAGGACCTGGCACTGGTCGGCGTCAACCTGACGTTGAAGCCGATCGCCCTGGCGCCGCTGCTCGAGGCGGTGCGCCAGCCCAACACAGTACCGTTCATGGCCTTCGGCTGGGAGGCGGATTTCCCCGACCCGTCGAATTTTCTCTCGGTGCTATTTTCCCGCAGCCAGTGGGGCGCCAACAACGACACCTTCTATTATAATCCGCGCGTCGATGCGCTGTTGCGGGAGGCCGCGCCGGTGACCGATTTGCAAAAGCGTTACGCGCTCTACCAGCAGGCGGAAAAGATTATCGTCGCCGACGCGCCCTGGGTATTCCTCTACCACCCGGTCGCCTACGTGATTCATCAGCCGTGGGTGCACGATTTCGTACTGAACCCGATGCGCCCGACGCGACTCGAAAAGGTCTGGCTATCGCCCCATCGATGAGGCCGCGATGCCGTCCGCGATAAAATCTGCCTCGCCGCCCTATCTGCGCGCCGCGCTGCGCCATCTGCGCCGCGTCGATCCGGTGCTGGCGGAGATTATCGGGCAGGTCGGGCGCTATCGGATGGTGCGGCGGCCGGAACGTTTCCAGGCGCTGGTGCGCGCGATTATCTTCCAGCAGCTCGCCGGCCGCGCCGCCCAGGCGATTTACGATCGCTTCGCCGGGCTGTTCCCGGGCGCGCGCTTCCCAAGCCCGCGCCAGGTCCTGACCGCCGAGGAGACGGCGCTGCGCGGCGCCGGGCTTTCGCGTCAGAAGCTGCTTTATATCCGCGACCTCGCCCGCCATGTGGCCGCCGACCAGCTTAATTTCCATCGCTTCGCGCGCATGGATGACGAACAGGTAATCGCCGACCTGACACGCGTGATGGGGATTGGGCGATGGACCGCGGAGATGTTCCTGATGTTCAACCTCGGGCGGCCCGACGTGCTGCCGGTCGACGACCTCGGCGTCCGCAACGCGGTCTTCAAGCTCTACGGGATGAAGCAGCCGCCGACGCCAAAGCAGCTGCGCGAATTCGGCGAACGCTGGCGTCCCTATCGCTCGGTCGCGGTCTGGTATCTATGGCAGAGCACGCGGCTGGTGCTGCCCGGCGACAATTCCGCACCGCCGAGCCCTGCGCGCAAGCGCGGGGCTCGGCGGTGAAGTCTATAGCGGCGGCGGTTTCCGCTCAGTTGTGCGCTTGCTTGTCGGCGATTCGCGCCAGCGCCTCGGCGGCCGTATAGCGCACTTCGGAAGACGGATTCTGCAGCACCTCGAGCAGAACCGGGATCGCCTCGGGACGGCCGATGCGGCCGAGCGACCACGCGATCTGCGCCTGATCGATCGGCTCCTGAGTGTGCGCGAGCGCCTCGCTCAGCACCGCGATATCCGCCTCACCGCCGCTGCGCCCGATCATTTCGTAGGCCGTCAGCCGTAGCTGCTGCTCGCTGGAGGAGATCGCGCGCAGGATGAGCGGCCGTCCGACGACGAAATCCAGATGGTCGAGCATGCCGGGCAGGTAGGTGGCGCGGCGCTTATGATCGTTGAGCGCCGCCACTAACAACGGCATCCCCTGCCGGCTGCCGTAATGGGTCAGCGCGACCGCCGCTGCCATCCGTAATTGCTCCGCCGCCCGATCGCTCGACACGGTCGCCTCGAGCACCTCCACGGTCGCCGGATCATGCGCATCGCCCAACGCCAGCGCGGCTTCGGCGGCGATCTCCGAGTCGCTGCTGCCGAGCCCCTCCTCGAGCGCGTCGGTGGTATAGAGCGAACGGTCGCCGAGCAGGATCATCGAGTGCGCGGCCTCGGTCCGCACCATCGGATCGATCGATTTCGTGAGCAGCCCCTGGAGATACGGCAGCGCGGCGCGATCGCCCATCCGGCCCAGTCCGTTGACCGCCCAGAAGGTCCCGCTCGAATTCGGATCCTTGGCCGCCGAGACCAGGATCGGCATCACCGCCGGCGCCTTTACCTCCGCCAGCGCCTGCAGCGCGATAGTCTGGCTGACGGGCCCGCTCAAGCGATAAAAGCGCTCCAGTATCCCGAGCGCATCGCTGTTTTCGGCCTGGGCCAAGCCCTCGACCGCGGCTTTCTGAATAAACAGATTGGGCGAGTCGAGCGCCTGTCCAATGATCTCGCGGCCGCTCCAGTCGCCATAGCTTGCCAGCGCGGTGGCCGCGTAGCAGCGCTCGAACGGGTCGGGGTCGCTGAGTCCCTGGCGCAACACGACCAGGGAAAAATCATGTAGCGCGCGCAAGCCCGCGGGAGTGTCGAAACGGTATTGCGATTCGAGCAGGCGCACGGCGCCCGCCAACTTGCCAGTGCGCGCCATCTGATTGAGCGCTATCCCGGAGTCGACCGTGATACGCGCCGGGACGATCTGGGCCGCGAGCAGTATCGCCGCCGCGATCCCTCCTGCAATCAGTGCTTTGAGCCGATTTCTCACGAATTAATTCCTCGACAGTCATGCGGGGATCGAGGAGCGAGAACGGTCTCACCCGCCCGGCTTTACCAGGCAGGACCAAGCATGCGTTGCTATCTGCGTAACTACTCCCGATCACCTGCACGTGCAACGCGCCTTGGGGAGACGCAAGAGTTGTACCCGGCAGCCGATCGCAGAATGCGAGCCGAAAACCCTTGCCTTTTCACGGAGTCACGATAATCCGGCCGTCGCACGATGCGAAATCCTTGCGTTTTGCCGCCTTTTTACGGCCATCCGATGATCGCGCGGCACTCATATGCCGCCTGTTCGATAGGCCGCAACCCGGACCGGCCACGCCCGCTTGATAAGCGCCCGCGCGGCGCCGACAACCGTGAGGAGAGAAGCCGGTCAGTGAAAATGAATGGCGATTATGCACTTGACAAAGTGCATAATCGCCAAATGAATGATGAACGGAATCGCGACCACCGAGGCCGCAAGCCCGACCGCCAGACCCACCCCGATCATGGCGAGCCAGGCGATGACCCAGGCGGCGATCGCCTTCCAGGCCGAGAAACGATGGACCTCGGCGATGCATTCCATGCAGACGATTATCCCCCAGATCGATAAGCCCAAAGTTAACGCCCCGATCGGCGTCGGTGACGGAAGAAGATTGCGAAAGGAAAAATGGCCGGCGGCACCGAGCCCAACCGGCGCCTGGTACAGTCCGAGCAGAATCGCGCCAAGCCAGACCAGCGAGCCCGCGATCGTAATGACCCGCGGCCAGCCCAGCGCGGCCCGCACTTCCATGGCCTTGGCAGTTCCGCCCATCAGCGCGCCCGACCATCGGATCAACGCGCCCATCGCGTACAGGGTGCCGATCGCAACGGGTACGCAGCCGGCAAGGAAGTACCATCGAAAGCGCTGCCACCTCTCCGGCGCGATCGAATGCACCGGCTTGTTGGCGAGCGTGAAGGCGACCGGTGGATGAGCGACAAACATGCCGGCCGCGGTCAGCAGCGCGCCGACCGAGACCAGTATCAGCACCATCGTGCGCGGGTCGCGGTCGACGATGCGCCGGATGGTCGCGCGGGGATGCCACCAGATCGAAAAGTAGGGATTATCAGCCGTGTTGATCGAATTCATCTCTCCCACCTCCTCTTGCGAAACGCGGCGCCCGGCCGCGTCATTTGTTGCCTCAAGCGGGCTTGATCGGTTCGCGATAGGGCTGATGCTTCAGGTAGAGGGCGAGCCGGGCCTGCAGCTCATGGACGGTTGCGGAATCCGACCCGGCCAGGTTGATCGCCGTGCGTTCCCAGGCTTGCGCCTGGGCGAAATCCCCGAGCTCGGCGTTGGCGGCCGCCAGCGTGTCGATTATCGAGCTGTCCTTCCATCCGCTCCGGTCCGACGCCTTCCAGGCCAGGTCGAGTGCGCGCCGGCCGTCGCGGATGTGAGCGTTGGGACAGGTGGCGAGCACCCAGACGAGCCCGTTCTCGAACTCGGGATCGTCGGGCCGCAGTTGGATAGCTTTGCGATAATCAGCAATTGCGCCGGCGTAATCCGCCGCGTCATCTTTAGCCAGCGCCCGCCGGCCGTACAATCTGCTGTCCGACGGAGCCAGCGCGATCGCGTGGTTGAGGTCGGCAACTTCACGGTCGTACGCGCCCATCGAACCGTACTCCCAGGCGCGCAACTCGTAAGCATGGAGGTCCTTGGGATCGTGGCTGATCGCGTCGGTGAACGAAGCGATGGCGGCGCCCGAGTAGCCGCCGTTCATGAAGACCATGCCCTCGGCCGTGTAGTAATTCAGATGCGCCGTCAGCGCCATCGCCGCCGCCCCGGCCATCGCCGCCCGCGGCGTCGCATCGTTCAGGATGTGGGCGACGATGCAGGGTGTCAGGTTGCGCCGCCACAGGTAGGTCAGCACGAACATCAGTTGCAGCGGCGCGATCGCGATCGCGTAGCGATAGCCCCAGAACGGGATATGGATCGCCAGGTCGGCGAGCAAGGCGACGACCGCCGCCACCATCGTGCGATGCGTCACCGTCTTGAGCTGCTCGATCGCGAAGCCGCGCGCGATCAGCTCTTCGACGATACCGTTGGTCACCGCTGCGATCATCGCGATCGACAATGGTACCCGGTACACCAGGTCGCGATGGCCGACCGCCAGCGGCTTGCCGATCAGGTGATAAATAAGATGCGGCCCCAGCGTCGCGGCGCATTCCACCACCGCGAACAGCGCCAGGCCGAGCCACAGGTCGGAGAAGGTCGGTCGCTTGAGGCCAACCGAGCTGAGCGGCTTTTTTTCCAGCAACACTACAAAGCCGACGATAAAGACCAGCGCGCACAGTTCGCCGATTACCGCGCCGGTCGACCAGCTATTTACCGGCGACAGGCCGAGCCAGCGCAGCGGCGCCTGGAAGAAAGGAAACTGAGTGATGGGGAGGAGAAAGGCGATTATCAGCGCGGCGACGATCGCGGCATTGCCGACGCGCGGCGCGGGGGCGGAGATCGCCGGGGTTCCCGCTACGATGGTGCTGTCAGCATATCCTGCCGTCTGAGGCCTCCCCTCGCGACGGAGCGGCAGCAAGAGCTGCGCCAGTGGCCAAAGAAGACTCCATCAAGCAGCGCTGGCCTTTGCTCGCTCTGCGCTCGCGTCGACGATGTGGCAGCGATGCAACGAACGTCAGCGCTTTGCCCATGACATTCTGGGCACCGGGTCTTTTTCAGGCAGGGATAAGGCAAAGACTGGCCGGATTCGTCCGCCGATAACGAAAATGGCATGATTGCCACTTGGCCGGCTCAACTTCAGCAGGAATCCACCATGCCACCGATGGGAAATGAATTCGTTGAGCGAATCGTCGAGGCGCAGCGCGACAAGCGCAGTATCGCGATGCTCGGTATCGACCCGCAACTCGACGCGCCCGGCGCGCCGGGGGTGCCGGCGGGCTACACGCTGGCGCGCTTCTGCTGCGAGATTATCGAGGCCTGTGCGCCGCACGTCATCGCCGTCAAGCCGCAGCTCGCATTTTTCGAGGCCCGCGGACTGGCCGGGATGACCGCGCTGGCCGAGGTAATCGCCACCGCGCGCCGGCTCGGCCTGGTCACGATCGCCGACGCCAAGCGCGGTGATATCGGCTCGACCTCGGCCGCCTATGCGCAGGCGTTTTTAGGCGACGGCGAGTTCGGATGCGACGCCGCCACGATCAATCCCTATCTCGGCAGCGACGCGATCATGCCGTTTCTGAGCCGCGTGCGGGCCGGACGCGGACTGTTCGTGCTGGTCAAGACCTCCAACCCCTCTTCGGGCGAGTTCCAGGATCTCGAACTCGCCGGCGGCGGCGCGCTGTGGGAGCGGGTCGCGGGCCGGGTCGACGGATGGGGGGCGGAGTTTATCGCGGCCGGCGGACTGAGCCCGGTCGGCGCGGTGGTCGGCGCAACCTATCCGGAGCATGCGCGGCGCTCGCGCGCACTGATGCCGCGCGCGATCATCCTGGTGCCCGGCTACGGAACGCAGGGGGCCGGCGCCGACGACGCGGTTGCCGCGGCGCGTGCCGATGGACTGGGGATAATCGTCAATGCGAGCCGCAGCCTGATGTACGCCTATGCGCGCGCGGCGGGCTTATCGCCCGGGGCGGCGGCGGCGAAGGCTGCGGAGTCGATGCGGGTCGCGCTGAATGACGCGCTGATGCGTGGGATAAGCCGGACCTGAGGAAACTGCCGAAGCGGAGCGCTCAGGCGCTCATCATCTCGGCTTCGTCGGCCGACAGCGTCGCCCATACTTCGCGATCGATCGCGCGGTAGCGCTCGAGCGCCTCGTCGGCGCGCTGCTCGTTGCCCTCGGCCCGCGCCATTATCCGCATCTCGCGTTCGATCCACGACAGATGCCAGGCCTCGTCCTCGGTGACCGACTTCAAGACCTCGCGCGTCTCCGGGTCAACGTTGGGCAGCGCGGCATGAGCTTCATAGCGATTCTGCGCGCGCTCCTCGACCACCACGGTCAGCGCCAGCAACTCGATGACGCTCTTCGGCACCCCGGTGCGCAGACCGAGCCGGCGCTGGTAGCCGTCGTCGATCAGGACCGGCGAGCCGCCGAGGTCGGCGATACGCTTGGTCCACAGCCACGCATGGCGGGTCTCGTCGGCCAGATGGCGCGACATCCGGAGCTGCGCCTCGCCGCCCTTGAGACGGCTCAGCAGGTTGAACAACAGACGCGCACCGCGCAACTCGGCGTCGCGATAAAAGCTGAAAATCAGGATTTGCTTGTCTGTGGCGGTCATTCCATTGAGTTCCATACCCGTGACTCCCCCGCCCGTGTCCGGCCCTTGATGGTATCGATTATACCCGACCTTCCCGGAGATAGCTCGTTGAAGATGGGTAATGTGATGGACAAAAATCCCACGCAGTTCCTGTCTTAACTATTTGATTACCTCCGGCTGGTCAAGCTAAGGTTCCCACCCGGCCGTAACTGCTGCCGACAACGCTGTACTCAGATGCCTACGCCAGACGCCTATTGGCTCGCCTTGCGACGCGTACGCGGCGTCGGGCCACGAATCGCACGGCTGCTGCTCGAGGCCTTCGGCGCGCCGGAACAAATCTTCGCGCGCGATGAACGGGAACTCGCCGCCGCCGGAATCCCACGCTCGACGGCCCGCAATCTCCACGAGTTCCACGATTTCGATGCGCTCGAGCGCGAGCTGTGCGAACTGCCCCGAATCGGCGCCCGCCTGCTGCGCTGGTCCGACCCGGAGTATCCCGCCAACCTGCGGGAAATCGCCGATCCGCCGCCCTACCTCTTCATCCGGGGCCGGCTGAACCCCGACGCGAATCAGTATCTCGCCGTGGTCGGCGCCCGCGCCGCCAGCGACGCCGGCCGCCATATGGCGCGCCGGCTGGGACTGGAGCTGGCCGCCAAGGGCTTCACGGTGGTAAGCGGCCTGGCCCGCGGTATCGACACTGCGGCTCATCAGGGGGCGCTCGACGCGGGCGGAGGTACGGTCGCGGTGCTGGGATGCGGGATCGACGTGATCTACCCGGCCGAGAATCGTGAGCTAGCCGATGCGATCGTCGCCGGCGGCGGTGCGCTGCTGAGCGAGCTGCCGGTCGGGACGCCGCCGATCGCCGAGAATTTTCCCGGCCGCAACCGGATTCTTTCGGGGCTCAGCCTGGGTGTGGTAGTGGTCGAGGCGGCGGAACGCAGCGGCTCGCTGATCACGGCGCGCACCGCGCTCGACCAGAATCGCCAGGTTTTCGCCGTCTCCGGCAGTCCCGTTTCGGGCCGCAGCCGCGGCAGTAACCGGCTCTTACGGGAGGGCGCGCGGCTGGTAGAATGCGTCGAGGACGTGATCGAAGAGCTCGCGCCCCAGCTCGTCAACCTGACGCCCCGGCCAGGAATCCCCGTTTCCGGGGACGATGAGACCCGGAAACGGGCAGCCTCGGAAACACGGGGTGCACCCGAATCGGCCACAGTGGCGGCGGCGCTCGCTTTGAGCAGTGAAGAATCAAGTGACGCTAAAACACTCTTGAACTGCCTTAAAGACGCTGAGAGACTGCACGTCGATTCGATAATTGAGCGCTCCGGGCTAAAGGCACAGACTGTGCTTAGATTATTGATGGACCTTGAGTTGCGCGGAGTTATCGCACAGCATCCGGGGAAGCTTTTTTCGCTTGCTTAGCTCAGGCAGGATCGCCACTGGGGCTGAGGGTATGAGCAGGAGGCTCTAAAGGGTGAGCAAAAACCTCGTTATCGTCGAATCGCCGGCCAAGGCGAAAACCATCAAGCGCTATCTCGGCGCGGATTTCCAGGTCACCGCCTCGGTCGGTCACGTGGTCGATCTGCCGAAAAGCAAGCTCGGGGTCGATCTCGAGCACGATTTCCGCCCCGAGTACCAAGTCATCGCCGGCAAGGCCAAGGTGCTCGAGCAGATTCGCGCCGCCGCCAAGGACAAGACCACGGTCTACCTCGCCACCGACCCCGACCGCGAGGGCGAGGCGATCGCATGGCATATCGCCGACAAGCTCGGGAAGATCAAGGCCGACGTCCATCGGATCCTGCTCCATGAGATCACGCCGGCTGCGGTGCGCGAGGCGCTGTCGCATCCGGGCGAACTCGATCAGCACTTGTTCGAGGCCCAGCAGGCCCGCCGCGTGCTCGATCGGCTGGTCGGCTACCAGATTTCGCCGCTGTTATGGGACAAGGTAAAGCGCGGCATCAGCGCCGGACGGGTGCAATCGGTCGCGCTGCGGATAATCGTCGAGCGCGAGAAGGAGCGCGAGGCCTTTCGCGCCGAGGAGTATTGGACCCTCGACGCGCAACTGCAGGCGGCCAATCCGCCCCCCTTCAAGGCCCGCATCTACAGCCATAAGGGCACCCGGATCGACAACAAGGCCTACAAGCTCCCCGAAGCCGAGGCCCGGGAGATCGTCGCGGCCTGCGAAGGCGGCAGCTTCAAGGTCGTCAGTATCGAAAAGCGCGAAGTGCGCCGCAATCCGGCTCCGCCGTTTATCACCTCGCGCCTGCAGCAGGAGGCGGCGCGCAAGCTCTACTACTCGCCCTCGCGCACCATGAAGATCGCGCAGCGCCTCTACGAAGGCGTCGACCTGGGCGACCAGGGCGCGGTCGGTCTCATCACTTATATGCGCACCGATTCGCCGCGGGTCTCGGACCAGGCGCTGGCTGCCGTCCGCGACTATATCGGTAGCCGCTACGGCGCCAACTATCTGCCCGACAAGCCCAACTTCTATCGCTCGGGCAAGTCGGCTCAGGAAGCCCACGAGGCGATTCGACCGACGGCGCTTGAGCGCGACCCCGAATCGCTCTCGCATTATCTCGACAAGGACGCGCTCGCGCTCTACACGCTGATTTACAACCGCTTCGTCTCGAGCCAGATGAACCCGGCGGTTTACGATCGCACCACGGTCGATATCGAGTCGGGCGCCGCGGTCTTCCGCGCCACCGGCCAGGTCACCAAGTTCGACGGCTTCATGCGCGTCTATACCGAGGGCCGCGACGACACCGCGGCCGACGACGACAGCGGCGAGGCGACGCTGCCGCAGATGAGCGAGGGCGAGATGCTGAAGTTGCTCGGCTTCTTCCCCGAGCAGCATTTCACCCAGCCGCCGCCGCGCTTCAGCCAGGCCACGCTTATCAAGGAGCTCGAAGAAAAAGGCATCGGACGGCCGTCGACCTACGCCGCGATCATGACCAGTATCCTCAATCGCGAGTACGTCGAGGAGGACGAGAGCAAGCGGATGCGCCCGACTTCGCTCGGCCGCGTGGTCAGCGATCTGCTGGTGCAGGCCTTTCCCGATATCATCGAAGTCGGCTTCACGGCCGCGATGGAAGTGGAGCTCGACCATATCGAAGAAGGCAGCGAGAACTGGGTCACGGCGCTCAAGCGCTTTTACGGCCCGTTCGAGAAGCGCCTGTCGGTGGCCTCCAAGAAGATGCCGCAGGTCAAGCGCAAGGGCTTGCCGACCGAGCTCAAATGCGAGGTCGACGGCGCCGCGATGGTAATCAAATGGGGGCGCAACGGCGAGTTCCTGGCCTGCTCGCGCTATCCCAAATGCACCAACACCAAGGAGTTCGGCCGCGACGAGCAGGGCACTATCGTGATTCGCGAATCGATCGCGCCCGAGCTGAGTGACACGACCTGCGAGAAATGCGGCAAGCCGATGGTGCGGCGGCGCTCGCGCTTCGGCGAGTTCCTGGGATGCTCGGGTTATCCGGATTGCGACGGAATCAAGCGGCTGCAGGGCGCACCGGTGAAGACCGGCGTAAGCTGCCCGGATTGCAAGGAGGGCGAAATCCTCGAGCGGCGCAGCCGGCGCGGCAAGATTTTCTTCGGCTGCGATCGCTATCCGAAGTGCAAGTTCGCCTCGTGGGACAAGCCGCTCGCGATGCCCTGCCCGAATTGCGGCTCGCCCTACCTGGTCGAGAAGACCACCAAGCGGCTCGGCACGCGCTGGCTCTGCCCGAAAAAAGAGGAGTGCGGCTACGCCACGACTCCGCCGGAACAGCCCGCGCAGCCGTCGGAAGCTCCTCCGCCGGCGCCATAGCAGCGGCCAGCCGACCTAACCCTCGCGCCGATGCGGCGCTCCGCCCTTCCCTGAAGGGAAGGGACAGAACCCGAGCGCCGATGCTGGTCCACGCCTCGCCCGGTCAGGGAGAGGCCGCCGCGCAGCGGCGGGTGAGGGTCCTTATCACCGGCGCAAATCTCCGATGCGCCGCGTCGCCGCGGTTTGCGATTGTGTAGCGATGATGCCAATAGGAATTCCGGATTAGGCGCGCCGATCCGATCGGCGGACGTTGCTTTTCCGGGGAGAGAGGCATCATGCAGATCAAAGCCGCGGTGATTCGAAGCAAGGGCGGGCCGTTTATCGTCGAGGATGTCGAACTCGATGAGCCGCGCGACGACGAGATCCTGGTAAAAGTCGTCGCCGCCGGTATGTGCCATTCGGATCTCAACACGCGCGACCAGAACTATCCGCCCAAGCCGCCGGTCGTGGTCGGCCATGAGGGCGCGGGCGTGGTCGAGGCGGTCGGGCGCAAGGTCAGCGCGGTCAAGCCGGGCGATCGCGTGGTGCTGACCTACAATAGCTGCGAACAATGTTTCTCGTGCCAGGCGGGCAAGCCGTGGGCGTGCGAGAAGCTGTTCGAGCTCCATTTCGGCGGCTACGCACCCGATGGACGCATGACGATTCGCGATCGCAGCGGTCCGATCGCGTCAGGCTACTTCGGCCAATCCTCGTTCGCGACCTACGCGCTCGCCTACGAGAACAATTGCGTGAAAGTTCCCGCCGGTGCGCCGCTCGAGCTGGCCGGGCCGCTGGGATGCGGTATCCAGACCGGCGCGGGTGCGGTGCTCAACGCGCTGCAACCGCCGGCCGGCGAAACTATCGTGATCTTCGGCGCCGGTTCGGTCGGGCTGAGCGCGGTGATGGGCGCGGTGATCGCGGGCGCCGGGCAAATTATCGCGGTCGACGTCAAACCGGGCCGCCTCGAACTGGCCGGCCAGCTCGGCGCGACCGCGGTGGTCAATGCGGCCACCAGCGATCCGCTCGACGAGCTCAAACGCCTGACCGGCGGCGGCGTGCGCTACGTGCTCGAGGCCAGCGGCGCGCCGCGCTCGCTGGGATGCGGCATCAAGCTGCTCAAGACCGGCGGGATGCTGGGGCTGGTCGGCGCGCCGCCGATCGGCACCGAGATTCCGCTCGACGTCAACTTCATGATCTTCAACCGCACCATCCGCGGGATCGTGCAGGGCTACAGCGACCGCCACACCTTTATTCCACGGCTGCTGGAGCTCCATCGCGCGGGCCGCTTCCCGTTCGACAAGCTCATCCGCCATTACGATTTCAAGGATATCAACCAGGCCGCGCTCGACTCGGATAGCGGCGTGACGATCAAGCCGGTGCTGCGGATGGAATAGCGCCCCGCTCTTGACCGGCGGGCGGCGGAAGCGATCAATAGTCGTCGCTTGGATGACAACGATAATCGCGAGGCGCCCGGCGCCGCCGACCGCTTAGGCTCCCCCGAGCCAGCGCACGAGGTCCATCGCCAGGACTTCGAGCTCGCGCGCCGCACCCATCGCGTCCATATCCTGACCGCGATCCTGATTCTCGCCTACACCACTATCACCGCCGTCCAGGCCTTCCTGCTGTGGGACACCTACCGCGAGAGCCAGCGGGTCTTTGTTGCCAGCGAGCGGCCGTACGTAAGCCTCGGTAATCGCGACGGCCGGGTCGCCGAGTTTCGCCTTGAGCCTGACGGCAGCAGCGCGGTGGTGATCTACTTTTTCAATGCCGGCCGTACGCCGGCGCTCAACCTGGTCACCAATCTGTGGTCGTCGCGCCCGGGGGTGAAGCAGGAGCCCCAGCGTCATATCGAACGCTTCAAGGACCCGGCCGGCGGAGTCGTGGATAGCGTTCCGGGACCGGTCATCCCGGGCCAGGGAACCCATAGCGACTACCTGCCGCTGCGATGGACCCCGTCGGTCGATGAGCTCAAGGCGATTCGCGACGGCAAGCGCTTCGCGATCGGCGGCACCTTCGAGTACTGCGACCAGTTCGGCCATTACCGATGCCAGGGCTTCTGGGCGCGCTACCGGCCGCCGCCGGTCGATGATTTCGTGCAGTACGCCGCGCCGTCGTGCTGGGTGCCGCCGCCGGTGCCGCCGTTCTCGGAAATCGGCGGCAAGAAAATCCGGATGGTCGCCTTGCCACGATGCGAGCAGCCGCGGCGCGGCCAGATCCTGCCGTGAGACTAAGCTAGCGGCGGACGCTGAAGGCCTTGCCTCCGGTCTGCAGCCACGCCGTCATCCATCGATCGCCGCTGGTGATGCGCTTTCGATACTCGGCGGCCTTTTCGAGCCCGGGGATGCTGGGATCGAAGGCGCCCAGAAAAAGATTGGCCGAGATCAGGAACCCGCCGGGCCGGATGAGGCGCTCGAAATGATCGAGATCGTCGGCCGCTTCGGCCGGGTCGCCGTCGAAATAGATCAAATCGTACGGTCCTTTGAGGCCGCGCAGGACCGCCGCCGCGCGCCCGGCAAGAATCGCGATCTGGCCGGCCAGCCCTTCGCCGGCGAAATTGCCCTCGGCGATGGCGGCGTGGGACGGATCGGCCTCGATGGTCTCGACGCGCGCCCCGGCGCCGGCGCCATGCGCGAGCCATAGTGCGCTGTAGCCCAGACCGCATCCCACCTCGAGGATCCGCTTCGCTCCCGACGCCGCGGCGAGCGTGCCGAGCAGCGGACCGTCGCTCGACGGATAGACGGTGCAGGCGCCGCGATGCTCCGCGCGATGGCGATGCGACGCTGCCCATACCTGGTGAAAGCGGTCGGCGGCGCGGGTCGCATTCTCCACCCAGTTAACCGCTTCCTGTTGATTGGTCGGCTCGCCCGACGATGTCGCCATGCTGGATTCTCCGTTGTCAGTGCGCGCCGAGACGGGCGCGGTCATGCGGCGCGGTGAAATCGATCGCCGGCCCCTTGGCCACGATGCGACTGGGATTCACCGTCACCTGGCTCCAATAGTAATGCTGCTTGATCTGCTTGATATCGACGGTCTCGGCGACGCCGGGAACCTGGTAAAGGTCGCGCGTGTAGGGCCACAGATTCGGGTAATCGGCGATGCGCCTGAGGTTGCATTTGAAATGGCCGTGGTAGACCGGGTCGAAGCGGACCAGGGTCGTGAACAGGCGCCAGTCGGCCTCGGTCAGCCGCGCACCGGTGAGATAGCGCTGACGCGAGAGTCGCGACTCCAGCTCGTCGAGGGTCGCGAACAGCGCATCGAAGGCCTCTTCGTAAGCCTCCTGGCTGCTCGCAAAGCCGCATCGGTAAACGCCGTTGTTGACGTTGGGATAGATGATCGCGTTGACGCGATCGATCTCCTCGCGCAACTCGCGCGGATAGAAATCGGCCGCCGCGTCGCCCCATTGATCGAACGCGCTGTTGAGCATCCGGATGATCTCGGATGACTCGTTGTTCACGATCGTGCCGAGACGCTTGTCCCACAGCACCGGCACCGTGACGCGGCCGGTGTAGTCGGACTTGGCCTTGAGATAGACCTCGTACATGTAGCTGGCGCCGTGGATCGGATCGGCCATCGCACCGTACGAATTCCCGCCGTTGCCGGGCTCGCTGAAGGCCCATCCGCGATTACCCATCGACGGTCCCACGCACGACATCGAAATCACCTCGTCGAGCCGCTTGAGGGCGCGGAAAATCGCCGTCCGATGGGCCCACGGGCAGGAGGGCGAAACATACAGATGGTAGCGGCCGGGCTCGGCCTTGAAGCCGCCGCTTCCGCTCGGACCGGGCGCGCCGTCGGCGGTGACCCAGTTGCGGAAGGCCGACTCGCTGCGCACAAAGCGGCCGCCGGTCGATTTCGTGTCATACCAGTTGTCGTGCCATTTGCCGTCGACCAACAATCCCATGGCGTTTCTCCCGGAGAGCGCGGCTCTCATCGATCGCTAGCACATTTCAGGTTGCCGGAGCCAAGCGGGCCGGGCCGAGGCTGGTATCGGAGCTCGCTCAGCCCTACACTGCTAGCCTCTGCATGGATGCCCCGATCGTCAATGTAATCGGCGCCGGACTGGCGGGCAGCGAGGCCGCCTTCCAGCTCGCGCGGCGCGGCGTGCGCGTGCGGCTGTTCGAGATGCGGCCGGTGCGGATGACCGAGGCGCATTCGACTGGCCTGTTCGGCGAGCTGGTATGCTCGAACTCGCTGCGCAACACCTCGCTCGAAACCGCGGTCGGAATCCTCAAGGAGGAGATGCGCCGGCTGGGCTCGATCGTGCTGACGGTCGCCGACCGCGCCCGCGTACCGGCCGGTGCGGCGCTGGCCGTCGATCGCGAGGAGTTCGCCCGTGGCCTGACCGCGGCGCTCGCCGCCGACCCGATGGTCACGGTCGTGCGCGAGGAAGTCACGGCGCTGCCGTCCGGCCCGACCATCGTCGCCAGCGGTCCGCTCACCAGTCCGGCGCTCTCGGCCGAACTCGACCGGCTGATCGGCTCGCGCAATCTCTATTTCTATGACGCGATCGCGCCGATCGTGACCGCCGAATCGATCGATATGACGGTGGCGTTCCGCGCCTCGCGCTACGGCAAGGGCGGCGAGGATTACATCAATTGCCCGCTCGATGAGGCGCAATACCTCGGCTTCGTCGCGGCGCTGATGGCGGCGGAGAAAGTCGCGGCCCATCCGTTCGAGCGGATGGTCTACTTCGAAGGCTGCCTGCCGATCGAAGAGCTGGCGCGGCGCGGCCCGCTGACGCTCGCGTTCGGTCCGATGCGGCCGGTGGGGCTGGTCGATCCGCGCAGCGGGCGCAATCCGTTCGCGGCCGTACAGTTGCGCCAGGACGATCGCCTCAACCGCCTCTACAATATCGTCGGCTTCCAGACCAAGATGACCTATCCGGAACAGCGGCGCGTGCTGCGGATGATTCCCGGTCTGGAACGGGCCGAGTTCGTGCGCCTGGGTTCGTTGCATCGCAATACTTTCATCGATTCGCCGCGCCTGCTGCGCCCCACTCTTCAGCTCCGTTCGCGCGACGACCTGTTCCTGGCCGGACAGATGGTCGGGGTCGAAGGCTATATCGAATCCGCCGCGGCGGGTCTGCTGGCCGCGATCAACGCGGCCCGGATGTGCACCGGATTGCCGCTGGTGGTGCCGCCGCCGGAGACCGCGCTGGGATCGTTGATCGCCTATATCGTCGATCCGAAGCGGCAGGATTTTCAGCCGATGAATGCGAATTTCGGCTTGATGCCGGAGCTCGACGGCCGCGCTCGGGGCCGCGCCAAGAAGGCCGCGCTCGGGGTGCGCGCGCTGCTCGCGGCCGAGCGCTGGATTGCGAGCAACGCGATCGTGCCCGACGGATCGCTCCCGCCGCTCGCGGTGTCGGAGAGCGGCTAGATGGCGCCGTCGGCAGCCCGGCGAATCGCCGCGCTCGACGTCGGCACCAACACCGTGCTGATGCTGGTGGTCGAGCGGCGCCCCGACGGCACGCTGGTACCGCTGGCCGACATGGCGCGGATAACGCGGCTGGGGCGTGGCGTCGAGCGCACCGGTCATCTCGATCCCGCCGCCGCGCGCGCCACGCTCGACGCGATCGTCGAGTTCGCGAACCGCGCGCGCGAACTCGAGGCCGAGTCTATCGTTGCAGTGGCGACCGCGGCGCTGCGCGATGTCGCCGACGGCGCCGCGTTCCTGACCCGGGTGCGCGAAGAAGCCGGAATCGAGCTCACCGTGATCAGCGGTGAAACCGAAGCGCAGCTCTCGTATCTCGCCGTGGTCCGCGGGCTCGGGCTCGATGCGAGCGGGCGCCTTCTGATCGTCGATATCGGCGGCGGATCGACCGAGTTTATCCGGGTCGAGCCGGGTGCGGAGTTGCAGGCCTTCAGTCTCCAGCTCGGATCGGTGCGGCTTACCGAACGCCATATCCATCACGATCCGCCGGCGCCCGGCGAGGTGGCGGCGCTGCGCGCGACGATCGACGCCGCGATCGATTCGCTCAACTGGAGCTATCGGCCCGACCTGATGGTGGGAATCGCCGGGACCGCTACGACGGTATGCGCGGTGGCGTTGAAGCTGGTGGCTTACGACTCCAATCTCGTTCACGGCTATCGGCTGTCGCGCGGCGAGGTCGGGCGCTCACTGGAATTGTTCGGTACGCTGCCGAATCAGCAGCGTCGCCTGCTGCCGGGCCTGGCCGAGGGTCGGGTTGACGTGATTTTCGCCGGCACGGCGATCCTGGAGCGCGTGATGGCGCGCTTCGATGTCGAGCAGGTCGTGATCAGCGACCAGGGGGTGCGATGGGGGCTGGCGTGGCGTGAGCTCGAGCGGGCGGGATCATAACCTCCGGGCCGCTTTCAAAGCGCTTGCGTTCGCGATCCGGGCACTGTAGGGAAAAGACGCATGGGGAGGGACCACCCATGACCAAGGCGGATTTGATTGAAGCAGTGGCGCGCTCGACGCGCCAGCCGAAAGCAACGGTCGCCGTCACGATCGATTCGACCTTCGATCTGATCGCGCGGGCGATTCGCAAGGACAAACGCTTCTGGGTTCCCGGGTTCGGCACTTTCTCGGTGCGCCGCCATCGCGCGCGCGCCGGCTACAATCCGCGCACCAAAGCGCCGATGACTATCCCGGCCATCCGCACGGTCGGTTTTCGGCCCGCACCGGAACTGAAGAAAGGAATCTAAGCAAATGGCAGAAGCAGTTGATCTGAGCCGCAACTGGGACGAGGCCGCCGCCGGATGGACGAAATGGTGGCCGATCTTCGAGCGCGCCGCGCAAGTCGTGAGCGACCGCCTGATCGAGCTGGCCGGCGTGCAGCCCGGATGGCGGGTGCTCGATATCGCCACCGGCATCGGCGAGCCGGCGGTGAGCGCGGCGCGCAAGGTCGGACCGACCGGCAAGGTTCTGGCGGTCGATCATGCGGCCGGGATGCTGCGGGCGGCGCGCACGCGGGCCGCGCAGTTGGGTATCACCAATATCGAGTTCCGCCTGCTCGACGCCGGCGGTATCGAGGTTCCCGAGCGCGACTTCAACGCGATCCTGTGCCGCTGGGGACTGATGTTTCTGCCCGACCTGACCGGCGCGCTGAGCCGCATGCGTGCGCTGCTGGCCGACGGCGGCCGGCTGGCGGCCGCGGTCTGGAGCACGCCGGACAAGGTGCCGATGATCAGCCTGGCCGGCGAGGCGGTCCGCAAGATCGCCAAGCTGCCACCGCCGCCGCCCGGCAGCCCCGATCCCTGCCGGCTCTGCGATCAAGCGGCGCTGGAGCGCTCGTTCAAGGCGGCGGGTTTCAGCGAGGTCGTGCTGGAACCGATGACGATCGTTTACGAATTCAAAACGCCCGAGGATTTCGCGCAGTTCCGTTACGACGTCTCCACGCCGTTTCGGACCATGATCGAGAAGCTCGATAGCGCGACACGCAAGCAGGTCATGGATGCGGTCATCGCAGAGGCGCAGCGTTTCGTCGCGGGCGGCATCCTGCGCCTGAGCAACGAAACGGTCTGCGTCTCGGCCCGCAAGTAGCGCGTCACGGATGAGGGGGGGCGCGATACGCGGCGCCGCGTCGCTGCTGCGCTACTCGCCTGCGGCGATACTGGTTGCGATCGCAGTGGCCGACGCCATCCGCGTTGCCGACGCGGATCTCTGGGGTCATCTGCGCTTCGGCCAGGCGACCCTCGCGCATGCCCACCTGACGCTCCGCGATCCATATTCTTACTCGGCTTTCGGCCATCCGTGGCATAACCACGAGTGGCTCACCGAAGTGGTGATGGCCGCGTTTTACAATTTCGGCGGCGTGGCCGGACTCAAGTTCTGGAAATTCGCGATGAGCGCGGTGACGGTCGTTTTCATCGCGGCGGCGATGGCCGAGACCGGCGCCTCGATCACGCTGCAGCTGCTGTTGATACTGGTGGCGGGGACGGCCTTGTCGCCGCAGCTCCAGTTTCGACCGCAGCTTTTCACCTTCGCCTTCCTGAGCGTCCTGCTGACGCTGATGGCGCGCTACAACTACCGCGGCCGCGCGGCGCTATGGCTCGCAATCCCGATTCTGGCGCTATGGGCCAACTTGCATGGCGGCTTCATCGTCGGGATCGCAGCGCTCGGCTTGTTCACGATCGTGATCGCGGCCGAGGACCTGCGCAACCATCGCGGTCCCCGGCGCGCCATCTATCCCGGCGCCATCACCGTCGCCGCGACCGCCGCAACGCTGTTGAATCCGTATGGCGTCGGGATGTGGTACACGGTCGGTCACGCGCTGGCGAATCCGGTCACGCGCGGCTTCGTGAGCGACTGGCGTCCGCTGGCCGACGCCGTGATCGTGCAGGCCCGTACCGCGCCGGGTGGGATATTTTACTACGGCACCGTGATCGTCCTGATCGCCGGGTTCGCGCTGAGCCTGGCGATGGCGCCGCGCGGCGGCGGCGATTTACCGTTGGTCGCGATCGCACTCATGATGATCGTGGCGGCGTTGTTATCGGTCCGCAACATGGCGCTGGCGGTGATCGCGATCGCCGCCCCGCTGGCGCGTCACGCCGAACTCGCACTGGCCGCCAGACGGAGCGCGGAGGACGCCGCGCGGCCGCCGCCGATACGCCAGTCGACGCCGAACCAGGTGATTATGGCCGCGGCCGCGATCGCGCTGCTCGGATACACCGGCCTGTTTCAAGGTCCGCTCATGGACGCCGGCCACTATCCGGCCGGCGCGGTGGCGTTCATCGACAGCCATCACCTGCACGGCAACCTGCTGTGCGACTTCAACTGGGGCGAGTATCTGATCTGGCATCTGTGGCCCGGCTCGAAGGTATTCATCGACGGCCGCTACGATACGGTTTACCCCGAAAAAGTGATCGACGATTACCTGACGTTCTTTTTCAACCGGCCCGGCGCCGCCGCGGTCCTCAAGGACTACCCGCACGACTTCGTGCTGATCCCGATCAAGTGCCGGGCTTACCCGCTGATGAATGCGCGCCCGGGATGGAAGCTGGTCTACCACGATGCGGATGCTGCGCTGTTCGCGCGCGCGGGATCGGCGGCCGCCCGGATTCCCAACGTACCGGTGAGCGGCACGGCGCCGCCGAATATTTTTCCCTGACTCTTCGCGTCAGCCAAGCCTGTGCAATGCGCACGCGAGTTTAGTAAAGTTCATCCACCGACAGGCTTCATCCGCACGGCGCGGGCTGCCGAACTGCGCGCCGATCAAACCGAAGAGGAGTAGCCAATGAAGGCTGCGATGTTTCACGGTCCGAACCAGCCGCTTTCGATCGAGCAGGTCGACATCGACCAGCCGCAGGAGCGCGAGGTGCTGGTGCGCACCGTCGCCTGCGGCGTCTGCCACAGCGATCTGCATTTCATCGATGGGCTCTATCCGCATCCGGCGCCCGCGGTGCTGGGTCATGAGGTGGCCGGGATCGTCGAGCAGGTGGGCTCCGCCGTGAGCTACCTGAAGGCGGGCGATCATGTGATCGCCTGCCTGTCGGTCTTTTGCGGCTATTGCGATCAATGCCTGACCGGCCATCCCAATCTCTGTTACAACCGCGCCTCGACCCAGCGTCCGGCGGCGGCCAAGCCGCGGCTTTCGAGCGGCGGCAAGCCGGTCTTTCAGTTTCTAGAGATCTCCGGTTACGCCGAAAAGATTCTGGTGCACGAAAATGCGCTGGTGAAGATTCCCGACCAGATGCCCCTCGATCGGGCCGCGCTGATCGGCTGCGGCGTCACCACCGGGCTCGGCGCGGTGCTGAACACCGCGAAGATCGAGGCCGGCTCGACGGTAGCCGTGTTCGGCGTGGGCGGCGTCGGCCTGGCGGCGATCCAGGGCGCGCGGCTGGCCGGCGCGCGCGTGATCATCGCGGTCGATATGCACGAGTCCAAGCTCGCGCTGGCCAAGCGACTCGGCGCGACCCACGCGGTCGATGCCTCGCAGGGCGACCCGGTCGGCGCCATCCGCGGCATCGTGCGCGGCGGCGTCCAGTATTCGTTCGAGGCGATCGGGCTCAAGGCGGTCGCCGAGCAGGCCTTTGAAGCGCTCGCGCCGGGGGGAGTCGCGACCGTGGTCGGGATGATCCCGATCGGTCAGAAGGTCGAGGTCGACGGCTTTTCGCTGTTCTGGGGCGAGCGCCGGCTGCAGGGCTGCAACATGGGGTCGAATCGCTTCCGGGTCGACATGCCGCGCTACGTCGATCTCTATTTGCAGGGGCGGCTCAACTTGGACGACATGATCACCAAGCGCGGGCGTCTCGAGGATGTCAACGAGGCTTTCCGCGCGATGAAGGCGGGCGAGGTCGCGCGCACCGTACTGACCTTCGAGCCGGCCTGAACCCGGCTCAGTCGCGCCCTCAGCGTCCGAGAATGATGTTCAGGGCGGAGGCCAGCGCGGTCGACGGAACTTCATGGACGCGCGCCCGAGTGACCTCGCCGGCCTTCTAACGCTCGCGACTTCGTCCTACCGGATCGAGAGCGTGTAGACTCGGAAGGGTCTCGGGGGTTCAAATCCACCCCTCTCCGCCACCGAGTCTTCGAGGTTGCGGATTCTCCGGAGAAGGGCGCGAAATTGGCGCGTGTGCGTGGCTTTTTGCAGCTCGACGGGGACCAGAGATACGACGATTTCGGCAATCCGGCACGATTTACTCGAATTTCTCTCCGTGGTGTAGTGAGCCGGTCCCCTTCAGCACCTGAAGGGGACCGAGAGTTCGGATCGACTGCTCGTGGCCGCCTAGGTAGGCGAAGCTTGGCGCTTCGTGGGTGCGTGCGCCGATCGAACTCGGATGATTCCTTGCATCCTTGGTTCGAGGTTAGCGATCGTACGCTCAGCAGGTTGGCAGTGACGTTGGCCGGATTTGCCCCGTCCAGCTCCTGCACCGGGTTTAGGCCGTCGTAGACGAATTGGGTCGTGTTCGCGCCGATGGTCTTTCCCGCGCGCCGGCCGAGGGCGTCGTAGACAAAGCTCGCGGTCGCGCCGCCAGTGATCCCGACCAGGTGATTGCGCGCATCCCAGGTATAGCTGTTCGTGCCATCGCCGGTCAGGTTACCGCTTAAGTCATAGCTTAGCGCGGTGCCGTTGAACGCCGTCATCTCATTTCCGGCATTGAAGGTGTTGCCCGTCGCGGCCTGCGGCAGGTTGGTCTGGGCGAAACTCCCCGACTTCGCTATCACTCTGCCGTCCGCATCGTAGCTGTAGCTTACATAACTCCAGAATCAGGCTCATTTAATGTTGGCTCGCGCGTTTTGCCGCGAAGCTCGTACGTAGGATGAGGACCTTGAACAATACGACGCTGGCGATAACAAAGCCGACAGGTATCCAATTTAGCCCTGCCGTAGATGGGCTCCAAAGTATAGCGACCAGGCAACTGATGCCCAGGAATGCGTTACCAACCGCCAGCGACAACATTAGGCGACTTTGTTGTGGGGCTAAACGAGCGAAGCGGTAGCGAAGCGCACAAAGCAAACCAAAGGCCACAAGCGCGAACGCCAGAGACAGGGGTAGCCAGCCCACGCGGCTCATTTTCAGCACGAGTCCTGCTCGAAAAGCTGAGATGACTGCAATCGTGAGAACCGCCGAGCCAGCAACTGTAACAGCTATGTACGTTTTCTTCATGAGCATAGGTTGCGACAAACGACGAATACGCCGATCTGTGGGCCGAGATAGGCCGCTTCGACGGCGGCTAGACATAAAGGAGCCGCCGGACCACTACCGCCACATACCAGGAGAGCGATGTCTTCAGTCAGACTAACCGCAGAAATACCGAACGCCACGCAGGAGCCAAAGCTCCCTCCCGGACAATTCGGGTGAGTCCCGGGAGGACATAGACCCATCTTGTCCGTCAAATTTGCGGGGTCGTTTCTCACGAAAGCATAGAGGTTCAAATCTCCACCGCCGAAGTCCAACGGATCCTGGGCGATAAACCTCTGATACGTCGGGCTGTAATATCGCGCACGGTTGAAATACAACCCGGTGCCGTCGTTTTCGCGGCCGGTAAACTGGTAGGGATTTGGATTTGAACCACCGACGGTCGTATTGCCGAAGGGCTCGTAAGTATAACTCGTGTTGATAGTGCCGCTCGAATCAGTGAGCGCCAGCGTCGACCCCAGCGCGTCGCTGATGAAGTTCATCGCGCCGTTCGAGTCGGTGCGCGCGAAATACTCGTCGATGTTCAGCCCCGTCAGCAGGTTGGCAGTGACGCTCGCGGGATTTGCGCCGTCCAACTCCTGCACCGGGTTGAAGCCGTCGTACTCGAACTGCGTGATCGATCCGCCGATGTTCTTGCTCATCCGCCGCCCGAACGCATCGTACCCCAGCCCATCTGTGTTCGCGCCCGCAGGCGCGGATAGCGTGTAGGCTCGGAGGAGTCGCGGGGGTTCAAATCCCCGCTGTCCTCCATCAGATCAGCCGCAGTTCCTTCATCACCGAGCGGAGCTTTTCGGTTGCGCCGCCCGAGAGCTGCAGCAGCGGCATGCGCATCTCGGGAGTGCACTTGCCCATCAGCGCCAGCGCCATCTTGACCGGAATCGGATTGGTTTCGATAAACAGCGTGCGCATCAGCGGCAGCATCCGGAAATGGATGTCGCGGGCCCGCGCGAAATCGCCGGCCAGCGCCGCGGCGGTGAGTTCATGGGTCTCGCGCGGCATCACGTTGCTGATGACCGAAATAACGCCCTTGCCGCCCAGCGCCATGTCCGGCAGCGTGAACGAATCGTCACCGGCCATGATCACCAGCCGATCGCCGCATAGCCGCCGGATGTCCGAAATCTGATCGATCGAGCCGCTCGCCTCCTTGATGCCGACGATGTTCTTGACGTCGCACATGCGGGCGAAGGTTTCCGGCAGGATATTGGAGCCGGTGCGGCTCGGGATGTTGTAGACGATGATCGGCAGGTCGACGGTGGTCGCGATCATCTTGAAGTGCTTGTAGATGCCTTCCTGGGTGGGCTTGTTGTAGTAGGGCGAGATCATCAGCGCGCCGTCGGCGCCGACCTCGCGCGCGAAGCTGGTCAGCCGCAACGCCTCGGCGGTGGAGTTGGAGCCGGTGCCGGCCCATACCGGGATGCGCTTGCGGGCGTGATCGACCGCCAGCTTGATGACCTGCTGATGTTCGGCATGGCTCGAGGTGGCCGACTCGCCGGTCGAGCCGCAGGCGACGATACCGTCGATGCCGCTCTGGATTTGCCAGTCGATGAACTCGCGCAGCGCCGCTTCGTCGACCGCGCCGTCGCGCAACGGGGTGACGATTGCTGACCAGGCACCACTGAACATCGCTCTAACCTCCGCTTAGCCTGCGGACGCCACCAACTGGTCGGCGTCCACTTCGATTTCTCCGCGAAACACTTCGACCGCCTCGCCGCTCATGAAGACGTGATTGGCCAGCTCGCCCTGCTCGCGCCATTCGACCTCGAGGATGCCTCCGCGCAGCTCCACGTTAGCACGCCGGGCGGCCCGCCGGGTCAGCACCGCGGCCACCAACGCGGCGCAGGCGCCGGTGCCGCAGGCGAGGGTCTCGCCGGAGCCGCGCTCGAACACGCGCATCCGCAGCCGGTCGCGCGTCAACGGCAGCACGAATTCGACATTCACCCGGCGCGGAAAGAACGGATGTGTCTCGAACTGGCGTCCGAGGGCGGCGAAATCGTAATCGCTCAGGCGGAACACCGCGTCGTCGGAGACGAAAATCACGCAGTGCGGATTACCCATCGAGACGGCGGTGATTTTTTCGACCCGGCCGGCAACTTCGAGCGGGTAGTCGATAATCTGGCCCTCGGCGGCGGCCGGAATCTCGCGCCCTTCGAGGATCGGCTCGCCCATATCGACGGTTGCGCCCAGCACGCGGCCTGCGCCGTCGAGCTTGAGCGTCACCGTCTTCACGCCGGCGTCGGTCTCGACCGTGAGCGGATTGTTCGCCGTCAGCTCGCGCTCCCAGGCCAGGCGCGCCAGGCAGCGGATGCCGTTGCCGCACATCTCGCCACGGCTGCCGTCGGCGTTGTACATCTCCATCGCGACATCGGCGCGGCGCGACGGGGTGAGCATGATGAGGCCGTCGCCGCCGACGCCGAAGCGGCGATCGGCCAGACGTCGGGCGAGTCCCGCTGGATCGGCGGGCCGGACGCGGTCGGCGACTACGTAAACGTAGTCGTTGCCGCAGCCGTGCATCTTGACGAACTCAAGCGTCGCCATCGGCCGGCACGTCGACGATCGGCTCGTTGCGGATCAGATCCTCAAAGGTTTCGCGCTGACGAATGACGTGAACCTGGCGACCGTCGACCAGCAGCTCGGCGGCCCGCGGCCGGCTGTTGTAATTCGAGGCCATCACGAAACCATACGCCCCCGCGCTCATCACGGCCAGCAGGTCACCGGGACGCGCCTCGGGCAGCTCGCGCGCCTGGGCGAAGAAATCGCCGCTCTCGCAGACCGGGCCGACGATATCGGCCACCACCGGCGGACGCGCCTCGCGGGCGTCGACCGGCAGGATCGCATGGTAGGCCTCGTAGAGCACCGGACGAATCAGATCGTTCATCGCCCCGTCGATCACGATGAAGCGCTTGACGTCGGTTTCCTTGATATACAGCACCCGCGTCACCAGAATTCCGGCGTTGCCCACCAGCACCCGCCCGGGCTCGATGATCAGGCGCAGCCCCAGCCGAATGATCGGTCCGAGCAGCGCCGCGGCATAGTCCGACGGCGGCGGCGGCTCTTCCTGGTAGGGGATTCCAAGGCCGCCGCCCATGTCGAGGATGCGCAGCTTGAAACCGTCGGATCGCAGGCGCGTGACGATTTCGGCGACCTTGCCGGCCGCTTCCGTGAACGGCGATGTCTCGGTGATCTGCGAGCCGATATGCGTGCTGAGACCGACAATCTCAAGGCCCGGAAGCGTCCGCGCCTCGGCGTAGTACTCGAAAATCTCCGCCAGCGGCACGCCGAACTTGCTGGTGCGATGGCCGGTCGAGATGTGCGGATGGGTATGCGGGTCGAGGTCGGGATTGACTCGCAGGCTGACCGGCGCGCGCAGACCTAGCCGCGCCGCCAGCTCCGACACCCGATGCAGTTCGGGGCGCGACTCGACGTTAAGCATCAGGATGCCGGCCTTGAGCGCCGCTATGATCTCTTCGTCGGTCTTGCCGACCCCGGAAAAGACGATCTTCTGCGGATCGGCCCCCGCTTTCAGGCAGCGCATCAGCTCGCCGACCGAGACGATGTCGAAGCCCGAACCCATCGCGTTGAACAACCGCAGGATGCTCAGGTTAGAGAGCGCCTTCATGGCGTAGCAGATCAGATGGTCGGTGCCCTTGAAGGCCGCGCGCATCGCGTGGAAATGGCGGCGCAGCGTGCGCGCACTGTAGATGTAAACCGGGGTGCCGAAACGCTCGGCGATCTCGCTGACGGCGACGTCCTCGGCATACAGGCGGTGGTCTCGATAGGCGAAGTAGTTCATCGGGGTATGCTATCCGGTTGTGCGCGGCGCGGGCCGCGCGACAGGGACTGATTCATATCATAGCCGTCGGCGACGGCAAAAATCAGGGCACGGGCGGCAGCGGCGGTGGCGGCGCGGACCGCAGATGATTTCCCATCGGCGGAGCAGCCGGCGGCGCCGCCGGCTTCCTGGATGGCGGCAGCGTTAGCGGCATCGCGGGGACCGCGGCCGGAGGACGAACGTAGTGCAGCCCGGCCTCGTTGGAAGGCAGGCTCTTGTAGCCGTCGGTGGTATGGGACACGACCTCGTAACGATAGTAATGGCCCTGCGCCGGGGTCGTGTCGGTGTAGGCGAAGTGGGTCGCGATCTGGAAGCGCTCCTGATCAGTGATCGGCACTTCGACGATCGGCTGGTACTGCTGCTGCCCCTCGGCGCGCATCACCGTGAATCCCGCCAGATCCTTCATCGACTTGCCGCTGGCGTATTGCTCGGGGCGCGTCCAGGTGAGCTGGATCCCGTGCCGCTCGGGCAGCGCTTCGAGGTCGAGAATCTGCTGCGGCCGAGCCGCTTCGGGCGGAATCGGCGCGCTCTTGACGCCGCATCCCGGAGCGATCGCCAGCGCGAGGAGCGCCGCCATCAGGACCGGCGTTGCAAGTTTGATACGCTTCATAGTCTTTCCAATCGCCGCCGCACCGTCCGCGGGGCCGGCCCGCCGACCACGTCGCGCGCAGCGAGCGAGTTGTCCACCGAAAGCATCCTGATCGCGTCGCGTCCGAAGCGCGGCGAGTAGCTTCGCAGCTCCTCGGGGCTGAGTTGCTCCAGACTTCTGCCCGCCGCCGCCAGCTCGCGCACCAGCCGCCCGATGATACCGTGCGCTTCGCGGAACGGGACCCCGCGGCGCACCAGGTATTCGGCCAGGTCGGTAGCGAGTGCAAAGCCGCCGGCCGCCGCGCGCATCGTGGCGATGCGAAAGCGCAACCGCGGCCACAGCTTCGCCATCAGCTCGAGCGCCGGCTTGACCGTATCGAGCGCATCGAAGACCCGTTCCTTGTCTTCCTGCAGATCCGAATTGTAGGCCAGCGGCAGCCCCTTGATCACCGTCAGCATCGCCACCAGGTCGCCCACCACGCGTCCGGTTTTGCCGCGAATCAGCTCCAGCAGGTCGGGGTTCTTCTTCTGCGGCATCATCGAGCTGCCGGTGGCGAACTCGTCGGGCAGTTCAATAAATCCGAATTCCACCGCCGACCACAGGATCAACTCTTCACTCATGCGCGATAGATGCACCGCGGTAATCGCGGCAGCGGAGAGAAAATCCAGCACGAAGTCGCGATCCGAGACCGCATCGATACTGTTCTCGGCAAGCCGGCGAAAGCCGAGCGCGCGCGCGACCGCCCGCCGATCGATCGGCAGCGTGGTGCCGGCCAGCGCGCCAGCGCCCAGCGGCATCACGTCGGTCCGCGCCAGGGCCTGCTCGAAGCGCTCGCGGTCACGCTCGAACATCTCGACATAGGCGAGCAGATGATGCGCCAGCGAGACCGGCTGCGCGCGTTGCAGATGGGTGTAGCCGGGCATCGCGGTATTCAGATGGCGGCGCGCCAGGGCAGTTAGCGTGGCCCGCAGCCGGCCGAGCGCAGTCAGCAGCGCGCGGATTTCATCGCGCATGAAGAGCCGCAGATCGAGGGCAACCTGATCGTTGCGCGAGCGTGCGGTATGGAGCTTGCGCCCGGCGTCGCCGATTTTCGCGATCAGCCGCCGCTCGATGGCAAGATGGATATCCTCGTCGGCGACCGTGAAGCGCGCGCGCCCGGCCGCGATCTCGCGCTCGATCGCGCCCAGACCCGAGACGATACGCCGCTCCTCGGCCCGGCTCAGCAGGCCGACCTTCGCCAGCATCTGCGCATGCGCGATAGAACCGCGGATATCGTGCCGGAAAAGCCGCCGATCGAAGGGCAGCGAGGCGGTGAAGGCTTCGACTTCGGCGAGCCGTCCGGCGCCGAAACGGGACCGGATAAGGTTGCGCCGGGCCCCGCGCGAATGGGCTGCACGAGTCGGCTTGCGGGTCATCGGAGAGTTATTCACCAGCGCAGAATTTGAAGTTGCCCGAAACGATTCGCAGCCACAAGGGGCGTTTCAACGCGGCGGCGTGTAGCACGGACATCCACGCGCCGCGCAGGTCATCGATCCGTTGGGATGGGTCACGTGCACATCCATCCGATGGTGGCACTTGGGACATTCCGCGGCCTTGCTGCGAGGCACCAGCTTCGGTGAGGGCCGCGGCGCCTTGAACGGGATGACCTTGCCCAAGCTGGCTCAGTTTCCTTCCGCCGCCCGCATGAGACAGCCTCATCGCCGCCGCGTGCGCAGTCGCAACGCAGCCAGCCGGATGAACCCCTCGGCGTCGCCCTGGCGGTAACCGCCGGCCTCCTCGAAGCTCGCGATCTGCGGATCGTAGAGCGAAACGGGCGACTTGCGCCCGGCGATCCACGCGCCGCCCTTGTAGAGCTTCACTCGCGCCACGCCGCTAACATTTTTTTGCGCCTCGTCGATCAGGCATTGCAGCGCTTCGCGCTCGGGCGCGAACCAGTAGCCGTAGTAGACCATCTCGGCGTAGCGCGTCACCAGCGAGTCGCGCAGATGCATCGTCTCGCGATCGAGCGTGAGCTGTTCGACCGCGCGATGGGCATGCGTGAGGATGGTGACCCCGGGGCTCTCGTAAACGCCGCGCGATTTCATGCCGACGTAGCGATTCTCGACCAGGTCGACGCGGCCGACGCCATGGCGTCCGCCGATTTCGTTGGCGCGTTCGATAATCCCGGCCGGCGACAGCCGCTCGCCATTGATCGCGATCGCATCGCCGGCGGCAAACTCGACCTCGACATACTCGGGCCGATCGGGCGCCTGCTCGGGCGCGACCGTCATCCGGAACATATCGTCGTAGGGCTCGCGCCAGGGATCTTCGAGAATCCCGCCCTCGTAGCTGACATGCACCAGGTTGCGATCCATCGAGTACGGCTTCTCGGCGGTGACCGGCACCGGAATCCGCTGCTCGCTGGCGTAGGCCAGCATGTCGGCGCGCCCTTTGAACGGCCAGTCGGGATGGCGCCACGGCACGATCACCTTCAGATCGGGCGCCAGGCGCGCGTAGGCGAGCTCGAGCCGCACCTGGTCGTTGCCCTTGCCGGTGGCGCCATGGGCCACCGCGTCGGCGCCCTCGGCGCGGGCGGCCGCAACCTGGCCCTTGGCGATTACCGGGCGTGCGATCGAAGTCCCCAGCAGGTAGTAGCCTTCGTAGACCGCATTGGCGCGCATCATCGGGAAGACGAAATCGCGCGCGAACTCCTCGCGCAGATCGCTCAGCACCAGCTTGCTCGCCCCGGTGCCGAGCGCCTTGGCCTCCAGGCCGGCGGTCTCCTCGGCCTGGCCGACATCGGCGCAGAACGCAACCACTTCGCATCCGTAGTAATCGCGCAGCCAGCGCAGGATTACCGAGGTATCCAGCCCGCCCGAGTAGGCCAGCACCAGTTTCTTGATTTTTTCTTTGGCCACGCTAACGACTCGCGGATCGCGCCGCACCGGCCGGCATCCCGGCGTGACCGAGGATTTCCGGGCGCAGCAGCCACACCATCACGGCCTTCTGCGCATGGAGCCGGTTCTCGGCCTGTTCCAGCACCACTGATTGCGGACCATCGAGCACTTCTTCGGTAATCTCCTCGCCGCGATGGGCCGGCAGGCAATGCATCACGATCGCGTCGCGCGCGGCATGTCGCAACAGCGCCCGATTCACCTGGAAGCCGCGGAAATCGTGGCGGCGGCGCTCGGCCTCGGCCTCCTGGCCCATCGAGGTCCAGGTATCGGTGTAGATCACGTCGGCGCCGCGCACCGCCTCGAGTGGGTTGTCGGTCAGCAGCCCCAGCTTCTCACGCCGCAGCCGGGCGACGAAGCTCTTCTCCGGCTGGTAGCCGGCGGGGCACGCCAGGCGCAGGTCGAGACCGGTCAACGCGGCTGCTTCGATCCAGCTATGGGCGAGATTGAAACCGTCGCCGACGAACGCCAGCTTGAGCTTGCGCAGTTCGCCGAAGCGTTCGACCAGGGTCATCAGGTCGGCTGCGAGCTGGCACGGATGGAGCGCATCGGTCAGCCCGTTGATCACCGGCACGCTCGCTTCGCGCGCCAACTCGACGCAGGTCGCATGGGCGAAAGTGCGCACCATGATCAGGTCGACCCAGCGCGACAGGTTGCGCGCCACGTCCTTGACCGACTCGCGCTCGCCGAAACCGATGTCGTCGGGCGCCAGGTAGATGGCGTGTCCGCCGAGCTGGCCCATCCCGGTCTCGAACGTGATGCGGGTACGCAACGAGGGCTTCTGGAAGATCATCGCCAGCGTGCGGCCGCGCAGGTAAGGATGTTCGAGGCCGCTCTTGAGCTCCGACTTGAGCCGCAGTGCGAGCGTCAGCAGGCCGTTCAGCTCGGCCGGCGTCAACGAACTGAGATCGAGGAAGTCGCGCTTGCGCGGGGCGCTGCGCCCGTTGTTATGCGAGTTCGATCGCATCGGTTACACGCCGCCCGCTCAGGCGGATTTGCCTCGATGGGCGGCGGCCGCCGCGGTCAGCGCGCGCCCGATTATCGCCAATCCGTCGTCGGCCTGCGCGCGGGTCAGCGTCAGCGGCGGCAGCAGACGCAGCACGTTGCCGGCCGCCGCGTTGACCAGCAGGCGCTCCTTGACGCAAGCATCGACCACCGATTGCGCTTCGTGCTTGAGCACCACGCCGATAATCATCCCCTGCCCGCGCACCTCGACCACGTTGTCGAGCCGTGAGGCGATTTCGCGCAGCCGCTCGATCAGATAGCTGCCGACCGCGGTCGCATTTTCGAGCGCGCCGTCGTGCTCCAGCGCATCCATCACCGCCAGCGCCGCCGCGCACGCCACCGGATTGCCGCCGAAGGTCGAGCCGTGGCTGCCGGGCGTCAGGCTGGCCGCGATTTCCGGCCGCGCCACCATCGCGCCGATCGGCAATCCGCCGCCCAGCGCCTTGGCCAGCGCCATGATGTCGGGGCGCACGTTGCAATGCTGCCACGCGAACATCCGACCGGTGCGGCCCATCCCGACCTGCACCTCGTCGAGGATCAGCAGCAGCTTGGCGCGATCGCACAGCTCGCGGACGCGGGCCAGATAGTCGGGCTTCGGCACCACCACGCCGCCCTCGCCCTGGATCGGCTCGAGCATGATCGCCACGGTGCGCTCGCCGATCGCATGTTCGAGCGCCGCAATATCGTCGTACGGCACCAGCCGGAAGCCCGGCACCATCGGCTGAAAGCCCTGCTGATACTTCTCCTGGCCGGTGGCGCTCAGCGTGCCGAGCGTGCGGCCGTGGAAGGAATTGATAGTCGAGAGGATTTCGTAGCGTCCGCCGCCCTCGCTGCTGCCCCATCGCCGCGCCAGCTTGATCGCGGCCTCGTTGGCCTCGGCGCCCGAGTTGCAGAAGAACAGCCGGCCGCCGCCGAACGCTGCGGTCAGCCGCGCCGCCAGCCGCGCCATCGGCTCGGTATGGAAGACGTTGGAGACGTGGGTCAACAGGCCGGCCTGCTCGCGGATGGCCGCGACCACGCGCGGATGATTATGGCCGAGGCTGGTGACCGCCAGCCCGCAGAAGAAATCGAGATAGCGGTTGCCCTCGGCGTCGAACAGGTAGACGCCCTCGCCGCGCGCGAACGCCAGCGGCATACAGCCGTAGGTGTTGATGAGGTTGTGATGGGCGAGTTCGATGATCTCGGCGTTGTTCATCTGTGCTCCCGTCCGCTGCGATGTTGCGCTCAGCCGATCTGTCCGCGCGCCGGCCGTTGCATTTCGGCCACCCGCGGCGCGCTCTGCACCACCTCGGTGCCGACCCCGGAGCGCGTGAAGATCTCGAGCAGGATCACGTGGCGCACGCGCCCGTCGACGACGTGCGTCTTTGCCACACCGGCGCGCAGCGCGTCGATGCAGCACTCGACCTTGGGGATCATGCCCTCATTAATATGGCCGCGCGTGATCATGCGCCGCGCCTGGCTCGCGTCGAGGGTCGAAATCAGCCGGCCGTCCTTGTCCTTCACGCCTTCGACGTCGGTCATCAGGATGAGCTTCTGCGCGCCCAGCGCGGCGGCAATCTTGCCGGCCGCGGTATCGGCGTTGATATTGTAGGTATGGCCGTCGCGGCCGTAGCCGGTCGGCGCGACCACCGGAATAAAGCCCGCCTCTTCGAGCGTGCGAATCACCTTGGGGTTGACCTCGACGATATCGCCCACCAGCCCGATATCGAGCGCCTTGCGCCGCCCGTTCTCGTCCTTGACCACCATCCGCATCTTGCGCGACATGATCAGGTTGCCGTCCTTGCCCGACAGCCCCACCGCTACGCCGCCCTGGCGCGAGATAGTCGCGACGACGTCCTTGTTGAGCCGCTGCAGCACCATCTCGGCCGCTTCCATGGTATCCGGATCGGTCACCCGCATGCCGCGCACGAAGCGCGATTTGAGTCCCAGCCGGCCGATCAGCTCGGTAATCTGCGGGCCGCCGCCATGCACCACCACCGGGTTGACGCCGACCAGCTTGAGCAGCACGATGTCGCGGGCGAAACTTTCGCGCAACTCCGGCGTCTGCATCGCATGGCCGCCGTACTTGATGACGATGGTCTGGCCGCGGAACCGCTGGATAAACGGCAGCGCCTCGATCAGCACCTCGGCCCGTTGAATCGGCTCACTCACTTCGGTTCCCGCTCCTGAACCGGCAAGAGTAGCACAAAATTGTTACGCGATTGCTAACCACCGACGGGCTACAGGATGTAGCGCGAGAGATCTTCGTCCTTGAGGATCGGGTCGAGCCGCTGATGGACGTAGGCGGCGTCGATTTTGATCTCCTGCCGGGACATCTCGGGGGCGCTGAACGAGAGCTCTTCGAGCAGCCGCTCCATCACGGTATGGAGCCGGCGCGCGCCGATATTCTCCGAGCGCGCGTTGACCTGCGCCGCCATCTCGGCCAGCGTCTTCACCGCGTCATCGGTGAACGAAAGCTGCATCCCCTCGGTTGCGAGCAGCGCGATGTATTGACGGGTCAGCGCATTCTCGGGCTCGGTCAGGATCCGCACGAAATCCTGGCCGCTGAGCGCCTGCAGCTCGACGCGAATCGGGAACCGGCCTTGAAACTCCGGAATCAGGTCCGAGGGCTTGCTGGTATGGAAGGCGCCCGAGGCGACAAACAAAATATGGTCGGTGCGGACCGCGCCGTACTTGGTGTTGACGCTGGAACCCTCGACGATCGGCAGCAGGTCGCGCTGCACGCCCTGGCGCGAGACGTCGGGACCGTGGGCGGCGTCGTGGCCGGCGATCTTGTCGATTTCATCGATAAAGACGATGCCCGATTGTTCGGCGCGCTGGATCGCCTCGTGGGCGACCGCCTCCATATCGACCAGCCGCGCGGCCTCTTCCTGGGTCAGCAGCTCGAGCGCCTCGGGAATCTTGACCCGCCGCGGGCGGGTCTTTTTCGGCATGATCTGGCTGAACAGGTCCTTCATGTTCAGCCCCATCTCTTCCATCCCCTGCGGGGTGAAGACCTCGACCATCGGCATCGATTGGGCGCTGACTTCGATTTCGACCTCGCGGTCGTCGAGATGGCCGTCGCGCAACAGGCGGCGCAGCTTCTCGCGGGTCTCGCGATGGGAGTTGTCCGGTTCGTCGGGCTGCAGCTGGCCCTCGGGCGTCACCACCGCGCGGCGGCGCTCCTTGCTCTGGCGCGGGAACAGGATATCGAGCAGCCGTTCCTCGGCCGCCTCGCGAGCCTGCACGGCGACCCGCACGCGCTCCTCCTCGCGGACCATCTTGATGGCGATTTCGGCCAAGTCGCGGATGATCGATTCGACGTCGCGTCCGACGTAGCCGACCTCGGTGTAGCGCGAGGCTTCGACCTTGACGAACGGCGCCTGCGCAAGACGGGCAAGCCGCCGGGCGATCTCGGTTTTGCCGACTCCGGTCGGCCCGATCATCAGGATGTTCTTGGGGGCGATTTCATCGCGCAGCTCGGGCGCCACGTTCTGGCGGCGCCAGCGGTTGCGCAGCGCGATCGCGACGGCGCGCTTGGCGTCGTGCTGGCCGACGATATAGCGGTCGAGCTCGGAGACGATTTCGCGCGGCGTCATCACCTGGGGTACGGGCATGCAACAATCCTGGCCGAAACGGCGCGCGCCGCGATGGCCGAGGCCGGGCGACGCGAAAGCGAAGTCATTTAAGCGAGTTCCTCTATTATAAGCTGATCGTTGGTATAAACGCAGATCTCGGCGGCGATTTTCATCGCCCCCTCGGCAATCTCGCGGGCGCCCATGGCCGGGTTATAGCGCACCATCGCGCGCGCCGCGGCCAGCGCAAAGTTGCCGCCCGATCCGATCGCGATCAGGCCGTCGTCGGGTTCGAGCACGTCGCCGGCGCCGGAAATCAGCAGCGAGTCGGCGCGGTCGGCGATCACCAGCATCGCCTCGAGCCGCCGCAGCATCCGATCGGTACGCCAGTCCTTGGCCAGCTCGACCGCGGCGCGGCGCAGGTTGCCGCCGAACTCCTGGAGCTTGGCCTCGAACTTGTCGAACAGCGTCATCGCGTCGGCGGTCGACCCGGCGAAGCCCGCCAGTACGCGATCATCATGCAGGCGGCGCACCTTGCGGGCGGTGCGTTTCATGATGGTCGCGCCGATACTCACCTGGCCGTCGCCCGCCATCACCACCCGGTCGGCGTGGCGCACGCACAGGATCGTGGTGCCGTGAAATAGCTGAGCGGAATCAGGCGCGGGGATGGGCACGGCGATAAACCTCTTTCAGATGCTTGACGCTGACATGAGTGTAGCGCTGCGTGGTGGCAAGACTCGAATGGCCGAGCATCTCCTGGATCGAGCGCAGGTCGGCGCCATGATTCAGCAGATGGGTCGCGAAACAGTGGCGCAGGCCGTGCGGGCTGACCGCGGTGGCGACGCCCGACTCGACGAGGCGGCGCTCGACGATTTTCTGCACCGCGCGGACCGACAACCGTCCGCCGCGCAGGTTGGTGATTACCGGGCCGTCGTGCGACCACGCAATCGGCATCGCGCGGCGCCACTCGAGCAGCGCGGCCAGCGCGGGCTCGCCAATCGGGACGATCCGCCCTTTGCCGCCTTTGCCCATTTCGATCGTGACCATTCCCAGTTCTTCGTCGATATTTCGCCAATTCATCGCCGTTAGTTCGCTGACCCGTAAACCGGCCGAATAGAGCGTCTCGACGATCGCACGATCCCGGAGCGTCGCCGGGCCGCGCTCCTGACCCGGGCGGGCCGCGACTTCGATCAGCCGGCCGACTTCGTCCTCGCCCAGCACGATCGGCAGGCGCCGCTCGAGCCGCGGCGATCGGAGCGCGCGCGCCGGACTGGGGACGCCGATCGCCGTCTCGCGATAGCGAAAGAACGCCTTCAACGCGAACAGCCGGCGTTGCACGGTGCTGCGCGTCGCCCGCTTCAGCATCTCGGCTAGATAGCTCCGCACGTGATCATCGGTCACCCGGTCCGGATTCACCCGTTCGCCGCCGTCGACGGCCCATCCGCGCTCGAGCAGGAAGCGGCGGAAATCGATCAGATCGCGCCGGTAGCCGGCCACCGTGTTGCGCGACGCACGTCCGGCGCGTCCGAGCGCGGACGCAAACGCCTCGACCTCTACAATCATCTCGCACCCATTCTGCCTGACCGCTATGCTACCAACTGGGTTTTGAGCGCAAAAGGCCGGTTTTCGGTTCGACAGTGAATTGCTGGAAGTGCGGTGAGCCCGTCGAGACCAAAGAGCGGGTCGGCTTTCGCGACCATTGTTCGCGATGCGACCGGGCGCTGCACGTCTGCCTCAACTGCGAATTTTACGATCCGGCCTACAATAACCAGTGCCGGGAGACGATGACTGAGCGGGTAGTCGACAAGGAGCGCGGCAACTTCTGCGATTTTTTCGCGCCCTCCGCCAAGCCTCGCGCCGCGGCTGCGGCCGCCTCGCCCAAGGATCGCCTCGAAGCGTTGTTCAAGAAGAAGTCTTTTGACTGATAGTTCCCGAAAGCTATTCGACCCGACATCCCGCGCGCGCAAGTCAGGTCGTCATTCTGAATGGAGTCTGCGCAGTGAAGAATCCCGGGATTCTTCGCTGCGCTCAGAATGACACAATGGGCGTTGTGCAGACCTTCCCCTGGACGATAAGCAGATGACGCGCGAACGACCGCTCGCCGCGATCGTGATGGCGGCCGGATTCGGCACGCGGATGCGCTCGGCGTCTCCCAAGGTCATCCATCCGGTCGGCGGGCGTCCGATGATCGTGCGTCTGCTGACGGCAATTTCCGGGCTCGCGCCCGACCCCGCGATCGTGGTGCTCGGCCACGGCGCCGCCGAGGTCGAAGCGGCGCTCGCGGGGCATCTCGATGGCGGCGCGATTCGATTCGCGATCCAGGACCAGCCGCGGGGCACCGGCGACGCCGCCCGCTGCGGGATGCGGATGCTCCCGGCGGAGTTCGCCGGCGACGTGTTGCTGGTCTATGGCGACATGCCGCGGCTGTCGTCGGACACGCTGAGCCGCTGCCTCGCGAGCCATCGCCACCGCGGCGCACCGCTCTCGCTTATCAGTACGCGGCTTGAATCGCCCGCCCGCTACGGCCGGATCGTGCGCGATACGGCCGGCGCCGTAAGCGCGATCGTGGAGGCGGCCGACGCCACCCCCGCCGAACTCGCGATCGACGAAATCAACACCGGCGTCTATCTCGCCGACGCCGCCGTGCTGCGCCAGGCGCTCGATGAGCTGCGCCCGGTCAACGCCCAGGGCGAGTACTATCTGACCGACATCGTCGCCGCCGTACGCCGGCGCGGCCTTGAGGTCCGGGCCTGGGTTGCGGAGCATCCGGCCGAGTTCGCCGGGGTGAATTCACGCGAGGAGCTGGCAGAGATGGAAGCCGATATTCGTCGCGAGACCAATCGCCGCCTGATGGCGGCCGGGGTCACGATGGTCGATCCCGCCACCGTCTATATCAGTGAAGAGGCCGAAGTCGGGCGCGATTGCGTGATCGGCCCCAACGTCCAGATTGTCGGCCATTGCCGCATCGGCGACGGCGTGCGGATCGAAGGCACCGCCTTCCTGAGCGAAGTATCGATCGGCGCGCGCAGCTATCTGAAGCTGGGGGTGCGCGCCGAGCAATGCCGCATCGGTGAGGATTGCGAGATCGGACCGTTCGCCAATCTGCGCGCCGGCACCGAGCTCGAGGGCCACAATCGCATCGGCAATTTCGTCGAGACCAAGCAGGCCCGGATCGGCCGCGGCTCCAAGGCCAGCCATCTGAGCTACCTCGGCGACGCGGTTATCGGCCGCGACACCAACCTCGGCTGCGGCGTGATCACCGTCAATTACGACGGCTACGACAAGCATCGCACCGAGATCGGCGATCGCTGCATGGTCGGATGCGACACCCAGCTCGTCGCGCCGGTCAAGGTCGGCAGCGACGTCTACGTCGCCTCGGGCACCACTGTCCTGCGCGACGTGCCCGACGGCGCGCTGTGCGTCTCGCGCCATCCGCAGGCCGTCAAACCGGGATGGACCGAAGGCTGGCGCAAGCGCCATCGCAAGGCCGACGGCACCGGCGCCGGCCACAGCGGCGAGGGTCGGGAGTAAGCGGCGATGTGTGGCATTGTCGGCTACGTCGGACCGCGCGAGGCCTATCCGCTGTTGCTCGGCGGCCTCCAGCGGCTCGAATATCGCGGCTACGATTCGGCCGGGATTGCGACCCTCAACGGCAGCGGCCGGCTCGAAATCCGCCGCGCGGTCGGCAAGCTCGAAAATCTGCGCCGCCTGGTCGAGAAGCACCCGCTCACCGGCCATATCGGGATCGGCCATACTCGATGGGCGACGCACGGCCGCCCCTCCGAAACCAACGCCCATCCCCATCAGGCCGGTCCGGTGGCGGTGATTCACAACGGCATTATCGAAAACTATGTCGAGCTGCGCGCGGCGCTGACCGGACGCGGCCATAAGCTGGTCTCGGAGACCGACACCGAGCTGGTCTCGCATCTGATCGAGGAGCGTCTCAAGGACGGCGGCGGACTCGGCGCGGCGGTGCGGGCCGCGATCGCGGAGCTGCGCGGCTCGTTCTCGATCGTGGTGCTGTCGGAGAGCGAGCCGGGGACGCTGGTGGCGGCGAAAACCGCGACCCCGCTGGTGCTGGGGCTGGGCGAGGGCGAAAACTTCGTCGCCTCGGATATCCCGGCAATCCTGGAGCATACCCGGCGCGTGATCGTGCTCGAAGACGGCGAGATGGCGGAGGTGCGCGCCGACAGCGTGCGGCTGATGAATTTCGACGGCGCGCCGATCGAGCGTCAGCCGCGCCAGATCGAATGGGACGCGGTGGCCGCCACCAAGGCCGGCTTTCAGCATTACCTGCGCAAGGAGATCGCCGAGCAGCCGCAGGCCTGGATCAACACGCTCGCCGGACGCGCCAGCGCCGGGGCCGGCACCGTGCGGCTCGACGAGGATCCGTTCGGCGCCGGCGGTCCCCAAGCGATCACGCGGGTGGTGATGGTCAGTGCGGGCGCCTCGTGGATTTCATCGTTGATCGGCAAGTTCATGATCGAAGAGCTGTGCGGGCTGCCGACCGAGGTCGATTACTCGGCCGAGTTCCGCTATCGCAACCCGGCGATCGACGCCCATACGCTGCTGATCGCCGTCTCCCAGTCGGGCGAGACCGCCGACACGCTGGCCGCGATGGAAGAGGGGCGGCGGCGCGGGGCGCGGATGCTGGCGATCACCAACACCGTCGATTCCTCGATCGCGCGCAAGGCCGACGCCCGGCTCTACACGCGCTGCGGCCCGGAGATCAGCGTCACCACCACCAAGTGCTTTCTCACCCAAATCGAGGCCTACTACCTGTTCGCGATCCATACCGCGGCGCGGATGGGACGGCTCAGCGAAGCCGAGGTCGAAAAACGGCTGGCGCCGGTGTTCGCGATTCCGGCGCAGATCGAGCAGCTGCTCGGGACCGAAAAGCAGATTCAGAAGATCGCGCGCAAGTACAGCCGCGCGCGCGACTTCCTCTACCTCGGCCGCGGCATCAACTACCCGGTCGCGCTCGAAGGCGCGCTCAAGCTCAAGGAGATTTCCTATATCCACGCCGAGGGCTACCCGGCCGGCGAGATGAAGCACGGACCGATCGCGCTTATCGACGACGAGATGCCGGTGGTGGTGATAATCCCCAACGACAGCGTGTTCGACAAGACCATGTCGAACCTCAAGGAGGTCGAGTCGCGCAACGGCCGCATCATCGCGGTCACCGACCGTCGCACGCCCGAGCTCGAGGAGGTGGCGATGGAGATAATCGACGTGCCGACCACCGATCGGATGCTGATGCCGGTGCTGACCACGGTGCCGCTGCAGTTGCTGGCCTACCATATCGCGGTCTACCGCGGCACCGACGTCGATCAGCCGCGCAATCTCGCCAAGTCGGTCACCGTCGAGTAAGCAGGGCTGAAACCCTGCAAATCGCTCCGCGTCGATCCCTCGACTACGCTCGCGCGATGCTTGGGCTGCGCTCGGGATGACAAAAACGGAGCCTCTCCAAGCGCCGAATTATTCTGCTGTCATCCCGACCGAAGTCGAAGCGACCGCAGGGAGCAAGACGCAGCGGAGGGATCTACGCGGAGCGATTCGCCGGGCCGAGCCCGGCCTACTCGTAGTGCAGCGCGTCGATCGGATCGAGCAGCGCCGCCTTGCGCGCCGGATAGTAGCCGAAGAACACGCCGACGCCCGCGGCAAACAGAAAGCCGCCGATAATCGAGAGCGCCGAAATCTGCGTCGGCCAATGGGCGAGCGCCGAGATCAGATGGGAGGCGACCACGCCCAGGATGATCCCGGCGACGCCGCCGATCACGCATAACAGCAGCGCCTCGACCAGGAACTGCATCATGATATGGAAGCGGCGCGCGCCGAGCGCCATCCGGATGCCGATCTCGCGGGTCCGTTCGGTGACCGAGACCAGCATGATGTTCATGATCCCGATGCCGCCGACCAGCAGCGAAATCGAGGCCACCGTCGCCAGCAGCAGCGTCATCACGCGGCTCGCGCTCTCGGAGGCCTGGGCGATTTCGTTGAGGCTGCGGACGGTGAAATCGTCCTCCTGGCCGGGCGCGGTGTGATGGCGGCGGTGGAGCGTGCGCTGGATCTGCGCCTGCGCCTGATCGACCAGCGCCGCGCTCCTGGCCTTGGCGTAGATCATGTTGACCACGCCTGAAATCTTGAGCGGATTGCCGAACGGGCTGATGACCGTGTTGGTGCTGCTGTAGAGCGAGTTGGTGGTCGGCACGCTCGCATAGGGATTCAGCACCGGGTTGTTGCCGGGACCCGGCGTGGCCGCGGCCGAGGGCTGTTGGCTGGCCTGGGCGGTGCCGAGCACCTTGCGCTCGGCGGTCAGAAACGGCATCACCACCACGTCGTCCTGGTCCTGGCCCCAGCTCGACTGGCCCTTGGCGGCGAGCACGCCGATCACGCGCAGCGGCGCCCCCTTGACGCGGATGATCGCGCCGATGGGGTTCTGATTTTCGCCGAACAGGTTGCGCACCACGGTTTGGCCGAGCAGACAGACGTCGGCGGCGCTGCGCGCTTCAGCCTCATCGAAGGCGCGGCCGAGGGCCACCGGCCAATCGCGGACCGTCAGATAGCTCGGCGTGGTGCCATTGATACTGGTGCTCCAGTTGCGATTGCCGTTGACCACCTGCGCGATCTGGCGGTCGAAATAGGCGGTCTCGGCGACCGCCCGATCTTCCTTGGCGATCGCCTGCGCGTCGCCGACCGTGAGCGTCGAGACGCTGCCGAAGCCGGCGCGCACGCCGTTGGCGGTGGTGGCGCCGGGCAGCACCACCAGCAGATTGGTGCCGAGGCTCGCCATCTGCTCCTGCACCGCGGCCCGCGCGCCGTCGCCCACCGCGATCATCGCGATCAGCGCGGCGACGCCGATGAAGATGCCGAGCATGGTCAGCGCGGCCCGCAACTTGTTGCGCTTGAGCGCGCGGGCCGCCGCCGTCAGAGCCATCAGGCCTAAGCCCCGCGGCTCCTGCTCGTCGATGGTGGAGACCGGGAGCTCAACAACGCCGGCGGGGGCGGGCGGCGCGGCGGCCCCGGCGCGGCGTTCGTCGGCAAGGATATAACCGTCGCGAAAAGTGACCACCCGGTCGGCATAGCCGGCGACCTCGGGATCGTGGGTGACGACGATCACCGTCAGTCCGCGCTCGCGATTGAGCCGCCGGATAAGCTCCATGATCTCGGCCGAGTTCTTCGAGTCGAGATTGCCGGTCGGCTCGTCGGCGAGCAGAATCCGCGGGTCGTTGACCAGCGCCCGCGCGATTGCGACCCGCTGCTGCTGGCCGCCCGAAAGCTGGTTGGGCAGGCTCGCCTCGCGCCCCTCCAGCCCGACCATCCGCAGCAGATCGTGCGCCCGATGGACGCCGTCATGCGACGCGCGCGCATAGAACAGCGGCATCTCGACGTTCTCGCGCGCACTGGTGCGGGCCAGCAGGTTGAAGCTCTGGAAGACGAAGCCGATGCGCGAGCTGCGAATCTCGGCCAGCGCCGGCTCATCGAGCGTCGCCACCTCGACGCCGTCGAGCACGTAGCGTCCGCTGGTCGGCCGATCGAGACATCCCAGCAGGTTCATCAGCGTCGATTTGCCGGAACCCGAGGCGCCCATGATGGCGATAAACTCGCCCGCTGCGATGCGCAGGTTGACGCCGCTGAGCGCCCGCACCTCGACGTCGCCGGCCCGGTAGACCTTGGACAGCTCGACGGTCTCGATCACCGCAGCCATCATGACTCCGCTAATGGGGGAAATGCGGCGGCGAGAGTTGGGTCGCGTCGGCGCGGATCTCGTCGGTCACGACTTTCTGCCCCAGCGCGAGGTTACCGCTCAGCACCTCGACCCAGGTGCCGTCGCTGAGCCCGGTCTTGAGCGGTACCGCTTCGAGCGTCCCTCCGCGCTGGATAAAGACCCGGGCCCTGGTGGTGTCGGCGATCGGCGGAGCGCTGGCCGTCGGGGCGGTGGCGCCGTCGATCTTCGGCGCGAAGCGCAGCGCCTCGACCGGCAGGCGCAACACGTCGTCGCGCCGGGCGGTGATAATCGTGACGTCGGCGGTCATCCCGGGTTTCAACAGCAGTTCGGGGTTGGCGACGTTCACCACCACATCGTAGGTCACCACGTTCTGCACCGTGATCGGGGCCTGGCGCACCTGGCCGACGCTGCCAATAAAGGGGCGATCGGGAAAGGCGTCGACATGGAATTCGGCCCGCTCGCCGCTGCGCACGTTGCCGATATCGGATTCGCTGACGTTGGTATCGACCTGCATCTGGGTGAGATCGCGCGCGATCAGGAACAGGGTCGGGGTCTGAAAGCTGGAGGCCACGGTCTGACCGACGTCGACGTTGCGCGACACCACCGTGCCGTCGACCGGTGAGACGATATTGGTGTAGCCGAGGTTGACCTGCGCCTCGTGGAGCATCGCCTGCTGTTGCTGGATATTGGCGCGATCGAGCGCGACCTGGGCCTGGGCCTGCAGGTAGGCGCTGTGCGCGCTATCGACGGTGTCCTGCGAAACGACGTTGGCGGCGCGCAACTGGCGATCGCGCTCGGCGGTAATTTTCTTGTAGGCCATGTCGGCCGAGTCCTTGTCCAACTGCGCCCTGGCGTTGGCGAGGGTGGCGGTGGATTGGGCGACCTTGACCTCGAACGGACGCGGATCGATTTTCGCGATCAACTGGCCGGCCTTAACCGGCGAATTGAAATCGGCGTAGATCGCCTGGATCGGCCCCGAGACGTAGCTGCCGACCTGCACGGTGGTGACCGGGTTGACGGTACCGGTCGCGACCACCGCGCGCACGATCGAGCCGCGCGTGACCTTGGCGGTGAGGTAGGTGACCGCAGGTGCGCCGCCGCGCAGGAAGATCAGGTAGAAAGCGGCCAGCGCTGCGATACCGACCGCTATCAGAAAACGCCGTGATGTAACCCAGGATGGCATGGTCAGCGAATAATGGAGCAAGGCTCGTGCCCGCGAAAAAGCCGGTCACTCCAGCCCATATCTATAGACGATAGCACGCCCGGCCAGGTTGACAGCCCGTAAACGGCTGCCGCGATGGACGTTTTGGAGCCATCGAGACAGGTCCATTGATGACTCCCCCGGCGGCTCAGCGTAAACGACCGCCCGATCCTGCCGGACCGGACGGCCGTGATTCCGAATCGGCCCGGGCACGATCCGGAGATCGTGCCGGTCCGGCTACTCCTGTTCCATGAAGCCTTCGAGATTGCGCGAGCGGCCGGTCTGGCGCAGCTTGCGCAGCGCCTTGGCCTCGATCTGGCGAATCCGCTCGCGGGTGACCGCGAACTGCTTGCCGACCTCTTCGAGCGTGTAATCGGTCTTCTGCCCGATTCCGAAGCGCATCCGCAGAATCTGTTCCTCGCGCGGCGTGAGCGTCGCCAGCACCTTGCGGGTCTGCTCGCCGAGGTTGCCCTGGATCGCCGCTTCGACCGGCGAGGGCGCCAGTTCGTCCTCGACGAAATCGCCCAGCGAGCTTTCCTCTTCGTCGCCGATCGGGGTTTCCAGCGAGATCGGCTCCTTGACGATCTTGAGCACGCGCTGGACCTTGTCCAGCGGCATCTCCATCTGCTCCCCGATCTCCTCGGGCGTGGGCTCGCGGCCCAGCCGCTGCACCAGCAGGCGGGTGACGCGCAACAGCTTGTTGATGGTCTCGACCATGTGCACCGGGATGCGGATGGTGCGGCCCTGGTCGGCGATCGCCCGCGACATCGATTGCCTGATCCACCAGGTCGCGTAGGTCGAAAACTTGTAGCCGCGCTGGTACTCGAACTTGTCGACCGCGCGCATCAGGCCGATGTTGCCTTCCTGGATGAGGTCGAGGAAGCCCAGCCCGCGATTGGTGTAACGCTTGGCGAGGCTCACCACCAGGCGCAGGTTGGCCTCGGTCAGCTCTTTCTTGGCGCGCCGGCTCTTGTCCTGGCCGGCGGCGATGATTTCGAGCGAGCGCGCGAACTGTTCGCCGTCGGCCTTGACCCGCCGCTCGACGGTCCGCATGGTCTTCTGCGCGTCCTTGATCTTCTGGGCGATATCGAGCAGGTTTTCGCGGCTGCCGTTGACCCGCAGCACGTGGCGGCGATCCTCGGCCTCGCTGGCCTCGCGCAGGAGCTGGCTCTTGGAGCGCCCGGTCGCCTCCTGGTAACGATCGATAGTAGTCAGCGCGACGCGATACTCGTTGAGCAGCCGGCGCATCTCGCCGATCACTGCATCCTGCACGCGGCGCGAGAGCTGCAGCGCCCGGAGCTCGCCCTTGATCCGTTCCTTGAGCCGGCTGTGGTTCTTGGTCAGCTTGGGACGGCGGCGCGGCCCGACCTTGCCGTGCAGCTCCTCTTCGATACCCTCGAGGCTCGCATGCATGGTCTTGAGCTTGCGGGTCGAGGTAAAAAACTTCTTGAGTTGCTTCTCGTTGGCCTCGGCGTGGCGCTCCTCGTCGGAGGAATCGCCGCCGGGCTCCTCGTTGTCCTCGAACACCTCGCGCAGGTCGGCCTCGCCGCTCTCGACGCGATCGCCCAGCCCGATCACGAAATCGAGCGTGACCGGAGAGCCCAGCACCTCCTCCTCGACCTCCATCTCGCCGGCCTCGATACGCTTGGCGATCTCGACTTCCTGCTCGCGCGAGAGCAACTGGAAGTTGCCCATCTCCTTGAGATAGAGGCGGACCGGGTCGGAGGATTCGCCGACCACTTCGGGCGCCCCCTCGGGCGCCTCCTCGGCCTCTTCCTTGGTCTCGGTCTCGACATCGGTCTCGGCCCCTTCGGTCGGAACCTCCTCGAGGACCTTGATATCCATGTCCTCGAAGCTTTCGAGCGCCGCGCGGAGATCGGTCGGCGAGGCGACATCCTGAGGGAGGAAGTCGTTGACCTGATCGAAGGTCAGGTAACCCTGCTCGCGGCCGAGATCGACCAGACCCTGCAAATCTTTGCCTTCGTACTTCTGCTTCATACCCTTATACGATGCGTCCCAGCCGCTTCAGGCGGCGGAAGCGATAGCGACCCCGCTGGTTCCCGGGGCTCTCCATATCACTAAAATAGAGACGAATGCGAACGGCAAAGGCTACAATTACTGAAGTTGCCCACCTTGGAAGCGTATCCCCGGAAAGTCAAATCCCTTGCCTCATCGGGCCACTCGCCTCTTTGATGCGCCCAGCGGCATCCCCCTTCGCCTGGACCCAGGTGCCGTCAACTGCTTATTATAGCCGAAATTGCCTTGTTATCTCCAACGGTAGCGACCCCTCTCGGCCCGCTTTGCCGACTCTATTGATAATATAACCACTCGATGCCGAACCGTGCGGGGTGGACGGCGGGAGGCGTGGTTTGTTCGAGCATACGGTCTTTTTAGTTGTAAGCTTCGCGCTTATCCTGGCCGGCTCGGAGCTGTTTACCAACGGCGTCGAATGGGCGGGCCATCGGCTCGAAATCGCCGAGGCTGCGGTCGGCAGCCTGTTGGCCGCGGTTGGCACCGCCCTGCCCGAGACTTTCATCCCGGTAGTCGCCCTGCTGATGGGCCGGGGCCGGAGCGACGCCCATAGCGCGGTCGGCGTCGGCGCGATCATCGGGGCGCCGCTGATGCTTTCGACTACGGCGCTGCTGGTGATGGGCATCGCCGGGGTCGCCTTTCGGGGCCGCCGTGAGCAGGCGGCGCTGCACGTCTCACGCAATGACGCGCGCCGCGACCTGGGCTTTTTTATCCCCACCTTCCTCGTCCTGATGATACTTGGCCTGGGCCACCCCGGACCGCTGCTGCGTTATGCAACGGTCGGCGCACTGCTGATTATCTACCTGGTTTACACGGTGATCATGCTCCGCATCACCCGCGATGCCGAGTCGACGGTCGACCACGGGCTCTATTTCGAGGCGGTCGTGGGCGGCGACCCGGCAAATCCGCGAAATTTCGCCACTACCGCGCAGGTGGTCGTCGGCGTGCTTGCGATCCTGGCCGGCGCGCGGGTGTTCGTCGATCAGATTATCCTGTTCGCCAGCCATACCGGCCTGAACCCCGGCGTGCTGTCGCTGATCCTGAGCCCGCTCGCCACCGAACTGCCCGAGAAGTACAACTCGGTGGTCTGGATTCGGCAGCGCAAGGACCATCTCGCGCTCGGCAATATCACCGGTGCGATGGTCTTCCAGTCCTGCATCCCGGTCGCGCTGGGGGTCGCCTTTACGCCGTGGCATCTCAGCCCGGCCGAGCTGATCGGCGGCGCCATCGGCCTGCTCTCGGCGGCGTTGCTCTACTTGAACCTGCGCGACGGCAAGCTCACCACCGGCAGCCTGATGCTCGGGGGCGTTGCCTATGCGCTGTTTATCGCGATCCTCGCCTTCGCCGGGCTTTTTCGATAAGCGGTCGAGGGACGCATCGCAGTGAAAACGCTTTTTTTCGACGTGTTCGCGAAATAGGCGCAGTTGGACGCGGAAGGAGAGCCATGTTAAGGCGAGGTTTACGCAGCTCGAAAAATGGAAATCCCGCCTAGTATCGCTTCTTCAACTCCAGGAGGCCTTCTGTTGGGCGGTATCGGAACGGTCGCCGGGATTGGAATCGTCAGATTAAATGCCACGAAGGCGAGAACAGATTCGCCGCGGGCAATCGGAACCATAGCCGCGATCGCCGCCGCAGCTCTTATCTTGGCCGGATGTGTTCACACTGAGCTCCCCGAGCAGACTATCCAGGCGGCCCCGGCTGGAGCTGTAAAGCTCCCGATATTTATTTCAGTAATGTCTGATGTATCTTTGGAAGTCGGGCAACTCGGTGGCTTCAAGATGGAGCTCAATCCCGGGCTGGCCAATACGCTGCGCGATGCGCTGGCGGTCCATTTCGAAAAAGTCGACGTAGTCTACAGTCGCGACGCGCCCGGCAACGCGGACCTGCTGGCAATACCCGTGGCAAACATGTGCTGGTCCAAGGTGCCCTGCAAGCTCTCAGTCACGTTCAAAGACCTGCATACCGGCAAAACCGTCGCGAATCTTTCATCCGAGATGTTAATCGACTCCAACGCGCCCGGACACCACCAAGAACTTGCAACGGATACCGCAGTAGCGGGAACCGCACTTCTCATCTTCCCACCGCTGGCACTCGTTTCCTTGCCGTTAATCGAGCATCACGACGCCGATCGCTTCAAAGCAATGTACGGCCCGACTTTAGTGACATTGGCAAGTGACATCTCCGGTCAGGCGTCGAACGATCCAGCTATCGAGTCGCTAGCTGCCCAGCAGGCAGCATCAACCGCTAAGCAAGCTTCCGCGACGACCTCCCGAAAGCACTAGCCGTGCAGGACGTGAATCAGAGAGCGTCGTTTGCGTCGCCGCTTTGATTTCCGAATCGATTGCCCAGATAAACACCGTCCACGCCTCGTGTTCGGTCGCGCCGTAAAGTCATCGCTCACCGGCGTCGCTCGCGCCCGATCCTATCTGCACCCGATATCTGTGCGCGCCTGATAGGTGCGTCGCGGCCGCCCGGCGACCGAAGGCGGCGCAGTACCCAGCGCCGCGCCAGTGTCCAAAAAGTGTCCGACCGAGGGTCATTGGGCGTCACCGGGTATAGGGGTAAAATCTGAAAAATCCCGAGTTTTCGAATGAGCAGAACCGAAGATCACTGGGCATCGTTCACCCGTCATATCTATGGCAATCGGTTGCTGTTCGGCGATCCGGCCGAGGATTCGATTGTCGCCCTGGAAATCGCCCCGCCCGCCGATGTCGAGATTTTCCGCCGCCGCGACGGCCACTTGACGCGCGAGCGGCGGCCGCTGCGCCTGTTCGTCCTGCTGGCCGACCGCGAGTTGATGAAGGGCACGCGTATCCCGCACGAAACCGTCGAACTGGCCGGCGATTTCCGCTTCCGCTACCTGGTGACCTTCGGCTCGGCCGCGGCGCTGGAGGCGGCCAAGCGTCATCTGCGCGCGCTCTCGGGCAAATCCGCCAGCGCCGCCGAGGCGCCCTACCTGGTGCTCAGCGATCCGGTCGAGCAGCATCTGATGATGACCGGCACGAGCTTCTTTATCGGGCTCGGCTTCCAGGATCTGCGCCGCCTGCAGCTCAAGCTCGAGACCTACACCAGCGGCGGCTTCGAGTTCGCCTCCGCCGGGCGCGAGGGCGACCGTATCACCGCGATTGCGATCACCGACTCGACCGGCTTCGAGCAGGTGCTCGACGGCCATGCGATGGACGAGCGGGCGATGCTCGAGGAGCTGGTGCGAATCGTCGGCGAGCGCGACCCCGACGTGATCGAGGGCCATAACCTGTTCCGCTTCGATCTCGAGTACCTCGAGCATCGCGCCCGCCGCCACAAGCTCAAGCTGACGCTCGGCCGCGACGGCAGCGTGCTGCGGGCCCGCGCCTCGCGCCTGCAGATAGCCGAGCGCGCGATCGCCTACCGGCGCTACGAAATCTACGGCCGCTCGGTAATCGACACCTGGATACTGGCGCAATTTTATGATGTCGCGAGCCGCGAGCTTGAGGGCTTCGGGCTGCGCGAGCTGGCCGAGCATTTCCACCTCGCCGGTCCGGATCGCGTCTATCTCGACCCCACCCGCATGAGCCATTACTTCGATCGCGAACCGGCGCTGCTGATGCGCTCGGCGCTGGCGGATGCGCGCGAGGCCGGGGCGCTGGCGGCGATGCTCGCGCCGAGCTATTTCATCCAGGCCCAGATTTTTCCCTATTCGTTTCAGAACGTGGTGCTGCGCGGCAACGCCACCCGCATCGATGCCCTGCTGATCCGCAACTACCTGGCCGCGCGCCACTCGATTCCTACCCCCGCCGAGCCCGCCGAGGTGATCGGCGGCCATACCGAGATGCGCCGCCGCGGCACGGCGCGCAACGTGCTCCATTGCGACGTGACCTCGCTCTACCCGTCGCTGATGCTCGAGCATCGGCACGCGCCGCAGAGCGATCGGCTGGGGGTGTTCCTCAAGATGCTGGGCGACCTGCGCAGCTTCCGTATCCAGGCCAAGAACGCGGCCGCCGAAACCGCCGGCGCCGAGCGCTCCAACCTCGACGCGATGCAACAGACTTTCAAGATTCTGATCAATTCGTTTTATGGCTACCTGGGCTTCGCGCTCGGCCATTTCAACGACTTCGTGGCGGCCAATAACGTCACTCGCGCCGGCCGCGACCTGATCCGCAAGGCGATCGGCGTGCTCGAGGGCAACGGCGCGCAGGTTATCGAATGCGATACCGACGGAATCTACTTCGTCGCGCCATTCGCGCTCGATGACGCGGGCGCAGCCGAAGCCCTGCTCGAAAAAGTCGCGGCGGCGATGCCGGCCGGAATCCGGCTCGAGATCGACGGCCGCTACCCGGCGATGTTCTCCTACAAGATCAAGAATTACGTCCTGCTCGACGAGAGCGGCGCGACCACGATTCGCGGCTCGGGCCTGCGCTCGCGCGGGCTGGAACGTTTCCAGCGCCGCTTCATCGAGGATTTCTTCCGCCTGCTGCTCTCCGCGCGGGGCGCCGAGATTCCGCCGCTCTACGAGGAGTACCGCCGCAAGATCGAACATCATCAGTTCGGGATCGTCGACCTGATGAAGACCGAGACGCTGCAGGACTCGCTCGAGGTCTATCGCCAGAAGATCGCCGCCAAGCGCCGCAATCCCGCCGCCGCCTACGAGCTCGCGTTGCGCGCCGAGCGCCCCTACCAGAGCGGCGACCAGGTTTCCTACTACGTCAGCGGCCACGGCACCAAGGTCAAGGTCAACGCGGCCGCCCGGATGGTGTCCGACTACGATCCGGCCAGCGCCGACGAGAACGTCGAGTACTACCAGGCCAAGCTCGCCGATCTCTACGAAAAGTTCCGCCCCTTCGCCGAGCGTCCCGGACTGTTTCCCGTCGATACCTTCGAGGCCGCCGGCGACGTCGCCGCGCAGCCGGAAATCTTCGACGGCCAGAAATAGGTGGAGTCTAGCTATTTCACTCAGAGTATTGCCCGGATCTACGAAGCTGCATAAATTCTGCAATGGATTGGGATCGCGCTCAGCTGGAGGGGACGCTTTTGAGCAATTCAGCTTCGGTGTGGTTGAGGTATGTCGCGGTCAGTCTGCTGATGCTCGCCATGTCGATACCGGCGATGGCGGCCAACTCGTCCGCCGCCGGTAATTCGAGCTCGGCGGTTTGGTACAGCCCGCCGCCATTCTGCGTCGCGCATCCCGGCCTGTGCGCCGACGCCCAGCCGCCCACCTATCAGGGACACTATATCGGCCATGATGAGCCTTCGCTGCTGTTCTACTCGACCACGCCGGGCGCGGGAAACCATTCCATCTATGAGCTGAAGCTGCCGAAGGATCCCCCGGTTTTGCCGAAGCAGAACGGGGCCGGCGGCACCTTCAACTTCCAGCTCCATCCGGCGTTCTGGTTCGGGATGGCGATGTGCGATACGCAGTCCTACCCCGAGTATAGCGGCACCTGCACCGCCGACAGCGACACCAATATCTTCGACGACGCCAATTCGGGTTCATCGAGCTACATCGGCAAGCATCCCGGCGCCGCCTTCATGGAGATGCAGTTTTATCCGCCGGGATGGGTAAGTTGGGCGAACGGCGGTAATTCATGCGACGGCAGGCATTGGTGCGCGGCGCTGAATATCGACAGCCTCAGTATCGATCCGAATAACGGGCTCTACAACAACGCTGCCTGTCAGAATACGGTCGGGCTGGAACCGGTCAATTTCGCCTTCATCACCAAGAGCGGCGTCGCCGACAGCGCGGGCGATCCGCTGAACAATGCGCACTTCGTACCCAACCTGAGTACCGACCTGCTGATGAAGCCGGGCGACAATCTGATCGTCGACCTGCACGACACCAGTGCCGGCTTCCAGGTCGTGATCTACGATCTGACATCGCATAAGACCGGATCGATGACGGCCAGTATCGCCAACGGTTTCCGGCAGGTGATTTTCAATCCGAGCGCAGGGACCTGCACCAGCCAGGACTACGCGTTCCATCCGATGTACGCGACTTCGGGCCCGCATACGCGGGTGCCCTGGGCGGCGCATTCATACAACGTCGCCTTCGCCGACGAAATTGGCCATTGGGAACCGTGTGCGTCGGCCGATCCGAATTTCGGCGAATGCCTGAGCGGCGGCGACTCTGACTTCGTCGATGATGTCTATTGTTTCAACGGCTCGGATTCGACCCGCGTGAAGGTCGGCGGCTGCACCTACACGGACGCGGACTTCGATGGAGCCTGCTATCAATCGGTTTGGCCGGGTAGCAATCCGGCGACCGATCGCACCAAGCATCCGCGACCGATCCTGTTTACCAGCCCGCTGTTGGCGGCGGATGGCGGCACGCTGCAGAATTACAGCTCGGCGGCGATGGAGACCGACCTGCCGATTATCGAAAACCCTGCCGTATGCAACACTGACACCGGCAGCGGCTGCACGAATCCGCCGCCGGGCGCCAACTTCTATCCGATCTTTTCGACCGTAAGCGTCAAGGGGCTGTGCCAATGGGGGTTAGGCGGCGCGCAGCTTCCCCATGTACAGGACATCTTTGGCGGCACCTCGACCGCCGAGTACGGCAGCCTCCTGCCGCTCGTCTATCCCGACCTCGGCAGTTCGTCTACCAGCTACTACGACTATCAGAACGCCCTGGGCAACAATCCTTGCCAGGTGCCCGCCGCCAATCTGAAGGTGCCGCTCAGCAAGCCTTTCGGCACGCGCGCCCAAAATTCATCCGGGCCGGCCAAGAAGATCAAAGTCGTCAATCAAAGTGTCTACCCGATAACGATCGCCAGCGTTAACTCAACTAACCCCGATTACTCGGTCATCAATGGCTGCGGCTCGCTGATCGCGCCGCAACGCAAGTGCCATTTGACCGTCAGGTTCACCCCCTCGTTAGCGGGCTCCGACGACGGTTCGCTGATATTGAATGACGATGCCAGCAACGGCCCGCAAACCGTCATGCTGATCGGTTCGGGACGCTGATTCGCCGCCCTCGTCCGGCTCGGCCTAGACCCCGAGCCGGAGCCGGAAGGCGTCGGTCAGCGCCGGCACTAGCAGGTTGAAATCGCCGACCAGTCCGAAGCTCGCGCGCTCGAAGATCACCGCCTCCTGCTCCTTGTTGATCGCGACGATGGTGCGTGCCCGCTTGATTCCCACCGTATGGTTCGGCTGGCCGCGAATCGCAATCGCGAAATAGAGCCGCGCGTCGATCGCCTTGCCGGTCAGCCCGACCTGCAACTGCCGCGGCATCAAACCCTGGTCGGTGACGCGGCGCGTCGCGCACATCCCGGCCCCGGTCACCCGCGCCAACTCCTTGCACAGCTCGATGCCCTCGGGCGTGTTGACGCCGATCCCGACGCCGACCACCACCTCGGCGCCTTCCAGCGGATGCAGCGACGGGTCGAGATTCGAATGCTCCTTGATAAGCCGGCTGCGCGGCGCGGCGAGCGGCGGCCGCACCAGCTCGACGGTGGCCGTGCGCGCGCTCGACGGCTTGGCGAGCTCCAGCATCCCGGACCGCACCGTCGCCATCTGCGGGTAGGTGCTCGACAGGATGGGCGCGATGATATTGCCGCCGAAGGCCGGCTTGAGCGCCACCATCCGCCGCTCCTGGTCGAGTTCGATTCCGACCGCGTCGCCGGTGAGTCCCAGCCCCAGCCGCGCGGCGAGCCGCGGCCCCCAATCGCGTCCGCGCTCGCTGGCCGAGAGCAGCACTCCCCACGGCTGGCGCTCGCGGATTAGCGTCGCGAAGGCTTCGGCCGTGGCTTCCGGCGTATAGGAGATTAGTTCGGGCGATTCGATCGCGATCACATGGTCGGCGCCGTAGCCGGCCAGCAGCGCGGCATGGCGCGCGATCGTGCCCGGGAAGCCGACCGCGACCAGCGCGCCGCCGAGCTCTCCGGCGAGTTGATCGCCGCGCGACAACAGCTCGAGGCTGCCGCGCGTCACTTCGCCCTCCAGGTTGGTTTCGCACGCGACCCACAGGTCCTTGCCGCGGCTCGCAGTGCGGACGCCGGCTGCGACCGGGCGGCGCGGCTTGTCATCGGCGGAGAGCGCGCCGGCCGCATCGAGCGCGTCGATCAGCTCGCGGCATGCGCGCGCCGGGTCGCTGGCGTCGATAAAGCGGCAAACGGTCTTCGGCGTCTCCTGCACGAACAGGTCATGAACCACGGTCGGTGAGCCGGCGAAGCCGAATTGCTTGGGATCGGGGTCGAGCTCGGACGCCCGCACGGTCAGGATCGGCCGGCCCTTGGCCGCCTCGCGTTCCGCCGGCTTGACCCGGATCGGCGCGGCCAAGCGCTCGGCGCAGGTCACCAGCGCCGGCATCGTACATTCGATCTCTTCCCATCCCTCGTCGCTCTCGCGTTCGGCCTTGAGCGTGCCGCCGTCAAGCTCGAGCTTGCGCGCGCCGGTTATCTGCGCGATACCGAGCAGCTCGGCGACCTCCGGCCCGACCTGGCCGGTCTCGGCGTCGAGCGTGTACTTGCCCATCAGCACCAGGTCGAACGGCTCGCGCTTGAGCCACAGCGCCAGCGCCCGCGCAGTCGCCAGCGTGTCGGCGCCGGCGAAGGCGCGATCCTCGAGATGGACGCCGCGGTCCATCCCCATCGCCAGCGCCTCCTCGATCGCGCCGCGCGCCTGCGGCGGTCCCATGGTGATAACCGTGCTCTCGACCTCGGTCTTCGCCTTGAGCGTCATCGCCAGCGAGATCGCCCGCAAGTCGAACGAGCTGATGACGGCCGGGCCGTCGCGTTTGATGGTCTTGGTGGCCGGATCGAAGTTGGCGTCCTCGACCAGCGGGATCTGTTTGATGCAGACGGCGATTTTCAGCACTATTGGCAGCGCTCCTTGGTTGCTCGAAAGTAACCGAGCCGGGCGGGCGGTTTCAATGCGTCGGCGCGGCCGCGCGGCGAAAGCTTACCGGACCGGCCGGGTTGCGCTAGCCTCAACAGGTGGCCCGAACGATTGCGGCAGCGCTGTTGTGTGCGGCGATACTCGTCCCCGGAAGCGTGCATGCCGGCGCGACGACGCCGCGCATCGTGTCGCTGGCGCCGGCCGTCACCGAGACCATCTTCGCGCTCGGCGCGGGCTCGGAGCTGGTCGGGGTCTCGGACTATTGCGATTATCCGCCGGCAGCGCAAAAACTGCCGCGGGTCGGCTCGTTCCTGACGCCCGACGTGGAGCAGATAATCGCACTGACGCCGAGCTTGATTATCGGCGCCGATATCTCGTCCAACCAGCGCGAGATTTCAGCGCTTCATGCGATGGGCTACCGGACCGCGACCGTGGCCGACAACTCGATCGCGGAAATCGAGCACGG
>Ga0307374_10000799_pt1 | contig 59022 bp, 54 predicted proteins | sample OX3MG_FD_202532 | JGI IMG/M metagenome (GOLD analysis project Ga0307374, IMG submission 202532) | Soil microbial communities from Risofladan, Vaasa, Finland - OX-3 | ecosystem: Environmental > Terrestrial > Soil > Coastal area > Acid sulfate soil | place: Finland: Risofladan, Vaasa | collected... | reverse complement strand
TGAAGGCAGAGTTGCAGATACTGTGGTCGGCCCTGGTCTCCGGCTCGCAGAGTCAGGGGCTGCCACTCTTCTTCCCCGAATCGGCGTACATCACCACCAAGACCGGTCAGATTGCCGGTCCGGCCGGTGACTACTCCGCCCGGTTGCTGGCGTTCTTTGGGCTCGACATTGCCGCCTACCACCAACTTCTGGCCTCGGGACCGGGCGCCCCCACATTGGTCGATGTCGATGTCACTCCCGGTGACGCGCAGTGGATCGGGCCGGGGCAGTGCGAGAACAACGTCGGGTACTGGCATCTGCCGGGAGTTCGCCTCGTCTACCAACAAGGTGGCACCTTGCGATCGTTTGCCGTCGCATCGCTCATTTCGTGGCGGGGGGTGTGGTACGTGGTGCACTTGGGGCCTAATCCTCGTCCCGCCAACATCGGCACGGTAGACCAACCGGCCTCCGGCCCGGGAGTGCCTGGCCCGGCGGGAGGTTGCTGAACGCTCCTCCGGTGTGCTGGTCAGCTGTCTGGGGGTGGGTTGATCAGCCCGTCGGGTTGGATGATGGCGGCGGCGCTCCCGAAGTCCGCCGAGGACAGTTGATTGACGAATGTGGCCGCAGCTTGTGACGAATCGATCATCGGCTGCCCGGTGGCGCTAAGAAGCAGTGAGGTGAAGTGACCGCCCACGTAGTTCCCGTCGGCCCGGAGGGTCACCGTGAGAATGCCTGACAGATCGAGATCGCCCGCAGTGGAGAAGTTGTTGTAGTTGGCGAAGTCGCCGAGGCTGTAGTCGATCAGATGACCGTGGTAAAACTCCGATCCGCGGAGCACGTGTGGTCCGCTGGCGATGACCAGGGCGGCGCCAGCGTCGATGGCATCGTGGGCGAAGACCTCGGCGTTGCCGCGGTCTTCGCCCACGTACGTCTCCTCATTCCCCGTCACGTGATCGGCGTTACTCCCCTCGGCACCCGCGTGCATGTAGACCACCACCACATTGGCTTCGGATCGGGCCTGGGTAATGAGCTCCTTAGCCGTGGAAAGATCGAGCAAGTTATTGACGTCGGTGTAGGGGGCGAAGTCCACAAAGGCGACTTTGGTGGATCCATCGGTGACAAGTCCGATCTGACCCGGAAGTCCAGCCTGGGTAATCCCGGCGGCCTGGAGAGCCGCACTGGTATCAGAGACCCCCGCCTGCCCGTAGTCGTGTGAGTGGTTGTTGGCGCTGTTCAAGACGGTGAAGCCGTTCTGGCGGAAGATCTGGGCGAATGCCGGTGGCGTTCGAAAGGCGTAGCAGTTCGTGGCACCGCCGGCGCACTTCGAAGCCGAGGCGTCGGTCAGGGTTCCTTCGAGGTTTCCGAACACGATCGGTGCGGCGAGAGCGCTCTTGACCGGCTGCAGATACGTAGATGGATCAGGTGGCAGATTCGGCGTGTTACCGAGCTCCATGTCACCTACAGCCGAGATGGTCACGTCTTGCAGGGTCGGTTTCACGGTCGTTTGGCTGTTCGACACGGTGCCACCGGCGGATCGGCCTGCTGGGCGGGCCTTCCTGGCCGGAGGCACCGCCGCAGAATGGTGGACGGCACGGACGAGGGCATAGCCGCCGAGACAGAGTCCGCCAACGAGCAGGAGCACCACCACCACCACAGTCACGAGACGCGGGCGACGCCAGTGGTGCTTCCGGTCCCGGGCTCGGTGGCGATAGCGACCCGGGGACGAGGGAGTGGAGCTCACCACGGCTGCTCGGTCACGCCCGGGGTACGGACGAAGACGGCGAAGAAGTCCTTGGTGCTCGAATAGAGGAAGCGGTCGGGAATCTGGTTGGGATTGGGCACGAAGAGTGCCGGTGAGGCGGCGCCGGCGTTGCCATAGGTGGTGAAGATCGGCCACTCCGGATTGATATCCAACTGCATTCCCCGCACCGCCCCCACGTCAACGAGTATTTGGGCCAGGCTCGCCGCCGTCTGGGCCGGCGCTGCCACATATATGAGGTTGCCCCGGCTGTCGATGCCAAGCCCGGTCCGCCACACGGCGGGAACACCGCCCAGAGTGACCCCCCACGTGCCGGGAACCGCTGCGGCCGGAGTGGGCGTTCCGTCATTCACCAAGAGCGGCAGGTTCTGACGGGCGGTGAGAATGTCGGGAGTCGGCGTCGGACCACCCTCCCAGTCGATGAGGGCGACGTGACCGTCACTGTAGGAAACAACGGTGGCCAACCCGTTGACCATGGGAAAGTACAGCTGACCGTGCGTATAGAAGCCGGCGACCGAGTCCTTCTCGTAGAAACCAGAGTTGAAGCACGCGAGCAGGGTGGCCCGTGCCGCGACCGGAACCATCTCGGGCCCCCGGTCCTGCGTGGTCGGACCGGGACCCTCGTAGCCCGGGTAGAGCGCCAGCTGCGTGGTGGCTGTGCGGACCCACGCGGCATAGGCGACGATGCCCGGTTGGGACGGGTCGGGTCGAAACGTCGTCGTCAGAATGGAGGGCGGTCCCGGATCCCAGGTGTCCGCCGGTGTCCATTGGCCTTCGCCGGCGAGAGCAGGTCGAATGGAGGTGACCACAGCCGGCGGCTCGTAGGGCGCTGTGGTCGTGGTGGTGGTGGAGACCGCAACCCGGGTCGAGGTGGTGGTGGTGGCTGGGTTGCCGGCTGAACCGTGGCGGCCGATGTGACTGGGGATTGCCCACAGGGCGAGAGCGCCCACAAGGAGCACGAGTACAACCGGCAGAAGTCGCCGTCTCTGGCGCCGCCGTCGACGTCGTACGTGTGACGGCTGGCGCGGGCGTCGGGCAGCTGAGCGCTGACCGCCTTCAGACGAATCGGGCCCCGCCGGCATCGCGTTGATCGTAGATCGGCCAGACGCTGATGCGGATCATCGTCCACGGCTGCTCGGCCCCGGAGGTTGTCGCCCTCCCTCACTCCACGGAATTCGTCTCGTTCCGAGGGCCGCCTCCCCGGCGGTTCCAGTCGCGCCAGACCAGACGGTGAACAGGGATCAAGCGGGGTACGTCTCGCAGACCAGGGATGAATGGTACGGCGAGGAGGAGGACGGTCGCCACCCCCGTCATGTAGATGGCAATGAGGTCGACGTTGGTGGAGCTGCGGAAGCCCGGAACCTGGTACCACAGGGTGTAGAGCCAGAGCCAGGGTTGACCGGGGTAGCTGCCGGTCTCGTTCATGACGCCCCACTGGGCACCGGTGAGGTGATCCGCCGTGGCCTTGTCCGAGAAGTACTGCCCGTCTTCGAGGAAGAGCAGGGGCTTGGTGAAGTTGGTCCCGTAGAAGGCCTGATTGGCGATGAGGTCGGCATCGAGGGCTCCGCTACGGGCCAAGGTCAACTCGGTGGCGATGAGTTTTGGTATCGGCCCGTCGGAGGCGGACGGAGTGACGGCGACGCCATTTCGGAACGTGACCTTGGTGACGGCCTTGGCGTAGGCCGTGTTCCAGGAGTTCCGGGTGGTGGTCGAGGCGCCGTTGTAGCGGTCGAGCGCCGAAGCCAGCGCCGGATTGGTGGGAGCGATCCTTTCGAGGGGAGCAAGGACGAATGCCTTCGCCGCGTCAATGGGCTGGCGCACCCCGATGATCTTCGCGGGAGCGAACAGAAGGCTCTGCGAGCTCCCGGAGGTGTTGTTGTAGGGCGGCCCGTAGGTGGCGGTCTCGCTGGTCCCGGCGAGCTCACTCGCCGCGGTGGCCACGAAGTCGGCGGGAGCGATCTTGGCCCAGGTGGCGATGGTGACCGGTGGGTCGTCGGGAGAGGACAACAGACCGGCCAGGGCCACGACCAGGACGAGGGCGATGAGCGTGGCGACAGTCGCCTCCTTGAGGATGTCATAACGGCGAGTTGGCCCCCTCCAATCGGCCAGGTCCGCCGCGGCCGCAGCCCGAAGCGCCCCCCGGCCTCGGACTCGGCGGACGGGGAGCGGGTGGGCCACCCCTCGCACGCGCACCGCCAGCACATGAGCTCCGACCAGGGCTACGAGCACCAGTGGAATCAACACGATGTGCCACATCAGCATCTGGCCGAAGTTCATGATATTGAAGAACGCCCCAACCCCGACGGCGTCGAACGCGTCCTTGCCGCTTGTTGAGATCCACTGGGAATCGAAGTTCTGCTGGGAGACGTAGCCCGTGAAGCACTCGATGACCGAGGCCACGAACGCCACCACACCGGTGATCCAGGTCATCCTCCGCTTGCCCCGCCAGGCAGCCATCCAGAACTTGCCCCACAGGTGGATGACCAAGAAGGCCATGAAGGCTTCGACGCTCCACATATGGAGGCTGTTGAAGAAGTGTCCGACCGCGTTGGTATGCCACCAGTCGGGACCGCCGACGGCGATGATGATGCCCGACAGGATCACCAGCCCCAGGGTGGCCAGACTGGCCACTCCGAACACGTAGATCCACGAGTTGACATAGGCGGGTTGGCGATCGGGAAGCAGCTTGCCCGGCGGGAGGCGTCGCAGCACCTTGCGTCGTAGCCGCGAAGTCCACATCGCCGCGTCCGCGTCGTCGCCCAGGTCAAACGTCGACGACCGGCGTGTCGTGTCAGCGACGGGCGCATCGGCGTCTTCGGCATTGGCATCCACTGACCGGTCCACCGGTGTGCGGGCACCGTGACCGGGAAACGGTATGAGCAGGGCTGCGCCGAAGATGACGACCATCACGGCGATCAGGACCAGGTTGGCTTCCGAGACGATGAAGATCGACCAGTGCAAATAGCGACCGGGGCCGTTCAGATTGACAGCGGAAGCGAGCAGTGAACCTGCGAGCATGAAGATGGCCCTCCTAGTGTCGGCTGGCGATAGCATGAACCGCCTGCCATCGAGCTGATAGGGCCATTGGTCCTAGCCATCAACTGCGATAGGGCGAACCTTAACCGTTGGCGACTTCCAATGGCCGACTTAACGGGAGCCTGACCGGCGGACCGCCCGATGGGGCGGGGATCTAGCCCCCCGCCAGTCCGAGGCGGTGGTCAGCTTCAGGCCAGGCCGCGCGCCTCTTCCACCCTGTACTTCCATACGAGCCCGAGCCCGAGCACCACGGTGTACCCGATCAGGATCAGCCAGTTGCTCGCCCCAAGGGTCTGACCAGAGAGAAACTCCAATGCCAGTAACGCGTGATGGAAGCTCGGCAGCGCCTTGGCAGCGGACTGTAGCGCTTGGGGCATCTGGCTTACGGGATTGAAGAGGCCTCCGAAGTAACCGAGCACGAACATGAGCGCGGTCACGACGGGATACGCCGTCTCGGCGTGTACGAGGAATCCAACGAATACCCCGAGCACGGCGAAGGGTAGTGCGGTCACCCAGAGCAAGGCGGTAAGAGCGAACCATTGCCCCACTCCGAGCCGTACCCCACCGAAGGTCAGTCCCACCAATTCGACGAGGGCCAGCACGGGCAGAACGACGAGCATGGAAGCCGCCACCTTGGTCACCACGTAGGACCATGCCGGCATGGGCGTGATGCGTAACTGACGTGCCCAGCCCGTAGAGCGCTCGGTAGCGAGCCGGCTCCCACCGGCGTTGAGTGCTGCGACGAGCGCACCGAAGGTGCACATCGAGACCATCAGGTAGACGCGCCAAGGCATGGTGCCGTCAACGATCTGGGAGGAGTTTCGCTCCCCGAGGAAGAGCATGTAAAAGACCACGGGGAAGCCCACGGTAATGGCGAGAAACTTCCAACTTCGCAGCAAGCGAAATAGTTCGAAGCGAAGGAACGCGAGGAGGGCACTCATGCGATGTCGCTCTGTGGCCGTCGGTTGCGCTGTGTGAGGGCGACGAACGCGTCCTCGAGGCAGGCTCCGGTCACTTCGAGATCCCTGAACGCGACATCGCTGCGGACGAGGTCACGCGCGGTCGCGTCGGCATCAAGGGAAATTAAGGTCACACCGGATCCGCTGATCTCGACATCGGTCACGCCCTCCAGGCGGTCATAACGCTCCGGATCGGGCTCCGTTACCACGAAGCGCAGGCGCCGCGCCGAGACAGCGGCCTTGAGCGTTGCGCCCGGTCCGTCAGCCACGACCCTTCCATGGTTGACCACGATGACCCTGTCCGCTATCTGGTCGGCCTCTTCGAGATGATGCGTCGCGAATACGATTGTCCGACCCTCTTGTCCGAACTGTCGCATCATCCGCCAGAATGTCCTCCGCCCGTCGACGTCCATGGCGACGGTCGGCTCGTCCAAGAAGACCAGTTCGGGGTCCCCGGCAATCGCCAGGGCAAACCTGACCCGTTGGGCTTCGCCTCCCGAGAGGCCGTTCGTTCGGCATCCGAGCAGCGAGCCGATTCCGGCACGCTCCACCGTGGTGTCGAAGGAGGCTGGGTGGCGATAGAGCTTTCGGACCAAGGTCAATGCCTCGGCAACCTTCACTCCCGGAGGGAGTCCGCTTCCTGTGCCGGTCTGCAGCATTGCTCCGACTCTGCCCTGCGCCACGGCATTGCGGGCTGTGGTCTCGAGGACCTCGACCGTACCTTCGTGGGGTCGTAGGAGCCCGAGCAAGAGAGAGATGGTGGTTGACTTGCCTGCGCCGTTCGGTCCGAGCAGGGCGACGGTCTCGCCTTTTCGCACCTCGAAGTCCAGGTGGTCGAGTGCAAGGTGGCGGCCATACCGGCGCACGACCCCGGAGAAACGCAGAGCCAGATCCCATCCGGTTCCTTCCGGGGGGAGCGCGTCCGTTAGCTGAACGATCGACAAGACAGCGGCCCGGGAGGTGACATTGGCCCGAGCACGACCTCAAGTTTACGGGCACCCGACGGGGAGTGTATGGCGCCCCTTGACCGGCCCAGATGTTTGATCGCCGCCATCGTCCGACACTGGGACGATGGCGGCCACATCACATGTGCCGCCCATCTGGATCGCTGTCCACCGATGGCGCCGCCGCATGCGCCTTCCGCCCGTACGGCGGTGCTGGTCACAGTGGCCATGAGAAATGATCCCCCTCCTTTCTGTGCGCGGGGTCCGGGCGACCTTCATGCGCCGTGTGAGTCGTCAGTTGGTTGCCCTTGCCATGCTGGACCCGGCGCCGCCTGATCGTCAGGGCCAAAGGTCCCCCCTCCCGGCGACACGCGACGCGAACCGGGTGTAATGAGCAGTTGGCGTCAACTATCAGCGGGCCCGAACATCATTGGCCCTGTACCAGGCGGCCCCGCCGACGAGGCCGGCATCGTCAGCGAGCTCTGCTTCGACGAGGGACGTTTCCATCGCGAGGTGCGGCGCCATCTCCGCCAGCCGTTCTCGTACCGGGTCAAGCAGCGCTCGTTCTCGACCAATTCCGCCACCGACGATGATGAGTTCGGGTCCGAAGCACCATGCGAGGTTGATGATGCCAATCGTGACGTTTTCGACCATCTCCATCCAGAGTGCGGTGGCGCGCTCATTCCCACATCGTTCCAGTGCCTCGAGTTCCTCACCGGTGTGGACCGGGACCGCGGCGATGTGGGCGAGGCGCGGGACGCTGCTGCCGGAGGCCAGTTCTTCCAAAGTGGCGGGCTCACCCTTGGAGAAGGCATGACGATCGATGATCGTATGGCCGATCTCGGCAACTGATCGCCTCCCCCGGACGAGGCGCCTGTTCAAGAGGACACCGGCCCCGATCCCCGTCGAGACCGTGAGGAAGACAACGTCGGCGGCATTCGTTCCCGCGCCAAAGTATGTCTCGCCAACCGCAGCGAGGTCGGCGTCATTGGCGATGGACACCGGCCGGCTGAGCCGAGCGGTCAGTGGGTCCTCGGCGAGCTCGTCGACCCAGCCCAGGGGTAAGTGCGGAGCCCACAGTGTGCGTCGCTGTTCGTAGTCAACCAAGCCTGGCACGGCAACCACGACTGGAAGCTCGGGATCCGGCTCGAGCTCGGCGATGAGACCGGCGATGGCCTCGGTGATCGAGCCCTGCGACGGTGTTGGAATCTTGTGGCGTCCGAGCAGCGTTCCATCTGTCCCGACGATTGCCATTCTAAGATTGGTGCCACCAATGTCAACGGCGATGACGGAGTGTGGTCGGATGGCACCGATCGCATTCTGTTGGCGCACAGAGGTTGCCATGACGTCCGACGGTCCTCACCACTCCGTGACCGAATAGCCAGCGGGTGCCCGCTCGAGACATTGCGTGATTTCTCCAGCGGACAGGAGCCCGGCTTGCGATCCGACCTGCTGTATGACGCTCATGGCATTGACGGGGGCCCAGGCGAGTGATGTCGAGAGGGGGTATCCCTTGAGGATCGCCGCCACAAGCGTCGCGCTGAAGGCATCCCCGGCGCCGGTGCGGTCGATCGGGGGAGCGGGATCGGGGTAGGAGGGCACACGGTAACGAGTGGTTCCATCTGAGGCGAATGCCCCCGCTGGTCCGTCGGTGATCACGACAGTGCGCGCACCCAATGCGTGGAGTCGCACGAGGAGATCTGCCGTGTCGTGGAGATTGCCCCCGCCTATCTCTGCTGCTTCTTCCCGATTGCAGACGAGGAGGTCTGCCCGGCGGTAGAGGTTGGCCAGGGCGCAGGTCCCCAGGGCGATCTGAAAGGTGCCCGGCTGGAAGGCAAACCGGACGGACGGCTCCTCGTCCAGCCATTCCACCAGCTGGCTGTAGTACTCAGGCGCGTCCGAACCCACGGAACTCAGATAGATCCACCGAGGGATCTCACTGGGACGTAGATGCGGCCAGTGATAGTCGTAGAGCTGATGACGAACAAGGATCGTTCGATCCTCTCCGAACCAAAGGACAAAGTTACGATTGCTCGGTACGTGAGGATCGACCCTCAGGAGGTGGGTGTCGACCCCCTCTCGGCGTAATGCGAGCTGGATATCTCGCCCCACTTGATCGTCGCCGACGTGGGTGACGAAAGTCGTGGCGAGACCTAGTTGGGCAAACGCGACGGCGGCATTCGCGGCATTGCCGCCACACTCGACCGTCTGGGTATGATCGAATGGCATCTTCTCGCCGAAGGGGAACATGAGCCATCGTCCCGACTCGTCCTCGATCGTCTTCGTCTTTCCGTCGACCAGGCGGATGAAGACGTCCGTGGCCGTGTCGCCGACACTGATGACATCCCACCGTTGCATGTCACCAATGCAACTCCTTACCCGCCTGCCTCAATAGGGCCGTAGGTCCCATGAGCCCGACGGTGACCGGAGTAGGCCGAAGGTCATTCGGCCAGGCATCTCGGCTATCGAGAGGAGCCCTATCGCCGCCCTACCTCCTCGATCCTCTGCATCGACGACAGGTCCCCCAGGGCATCACTGCGCGTCCAACACCGTCCACTTCCCTTTGAGGTACAAGGATCCCAGTGGCGTCTGCCACCGGAGCAAAACGGTCTTTCCGGGTGGAACTCGTACGTCAATCGTCGAGTCACCCATGTGCCGCAAGTAGACGTAAGGGACGAAACAGCGGACGGTGTGAGCCCCTGGCGTCGTGGCGATGAATGTCGTGCCCCAAGGCACTTTCTCAGCTGGATTCCCGTCGATGCTGATCTTGGGCTTGTAGAAGTACAGCAAGAAATTGAATGCATAGAACTTTGTCTGCACGCTGATTCCGGTGTTCTCCCCCTCGTGGCTGGATGGGCTGCTCATGGCAGTGGACGTTAGATCCGAATCGCCTGAGGCTGGCACGTGCGCCTGAAGTCGGCCTCGGGTCGGTGCACCAGGCATTGCAGTGAGATTGGATCGAGAGTGGACTCCGTCACGAGCTCGACGAGGCCAGGGGGGGTTTACGCCCTGGCCGCAACGGGTAGTGACAAAGGATGGGCCCGCGCTGGGCTATGGAAGAAGCCACCACTGACAGCACCGGGCAGTGGTACAGGAAGGCTCGCTCTGCCTGTGAGCCCTTTATGTTCGCGGCCGCGCGGTTCAGGACGCCGTGGGTAGATGATGAGTTTGCCGGCACCATCAGCAATGCTCGGCAGTGGCTAAGGGATAACCCGTGTCCCGACCAAACGCTCGGCCGATGCTTTGTCGGCATGCTCGGCGCGTACGCTGAAATGACGAGTGCGACCGTTGCGCGGGTCCTGGAACTCCGCGTGGTCATCGAGCAGTATGTCGAAGCGCTCGATGGTTGGAAACCCCGGAACCCGCCGGCACTGGGGTCCTCAATGGCGGATTGCGGAGGGAGGGTGCAACGCGAACGGCGTGATGTCGTCGGGATGGCAGCTGGGCGCTCGGTTCGGTAGCACCGTCATATGGTGCCCCACTCGTTGGTCTAATTCCACAGCAACGCGGCCCGCGTCGACCAGTACGTGTCCGAGTCTTCGCGGATCGTAGTGAGTCGTTCGAACAGCCCCGGTTCGAATTCGAGTGTCCGTGCGGCGAGATTGCTCGTGAGCTCGGCGGTGGTGGTGGCGCCGCTGAGGACGACGTCAACCCAGGGCTGGGCGAGGACGGCGCCCAACGCCAGCGCATCAGGGGTGCACCCGGCCTCACGCGCCGCCTCCGTGATCTGTCCGATCAGGCCGCGCGCAGAGAGCCTCCCGTTCGCTAGCGCCTCCTTCACGATGACGGCAAGGCCGGCAGCATGAGCGGCGGCGAGCGTGGGACCAGCTGCCGTTTCGAGCAGGTTCCATGTTGCTTGCACGGCATCGAAGCCTCCGATTTCGAGGGCATGCTCGATGGTCCTCGCTTGTTCCGGTCCCGTCACCGACAGACCGATGGACAACCCCCCCGCACGCAAGCGGCCAAGCTCGTCGAGAACCGCCGTATCGTCCAACACTCCGCTGTCCAGCGTGGCTGAGTGAATTTGATACAGGCGAAGGTTCGGACCGAGGAGCTCGCGGCTCTCAGCGAGCTGGCGACGGAGGGTGGCGAGCGACAGGTCCTTTACTTCGTGGACGGTGGCATCCACCTGCCAGTCGGCGGTATAGGTGTAACCCCATTTCGACCCCACGGTGATCTCGCGAGGCCCGAGCCCGCGGACATCGAGCCATTCAGCCAGAAACGCTTCGGCCCGCCCGTAGGAACGGGCCGCGTCGAAATAGCGGACTCCCGATGCGTAGGCGACGTCGAGGACCGCATGCGCCCCGCGCCGCATCGATCCTTCGTCGGTGCAGCCGTCCAAGTCAGATCCGTGACCGAGGTTGATATAGCCCGGTCGACCCAGAGCGGCGAGGCCAAGCCCGATTCGGCTTGTCACGAGTCTCGCCCGAAGTCCTGTGCGCGCGCCCTCTCCCACGTCAGCCCGTCGCTGCCCGGGGCTTCGCGGAAGCCCGCGGATCCGTGATGACCGGCCCGACAGGCGATGGGGGACTCTCCAGCATCATGGGTACGCGTCCTGACGTTGCGGAATCGTGGGAACTGCCTCCGGCTCGGCGCCTGAGGCAGGCGACGACCCGGGGAGTCAGTTTAAAGTGTCGTCCATCCCGAGGAAGAGCTATGGAGACGAACATGGTCGATGAAGCACAGGTAGGCGAATTCTGGGGCGTTCTCGATCCGGGCGTCCTTGACCGGATCGTGGTCGTCTCACCGCATTTTGACGACGCTGCGCTCGGTGCGGCCCATCTTCTTGCGACGTATCCGGGCAGCACCGTCATCACCGTCCTGGGCGGACAGCCCCCGGCGTACCCCGACCATGTCACTCCGTGGGATGAGGCCGGCGGATTCAAGACGGGCGACGACGTGGTGTCGGCACGACGTGAAGAAGATCGTCAGGCGATGGCGTTCGTCAACGCAACGCCGGTCTGGTTGGAGTTTCCCGACCATCAGTACCTGGCGATCGAGGAGCGGCCGACGCCGCCCGAGGTGGGGCCGAGCCTCGAGAAGGCGATTGCCGACGCCAACCCGACGGCGGTGTTCCTGCCCATGGGAATCGCCAACCCGGACCACGTCGTGACACACGAGGCAGGTCTGATCGCACGAGAAGAACTGATCAAGAGCGGAACGGAGGCGGTGTGGTTCTGCTACGAGGATCACGGCTACAAACACTTGCCTGGAATACTCGCGTGGAGGATCTCGAAGTTGTTTCAAGCTGGCATATGGCCGACACCATCTATCGTCCCCGTAGAAGTCGACATGGACAAGAAGCGTGCGTTGATCGCGATCTACAAGACCCAAGTCGCCCCGCTGGAGCAAGATCACATGTTGGCGCAGCGTCTCGATGCGAATGTCCCGGAGCAATACTGGCGCCTCGCTGCGCCGGTCCCTGTGATGGCGTCGATGCTCATGGGTGACGCATAGTCACACGTAGGCGGCGCCGCAGCCGGGCGTCACTAGGAGACCGATGCGGGATCGATCCCCACTCCGCCGGCTTCACTGCTTGCGTACGCTGCGAGGGCGAATCGGAGCACGTTCACGGCCTCATCGCCGCTCCAAAGGAGTGGGCCTTCGCCCGTGTGGAGCCAACGGAGCCAGTGGCGCCCCGAATCCCGGAAGCTGCTGGCCCAGTCGTCGTCAAGGGCGTGGTAGGAGCGCATCTCACCCTCGGCGTAGACGTCGAGACTCGGTTGTTGTATGCCCCGGCCGGTGCAGCGGTTGACGCGCGCGTAACCTTGTTGCCCCGTCACCTCCCAGCGCTCGTCGTTCGTGTAGTAGTCGGACCGCAGGTACATGGCAGGTGCGAGCGTGATGTCCCAAACCCCGCGGATCCCATTTTCGTGCTGCCAGAGGATGGTCGTGGGTGCATCGACCTCAATGGTCGGGATGACCTCGGTCGTGCCGATCCATGCCCGGACCTCCTTGATCGGGCCGAAGAGCCAGAGCGCGGTCGCCAACTTGTGCCATCCATCATCGAAAACGAGGACGCCCCGTCCGTTCCTCATCTGCTGGAATTGCCATTCATAGCTACTTGCGGGAACGTCCCATCCGCCCCGTCCGCTGCCGACCATCTTCATGTGGTAGCCGCTGACCTCGCCGATGGCGCCTGACTCGACCGTCTCCTTGAGCCTGCGCAGCGGTTCATAGAAGATGTAGTTCTCCATCACACGGAATATTCGATCGTTCGCCCGAGCAGCGCTGAGCATCTTCTCGGCATCGGCGAGATCGTTGCACATCGGCTTTTGCAGGTTGACGTGCCAGCCGTTGTTGAGGAGCTCTATGACGCCTTCGACATGGAGAGGGATCGGCAGCAGCGCCTCGACGGCGTCCACTTCGAGACCGCTGGCGGCGAGCTCGGCCGTGGATCCGAATGTTCGTGCCTCGGGCCAGTCGGCCTGGCGTTGCGCCCGGCGCTCTTCGCTTGGATCAACCAGAGCCACGACTTCCACATCGGGATTGTCGATGTAGGCGCGAACATTGAGGTCGTAGATACGTCCGAGCCCGACGAATGCGGCACGTACGGGACGGTCGTATGGCTGAAAGGTCATGAGGTTGTTTCGCTTCCGGTTCGGCCGCGTGCGCAGCGGGTGGGTTGGCGGAATCCATGATGTCATCGGCGACTGAGGCAAGAAGAGCTCGCGACCTCAGGCGTCAATTGCGTGATGACCCTATCCCGGCCTTCGCGGAGCTGTCCAAGATCCTGGGCCGTCCGGCTGCCACCGCGCGCTTCGTGGTGTGAGACCGTTCAGGAGACGCGCCCGGCGGACAGCCTGGCCAGCCTCCGGTGTCGCGTCGTCGCGTGCTCTCGTCGTCGTCACCGTCGGGACACCGTGTAGTTTTGGCATGGAGAGCTGGAAGAATAGGCGGCCACGAGGAGGGAACACGTGAGCGAGGAGCGGCCGGTCGTCTCGTTTGACCATCACTCTGCAGAATTCGCCGCGGATCCGGTCGGCGCGCTCGATTCCCTGCGCGAGCGGTGCCCGGTGGCGTGGTCCGACTCCTACGGTGGCTTCTGGGTGCTCACGAGGTACGAAGATGTCGGCAATGTACTGAACGACGCCGCGACGTTTTCGTCCCGTCATGATCTCGAACCGGGGAGTGCGTACCAGGGGGCGTCCATTCCTCCGCCGCCGATGCGATTCGTCCCGCTCGAGCTCGATCCCCCGGAGTTCCTTCCGTACCGCCGGCTCTTGAACCCGAGCTTCTCGCCGGCTGCAGTCGCCCGGCACCGCTCGCTGGTCGAAAATGTCACGGATTGGTGTATCGATCGGGTTCACGCGAGCGGCCGTATCGACTTCGTCGACGATCTCACCAGTCCGGTACCCGCCATGGTGACGCTCAACTTGTTGGGACTGCCCGTCGAGGATTGGCCGCGGCACGCTGCGGCGTGGCACGGATCGGTCGCACATCCTCCCGACAGCCCCGCACATGCCGAAGCCGTGGCGGCGCAAATGTCTATCCGGGAGGACCTGGCCGCAGAGGTCGAGAGCCGGCGTGGGCGTCCGGAACGGGAGCGGTCTGGTCTCATCGACGTCTGTGTGGACGCCGAGATCGACGGTGCTCCGATCGACAAGAAGACATTGGTCGATATCTTCGTGCTGGTTCTGGCGGGTGGGGTCGACACGACGACCGGCGCCGCCGCGGGCGCCCTGGCATATCTGAGCGAGCATCACGACGATCGCCGCCGCCTCATCGCAGACCCCGCGTTGATCGGGCCGGCCTGCGAAGAGTTTCTCCGCTGGATCACACCGTCGCCGGTCCTCGGTCGTACGGCGAACGTCGCGACCGAAATCGGCGGTCGTTGCATCGCGCCGCAAGATCGTGTGATGACGAATCTCTTTGCCGCGAACCGCGATCCGGTCGCATTCGATCGACCGGAGGAAGTCCTCTTCGACCGCCCCAACAAGCGCCATGCTGCTTTTGGCTTCGGTATCCACCGGTGCATCGGAGCGAATCTGGCGCGGATGGAGATCCAGGCGATGATCAGCCGGGTCCTTGCCCGCATCCCGGACTACGAGGTTGATGTCGGAGGTGTCGAGCGCTACCACACTGCCGGCATTCAGAATGGGTTCATATCGGTACCCGCAACGTTCTCACCGTTGAACGCTGAACGCACTATTCCTCCCTCTCACGAGTCTTGACCGGGTACGACACGTCGGACGTCATGCCGTGTCCAATGGAGTGGCTGGTCGGTGGTTCTGGGTTGACGCCTGGGTACGGAGAAGGGACCCGGCCGTCGGCGCGGGCGGCTCTTCGGGGACGTGGGGTAACGAGAGGCCTCGTCGGGCCAATTCCTTTTCGAGGCGGGCGAGGAGTACCGCCTTGGTCTCCGGCTGGGGTGCCCAGAGCTGCGCCGGGTCGGCCATGAGGGGCAGATCGGGCAGCCTCCGGTCGACGGTCATGTGTGCGCCATCCGTCGTCGGCTTCACGTGACCGATGAAGGTCCCTTTGCCGGAGAAGCAGAGCGACGCGGGGCCGATGGGCTCCCAGGGGGCTCCTCTCGGCACATCGAGCGTGAATCCGTCCTCGACCAGGGCGACGGCGCGAATCCGGAATGGAAGCGGAAACCCCTCGTCATCGCAGACCGTCAGATGTCCAGGAAAACGTTGGTCGAGCACCTCGTGGGCGCGCGGCCTCCAGTCCGTGGGTGTGTGCCACGTGGCGGGCGCCGACGGGGGGCCAGAGGGTGGAGGATCTGACAGCGGGAACGTGTTCGAGGTCGGCGCATTCCAGCGCATGGGCTCTGCGTCGAGTTGGTCGACGCCGGGCCACCACGTGACACGAGCAGGCGTCGTTTGAATGATGATTCGTGCCCAGTACCAGACGGCCTGCCGGACGGTCGTCCAGGGCATTCCACCTGAGGTGACGGGGAGGCGGGCCGCCGTCTCGGCCAGGTAGCGCTCGATGTTGGCCTGAATGTCCGAGTCGCGGACTGCTCCGAATCCAGCGACGGACACGACGGGTTCACCCGGGTTCCCGTTGCCCTCCAGGAAGAGCCCTACCTTCGGATTACGGCGAACACGGTTCGCCTTGGCCGGGTAGGCGAGCCCGGTGGCAACGTCGATCGTCCCTCCTTCTGGCTCGACGAAGGCAAAGAGGGGCGTGTCGAGCGGGACACCTTGCGGGGTCATCGACGCGAATTCCGTATAGAGCGACGTGACGAGGACCTCGGCCACTTCCTCGGGTAGTCCTGGAAATGTCCGCTGCGTGAGGGAAAAGGACATGGAGGTCTCCTTGATCTCGAGTGGCGCAGGATCGACACGCTGGTCGTCCCGAGCGACTTCGTGGTTCGTACCTAGCGGTCGATGGCCGGAATCTTCGAGGCAAAATGGCTTTTGATCTGTGTCTCATCGAGGTTTGGATGTTCGATCTTGAGGAGTCGCGAGAGGTAGACCGAGGCAATGCGCCATTCGTCCTCCTTACGGTATTCCTCGTGATAATGACCGTATCCGGTAAACGATGAGAGAGGGTGTCCGAGAGGGCGTTCGAGGACATCAGTCATGGCCCAAATACCCGTCGCGGACGTGTGGTCCCGCAGCCGTATCTCGGGCGTATGTCCGTGATGGACCGACGTCACGTTGCCCAGAATGTCTTTGAGGCCCGTGATGAAATCGTCGACCGATGCGTATACCGAGACTTCACCCGGGACGACTCCTTCGAAACCGAACGTGCAGTCGTGCGTGAACACGGTGCGGAGAAGCTCCCATTCCTTCGTGTCGACATACCGGAAATAGCGCGCCTTTAGCTGTTTGATTTCCTCAATGGCGATAAGAGCCTCGTGTCCACCAACCTCGGTCAATTGTCGCCACCTTTCTTGCGATGCACCAGTTCCTTCACAGTATCCGGGCCGTCTTCTTGGTTTCCCGGTCCCCTCGTCGACCGGGTGGGCAAGGCCTTCCCCCGGCCCCCAGCTGTCCTCACTCAAGCGACCCGACGTCCTCCGGCCGGGGGGTGCCACCGTGGGCCAGGACGTCTATCCCCCCTGGTCCAGGGCCTCTTTGGGGTCTTGTGGACCCCCGCGGAGGACGGCCCGGCAATTCCGTGATCAAATGGCAGCGGGGCAAGGGAGCCAGGGAAGAGGAGCCCGGCCAGAGGGGCCCCAGGTCACGCGGGACACTATTGCGGCGCAAGGTGAGAGGCAGGGCGGTGGACCTCATTTGGTCACCGAAGGTTCACGCGCTCAGCCCTATTTCGCTTTCTGCCGGCCAATCTTTATACGCTAGGTGTCCAGAACTGCTTCGCTACTTAACCGCAATGGAGGCCTGGAGACGTGGAGGAGGTTAGCCCGGGGAAGCGCTGCTGTCGGTTACGGCGCAGCGGGCGGCCAGCCAGACGGCGGGAAGCAAAGAAGATCATGGATGTCTAGTCAGAACCCAGGTATCTCCGCTGCCGGCAAGGCGGCCGGGATGACGGCGCTCAATCCTGCAGCGGGACCCGCCGCAATCGGTGGAATGCTCCAACCGGGAGAAGTTGCCGATGACGACCGTTCGGACCTCGATCTCGCGAAGGTGCAATCGAGGCTGGCCAAGGCGGTGTCGGATATCGCAAAACTTGCCAACGCCATGGAAGCGCTTGCCGTTGATGTCATCCCGGATGTGGATGCAGCAGGTGGAGATGAACGCATGCCCGAGATCGGCTCGTACCAGAGGGAGAACGAGCACCGCCAAGAAGCGAGCTGACTAAAAGACCGGGAAGACTCCTTCGGTGCTGCGCTCTCGCCGTGCGAGCGTTCGGAGTACCGCAAGATCCCCGTGCCGTCGCCGGGCGATGTCGGTGAGGCATGAGACCACGAGCGCAACCGCCTCGGGGGGCAGCTCCGGAGTCGGAAGGCCAGCACTGGCCGCGAGATCGTCGGCGTGCGCCAGAAGCTCGACCAGCCGGGTGATGAGGAAGCCGTCCAAGGTCATATCGAATCGACCCAGAACAAGGACCCGCCGCTGGTCTGGTTCCTCGGCCAGACGACGGGTCAGTCCGGCCACCGCGGCCGCCGCGTCGGCCGCCAATGCGGATGCGCCGCGACGGGACCCCTCCTCGGCCCGTTGGCGGACATCACGATGCCCTTCGTGGTCGAGGTCGAGGGTCTGGCCCGAGAAGTAGCGGGAAGGTTCGAGGACGCGTGTCCCGGGAGGTTCGTCGGCCTCCAGGTAGGGGACCAACATCTCGATCCCGGAGCTCACGAGGTGGGCCGCGGTCGCACCGACGGTCATGCCCTGGGATGCGCCGGGCTGTGCCCATCGTGCAGCGACTTCGGGCGCGGCTACCAGCGCAGCCGCGATGTTGGCGGCTTCCAGGTATGCCGTCCGGGTCTGGTTCATTTCTTGGTTCCCGACTGACGGGCGGCGCGTCGGATCTGACCGAGGCGGAGACCTTCGAGATCAGGGTATTCGGAGCGGTTTCGTTTCAGCTCGTAGATGTTGGGGTTGCGGATGATCCAGGACACGTGTTCCCATAGTTCGAGAGCGTCCTCGTCAGAGGGCACGCGGGGCATGACCGGTCCGAACATGGCGGGGCCGTCCTCTCGGTCCAGCACGATGGTGGGCACACCGAAGCCCCGTTCTGAAAGCGCCACGTGCTCGGACAGCAGGCGCGTGGCGGTCCCTGGGTCGGCCAGGGCGCGCGCGGCGAACTCGGGATCGAGGCCGGAGTCGGTGAGCGCTCCTTCCATGGTCTCGCGCAGGCGAAGCTGTTCGTCGCGCTCATGCATCCGCCCGCTGATCGCCGCGTAGAAGCGACCGGCCGCAGCCTGTCCCCGCTCCTCTCGCACGAGGAGGGCGACTCTCATCGCAGGCACCGAGCGCGTGTGCGCCTCGATGTCGAAGTGACCGTCGCCGGCGTTTTGCATCTCCAAGGAGAGAAATCCCCACGACAGTTCCACGACGTCGAGCTCTTCGAGGCGACGCGCCCATCGTGCCGTTTGATAGCACCACGGACAAAACGGGTCCACGTACATCCACGCTCGAGTTTTCACAGGGTCGCGGGAGCGGCGGGGGTCCGGGGTCGGCCTGGACGAGGCGCGCCGGGCTTCTGCGTGCTCATCCGACGGCAGTGTTTGCCCCTTGGTCCGCTTCGCCGAGGTAACGATCGAGGACCTCCTGGCCTGCCTCATCGGCTGGACCCGACCACCCAACCCGGCCTCGCATCAGGATGACGCAGCTGTCGGCCAGCGCCAGCGCGCGGTGCACGAACTGCTCGATGAGCACGATGGTGATGCCGCTCCGGGCGGCTTCTTCAAGGCTGCGAAAGACCGATTCTGCGACGATCGGTGCCAGGCCCAGCGACATTTCGTCGGCGATGATGAGTCGCGGGGGAACCGCAAGGGCTCGAGCCAGGGCGAGCATCTGTTGCTCTCCCCCCGAAAGGCTGCCGGCCCTCTGGGTGCGGCGTTGACCGAGGACGGGGAAGAGTGCAATGGCCCGGTCGATAGCGTCCGCCCGGTCACCCCTCTTCTCTTGGGCAACGGCCATCCGCAGATTGTCGATCACCGAGAGGCCGGGAAAGATGCCTCTGCCCTCGGGGATGTAGGTGAGGCCGAGCTTGCGTATGTGGTGGGTCGACTGCCCGCTCACGGTCACGCCGTCGAAGATCACTCGCCCGGCGGCCGCCGGCACCAGCCCAGAAACGGTTCGGGCCAACGTGCTCTTACCGGCGCCATTGGCACCGAGCACCGCAGTCACCGAGCCCGGCGCCACCGCGAGCGAGACGTCGAACAGCGCCTGAGAAGGCCCGTACCGCACATCGAGGTTCTCTACCGCCAAGAGCGCATCGGTCATGGTGCCTCCTTCGGGCCCGCGGGCGTGGTGCTGCTGTCGTCGTCGTCCCCCAGGTAGGCAGAGCGCACCGCTGCGTTACTCCGTATCTCCGCCGGGGTGCCCGAGGCGATGAGCTCACCGAAGTCGAGCACGAAGATCTTGCTCGAGAGAGAAAGGACGGTGGCGACGTCATGTTCGACCATCAAGAGCGACACCCGATGTTCGTCATTCTCCACGACCCTCCGAAACACGGAAGCCAGATTCTCCGATTCACGCATGTCGAGACCGGAGAGTGGTTCGTCGAGGAGGACCACATCGGGACGCGTGGCCAGCGCCCGGGCGATCTCGACCAGGCGGCTCGTCCCCAGGGGAAGCGCGCCGACCGAGGCCCGGGCCACGTGCGTGAGGTCAAGGAGTTCGAGCAGCTGGTCCACCCGTTCGTTCTCCGCCCGCGCCGGCGGCAAGAGCGAGCGCGGATCCATCATGTCGCGCCACAGCCGCTGGCGGGCAAAACGGACACGATGCGCCAGGACCACGTGCTCGCGGACGGTGAGTCCCATGAACAGCTCAGGCTGCTGAAATGTTCGAGCCAATCCCTCACGGGCGCGCAATTGGGGGCTGGCGTTGGTGACGTCCTTGCCGCGCAGGAAGACGCGGCCGGAGGCGGGGCGCAAGAGGCCGGAGAGCACGGCGAACAGCGTGGACTTTCCTGCACCGTTCGGTCCCACCAGCCCCACGATGGTTCCCGTGGGCACCTCGAGTCCCACCTCGGACAGAGCCGTCAGGCCGCCGAAGCGGACGGTGATCCCGGTCGCGGCCATGACGGGACCAGCTGTATCCGGAGCGCCCGAGGTCATTTGGCCGACGCCGGTGTCGGTGCCGGTCATCATGAGGGGACCTCCTCGACAAGGTGTGCCGGCATGACCGACGGTGCCTGCAGCACACGGCCGGCCAGGCCACCACCCGCACCGGGTGCCCCCGACGATGAGGAACGGCGGTCGGCCCTCTCGTACAGCCACCGGCGGAACATCTCGCCCGACTGTTCAAGACTGCCATCAGGGAACTTGGCCACTCCGATGGCCCCGAGCCCGAAGAGGATGGGCGGGAGCTGCCCCGTCCACGACGGCAGGTAGGCCAAGGCGAGCGCGGGGAGCATGGTGAACGTCAGTCCGGCCACGAGGGCGGCCGCGTTGGAGCGAATTCCGATGGTGACCAACGCGGCGAGCCATATCACGCCGAGGAACGTCGCGAAGTTGGCAGGTTGCGCGGAGGTCTGCGCGGCAACCAAGAACCCTCCGCCGATTCCGGCCACCATTGCCCCCAGGCCGGCCACGATGATCTTCATCTGGACGACGCTGATGCCCAGAGTGCGGGCACCGGGTGGGCTCCAGCGAACGGCATTGAGCGCCAGACCCGTCGTCGATCTTCGGAGATTCAGGATGAACAGCGCGAGGATTGCGAACGCCACCAGGCAGACATAGGCAAACGCGTGGTCCGTGACGGCGAAGGAGGGGCGGACCACATTCACCCCCAGCCCACCGTTGGTGAAGATACCGATGGTGAAGACCAGGTTCTCCATGAGCAGGCCAAAGGTCAAGGTGACCAGGGCAACATAGAGATCACCCAGTCGGATGGTCAGGAAACCGATGACGAGCCCCATCGGCAGGGCGACGAGGCCGCCGACGACGATGGCCGCCAATATCGGCCACCCGTGATTGGTGGCCAGTTGCGACGCGGTGAGTCCACCCACGCCGGCGAAGGTGATCTGACAGAGCCAGATCATGCCCCCCTCGCCCGTCACCAGGGTGAAGGACAAGAAGATGATGCCGTAGGCGAAGGCTTGTGCAACGAGGCCCACCCAGAACCCCTGGACGAGGATGGGCAGGAGTGCCGCCACCACGATGAGAAGGCCAGGGCCACCGTATTTGCCGATCAGCCCTACCCTTCGGGCGTCGAGAGAACTCGAAGTCGACCCGGCCAGCTGGGTTGCCCCCTGCGGCGTGATGGCGCGGTCCAAGGCGCCGCCGACGCGATCCGAGTCGCGGTCGAGGTCCCGCCGAATGAGGTTGTAGATCAGGAAGATGGCGATGAACATGAAGGGCACGGCATCGACGACCTCGGTCGTCCAGTTGCTCGACGGCGGCAGGTACTTCTGGATGAGCGACGTCACGACACCCATGGCCAATCCCACGGTCACCGCGATCGGCAAGCTGCGGAACCTGGCGGCAATCACTGCGGCGAAGGCAGCGGCGATGAGCAATGTGAAGTTACCCGAGTCCAGCCCGATGATGGGGGCGGCCAGCACGCCGGCCAATCCGGCGAAGAACGTGCTCACCGCCCAGACCCCGATCGAGACGGCGCTCGGGCTCGTTCCCGAAAGTGCCGTCATGGCGGGGGAGTCCACCAGCGCCCGAACTTTCAGGCCGACGTCGGTGTAGCGCAGGACCGCCGAGCCCACAACGACCGTGGCGACCACGCAGGCATAGACGATGACCTGGTCCAATGTCACGGCGACGCCGATGAAGTCGAAGACCCGAACCGGCTGCGGCGCGAGGCCCGGGGCGGACGAGATGGCTTCGGTGCCGAAGATCAGCGTGCTGAGGGCGGGAATGGCGACGAGGAGCCCCAATGTGGCCACCACCTTGACAAGGGGCGACGACAGACGCAAGAACCTGAAGAGCATGAAGTAGAGAAGGACGCCGAGTGCGGGACCTGCGACCAGGATCGACAGGAGGGCCGCATAGGGGATGCCCCAGTTCTGCTGGGTGTGGAGGTAGTAGTAGAAGCGCGCCACGAAGTACGCCAGAGCGCCGAACGAGAAGTTCAAGATGCCCGACGACACATAGGTAATGACCAGCCCGGCGGAGGCGATCGCGTAGATCCCTCCTAGCACCAGTCCGGCGATTACATATTGCAGCATTCAGCGCCTCCCCCCTGCATCGATCGCACTTCTCCCCGAAACTGGGTCGTGTAGGACTCTGGTTTGCATCGACTCATCGGGGAGCGGCGCCCCCTCTGGCTTTGGCTCCTATCCTTCACCGGCGAGGGTCGAGAAGACCGAACGGTACATCATCGGTCCGCTTGCATCCAACGTGACCATTCTTCACCGCGCTCGTTATGTACGCTTCGTCACTTGACGGTTTGAACATCGAATCGTAACTTGATGAACACAATAAGAAGTAGCGCCTGCCGTCGGCTCAGTCGGCACGCTCACTCACTTCCCGGGGGGGCTCAGTGAAAAATCACCTGGTCAAGGCAGCAGTTTCGGTTATGGCAGGAGTCGCAGGCCTTTCGGCCATCGTGGTGGTGCCGGCGAGTTCTGTTTCAGCGGCCGGAGCTCCCATCAAGATCGCGCTCATCACGTCCGAGACGGGGATCGCAGCCTCAGAGTTCGCGACCACGCCACAAGGGTTCCTCGCCCGTGTTGCCCTTCAGAACGCCGAGGGCGGCGTGAACGGGCGGAAGATCGACCCGATCGTCCTCAACGACCAGGGCAGCCTGACCACGGTTGTGACAGCGGTGCAGCAGGCCATCTCCGAGGGAGCGGTGGGTATCGTGAATGCCACCCCGTTCTTCTTCAATGCCTTCAAATACGCGCAGCAGGCCCACATCCCTGTCACCGGTGGGAGCTTCGACGGCTCGGAGTGGGGCCAGCAGCCCAACACCAACATGTTCGCGTCCGACACCGGAAGCGTCGACCCGACGTTCCCGATCAATACCGGCCTGGCCCAGTTCTTCAAGAGTCACGGCGGCACCGTCCTGGGCACGTACGGCTACGGCGTTTCGGTCTCGTCGTCACGGGCAGCGAGCGGTACTGCGGTGGCGGCCAAGAAGATCGGCATCAAGATCGGTGTCGTCGACACGTCCGTTCCCTTCGGCGGTGTCGCCTTCACGACGGAGGCGTTGGCCGCCAAGTCGGCGGGTGTCAACACCCTGTACGGCACCATGGACGACAACTCCAACTTCGCCCTTCTCACCGCGATGCAGCAGGCAGGAGTGAAGCTCAAGGTGGTCGAGTTCCCCACCGGGTACGAGCCGAGCATCATCCATCAACCGATCTGGACGTCACTGCAGGGGGTCTTCTTCTCCGCCGAGTTCAGGCCCTTCTCCATCCCTGATGCGGGAACCAGGGCGATGGCTGCCGCCCTGCAGAAGTACGCGCACCGCTCGCCTTCGAACTTCCCGACCTACAACATCTATGAGGGTTGGACGGGCGCCGATCTCATGATCAAGGGCATTCAGTTGGCGGGCAAGAACCCGACGCCGGCCGCCATCATCAAGGACCTGCGCCAGGTGAAGAACTACAGCGCGAATGGCATCCTGCCCTACAACATCAACTACTCGACGATCTTCGGCCACAACCCTTCAAAGTCGTGTGGCTGGTACATGGAGGCGAAGAAGAATGGCTTCGTCGCCACCAGCAAGGCTCCGGTCTGCTCCAGCTACATTCCGAACTCGGGGACGCCCGTTTCCTCTTGAGATCCGGCCCTTCGCGGGCGTTGCGCCGGCGGGGGCCTACCGTGGGGTCGAACGACGCCACCAAACGGTGGCGCGAAGGAGGGTGGGGCAATGGCCAGGGCCGACGTCGATGGCGTGCAGATCGAGTACGAGCTCATCGGAGAGGGTCGACCCTGGGTGATCACCCCGGGGGGCCGGTTCAGCAAGGACACACCCGGTGTGCGCCAACTCGCCGAAGAGCTGGCCGGCCATGGCAACCGGGTCCTCATCTGGGACCGGCCTAATACCGGGGCATCCGACGTGAACTTCACCGGCAGCTCGGAATCCCAGATGCAGGCCGATGTGCTGGCCGGTCTCATCCGCCACCTCGACCTCGGCCCGACGATCATTGTCGGGGGTTCCGGCGGTTCACGCGTCTCCCTTCTCACCGCCGCCGCGCATCCGGACGTGGCCGCAGGCCTCGGCCTGTTGTGGATCAGCGGCGGCACGTACGGGCTCATGGGGCTCGCGTTGACCTATGCCGGAGAGCCGATCAAAGCGGCCTGGACCGGCGGCATGGAGGCGGTGATCGAGTTGCCGACGTGGAAGGAGGTTCTCGAGCGCAATCCCCGGAACCGGCAGATCTTCCTGGACCAGGACCCTCAGGAGTTCATCGCCCTACTCGAGCGCTGGATGCGGGTGTACTGCCCGGACCCGGCAGTGACGGTCCCGGGACTGCCCGACGCCGACTACGCCAAGATCGACCTCCCCGCGATCGTCTTCCGCAGTGGGGCGAGCGATCCCCACCACCCCAGGGTGACCAGCGAAAAGGTGGCGAGCCTCATTCCGGGCGCGCGACTGGTCGAGCCCCCGTGGGGTGATCGCGAGTGGATCGAGCGGGGCGCGGCCTCCGCCCGGGGTGAAGGTGCGTTGTTCGAACGTTGGCCGCTCCTGGCGCCCCAGCTCCTGGAGTTCGCCTCCAGCATCCCCAAGGTCTGATGACCGACTGACGAAGAGCGGTGCTCGTCGGCGAGCAGCGCCGGCGGCTGTCGGCACTGGAGTCGTGCCTCCCCCTGGGCCTGGACGGAACGATGGGTAGAATCGCGCCGCGTTCGGCCGGTGGGCCGCCGAGAGATGGGGGGCAACATGAAGACGAAGGCCGCTATTTGCCGGGGGATCGGTCGCGAATGGAGTGTCGAGGAGATCGATCTCGATCCGCCCCGGGTGGGAGAGGTGTTGATACGTTTCGCGGCCTCGGGCCTCTGCCATTCGGACGACCATGTCGTCACGGGTGACGCCCCTATGCCGCTCCCGTTGATCGGGGGCCACGAGGGCGCGGGTGTCGTCGAGGAAGTAGGTCCCGGCGTCGTCGGCCTCCAGCCCGGCGATCATGTGGTCTGCGGGTTCATCCCCGCCTGCGGGCGGTGCGGGCCGTGTTCGACCGGTCACCAGAACCTGTGCGACATGGGCGCGGCCATCGGCACCGGTCGCCAGGTCGACGGGACTTCGCGCCACCACTCCGGAGGCGACGACCTGAATCTCATGTGCCTGCTCGGAACCTTCTCCCATCACACCGTGGTGAACGAGGCCAGCTGTATCAAGATCGATCCCTCGTACTCGCTGCGCACCGCCTGCCTGGTCGGGTGCGGAGCGGTGACGGGCTGGGGTTCGGCCGTGTACGCAGCCAAGGTGGCACCGGGCGAGACCGTGGTGGTCGTCGGCCTGGGGGGCATCGGGAGCTCGGCGGTCCAGGGGGCCCGGCTCGCCGGCGCCGAGACGATCGTGGCCATCGATCCCGTCGAGTTCAAGCGGCAGAAGGCGAAGGAGTTCGGTGCACACGTCACGTTCGCTTCGATGACCGAGGCGCTCGAGCCGCTGCGTGAACTCACCCGGGGTCTCATGGCCAACAAGGTCATCATGGCGATGGGTGTCGGTCGCGGCGACACCTTCAACCAAGCCCTGGACCTCACGGCGAAGTTGGGACGGGTGGTGGTCACCAACATCCACCCCTACGCCGAGACCCAGGTCACGATGAGCATGTCCATGGTGACCGGTTGGGAGAAGCAGATCGTGGGGTCGCTGTTCGGATCGGCCAACCCCCGGGTGGACATCCCGCGCCTCTTGGAGCTCGATCGCCGAGGACAGTTCGACCTCGAGGCGCTCGTCACCCGGACCTACCCACTCGAAGGGGTGAACCAGGGCTATCAGGACATGCGGGAAGGGGTCAACATCCGGGGCGTCCTGGTGCTCGATGAAGCGCTCGCCTCCACGTCCCAGGCCGGCGCAGCGTGAGCTCAGCCACGGACGGGGCTGGGCCTCGATTCGTCGACAAAGTGGCGATCGTCACGGGGGGAGGATCGGGTCTCGGAGAGGCGACGGCCGTCCGCCTCGGGAGCGAGGGAGCACACGTGGCCGTTCTCGACATACGCCCAGAGGCGGCAGAGAAGACCGTGGCGCGGATCACCGAGGCCGGGGGCCTCGCCCACTCGCGTGAGGTTGATGTCAGCGATCCGGCTTCGGTGCGCCGCGTCGTGGCCGACGTCGCGACGGAAGTGGGCCGGCCACAGGTTCTGGTCAACTGCGCAGGAGTGGGGCAGTTCGACCTGAGCGAGGAGGTGGCGATAGAGACGTGGAACCGGACCATTGCCGTCAATCTCACGGGCACGTTTCTCATGTGCCAGGCCGTCCTGCCCTACCTGCTGGACGGGGGTGGGACCATCGTCAATATCGCGTCGAACAGCGGATTGCAGGGGATCCCCTACGCCGCGGCCTACGCCGCGTCCAAGGGGGGCGTCATCTTGCTCACGCGCTCCTTGGCCTCGGAATACTCGGGGAGAGGCGTGCGCATCAATGCCGTGGCGCCCGGGGGCATCACGACCCCACTCCTGGAGAACTTCGTCTTCCCTCCCGGGGCCGATCCGACCCGGATGCCCCGGGGCTCGCGCGTACCCCACGCGCACCCGGACGAGATCGCGTCACTCGTGGCCTACGTCGCGTCGGACGAGGCGCGCTTCATGGTGGGCAGCGTGGTCTCCATGGACGGTGGCCTCACCGCCTGACCGGGCAACGGGTCAGGGCAACGGGTCAGGGGGTCGCGCTTCGATCCATCCGACCGTCTGAGAGGGCGCGGCGCAGCGTGATGACCCAGCGACCGTCGCGCACGCCGTACTCGTCCACGTAACGACCCCAGTGGTCGAGGCCGTGCGCCATGATCACGAAGAAGTAACAGCGGCCGGTCGCATGGGTCTCATCCACCAGGTCGATCTGGTGGGTGGCGGTGCAGTGGCGTATGTGGTGGCGCGGCGTTGTGGTCCCGGCCGTTTCGGTGGCGTCACTGGCGCGTGCGCCGGCATCCCAATTGGCCTTGGTCTCCGTGAAGATGGTCGCCACCTGGGCGATGCCGTCGTAGCGCCCCACGGTGCCATCCACCGCGACGAGTTCCATCGATGCGTCATCGGCAAAGACCTGCAGCATCTGCTCGAACCGGCCCGAGTCACCATTGGCGTTGTAGCGGGCGACCAGGTCGCGGATGCTCTCGCGGGCGATCAGCTCCCAGAGTTCCATCGTCCCCCCTTCACTTCTCGGCAGTGCGCACGCAAGCTACGGCCGGTGGCGCCTGGGCGTCAACAACGGGGTGGCTGACGTGCTCGTCTCAGGAGAAGGCCGGCATCACCTGGTCGGCAAACAGCTCGAGGGTGCGCGGTTCCGCGCGGTCGAAGGTGAAGAAGACGAAGGTCGTGATGCCCTTGTCCACCATTTCACCGATGCGCTCGACGACCATCGGCGGGGTGCCTACGAAGCCACCGGCGTCCATGCCCCAACCGTCGCCGCCATAGCGTCGCTCCGCCTGGGCGCGGGCCACCTCGAGCGAGGCTTCGTCGGGGGTCAGCACGAGGACAGCCTCGAGCGAGCGGCGGATGGAGGCGGGGTCCCGCCCGATCGACTCGCACGCCGCCTCGAGCGTACGCTGGCTCACCTCCCACTCGGCGAGGCCGTAGGTCGGCACGTTCCAGACGTCGGCATAGCGGGCCACGATGGGCAGCGTCCGGCGAGGACCGATGCCGCCGACGTGGATGGGTGGGCGCGGGCTCTGGACGGGTGCGGGGAGATTCGGCACGTTGGCTACCTCGTAGTGGTTCCCCGCAAACGTCGTGGGCTGCCCCGTGAACATCTGGGTCAGGATCTCCAGCGATTCAGCCAGCCGCTCCGAACGCTCCGGGAACGAGCCCCAGGGAAGGCCGGTCTCGTAGTGCTCTGTGGCGACCGAACCGCTGCCGATCCCGAGCTCGACGCGACCCCCGGAGAGAATGTCGAGCGTGGTGGCCATCTTCCCGAGCAGCACCGGGTGGCGGAAGTTGTTGCACAGGACGAGGTGGCCCACACGCAGTGTGGTGGTCTGCGCCAAGATGTACGAGGCCAGCGTCCATCCTTCGAATGACGGCAGGTCGGGCAGGCCGGGACTGTAGAGGTGGTCATAGAGCCACAGCGAGTCGAAGCCGAGGTCCTCGGCCACCCGGGCCCGGTCGATGATGTCCGGGTAACTGAATGAAACCTGCGGCAGGTAAATGCCGAATTCGATCGAACGCTCCGTGCTCATCATTGCCCCCTCCGACCGCCTGGTCCTTATGGTCGTCCCTTACCCCTGTCCCTTACCCCGCCGCCACGTCACCCCGCCGGCGCCATGCGGAGGAAGATGAGCGAGGCGAGGCGATCGTCGCTGCCCCGGTCGCGTACCTCGACGCGGACGAGGTCCTCACCGAGCAAGGTGGCGGTGGCGCGGCCTGGTCCTACCCGCACGGCACTCAGATAGCGGATATCGAGGTCCAGCACCGGTGACTGCGTCATCGACTCGGCCGCCACCTCGGCCAGGAGCCCGAACACGCCCCCTTGAAGGGTGCGCGAAGCCTGCATGACGAAGTGGACCAGGTCGATCTCGGCCACTCCGGGGGCCACCGGGCGCACGCCGACGAACTCGGGGAAAGGGGTCGTCATCGAACCCGTGGTGCGCATGCCGCGGTGCAGCACGGGTGCCAGGTCCTGGGGGCGGGGCGAGGCCATGAACGTCACGTAGCTCAGTGCCACCAGAGCCTTGGTTCGGGCATCGGTGAAGCGAACCTCGCCGGCCACGGTCGAACGGCCCTGCTTGATGATTTCACCGGCGATCTCGAGGCGATCACCGCAACGTTCGGCGACATTGCGCACAACGATGTCGAGGGTCACCGCCAGTTGTGGCGCGGTGGCGTGGCACGCAGGTATGCCCGCCATGCAGTCGGCGATCGTGGCCAGCACCGAGGCCCGGGGCAGCTCCGATCCGGGGAACCTCAGGGCGTCGGTGATGGTGGCGTCGCCGGTGATCTCGTTCCCACTGTCGGACAGGTCGAATCCAAAGGGGATGTCATTGACGAACATCTGGACCGACTCGGGATCCGCCGGCCTCCCCGATACGGCGTCAGCCGTCGTGGGGTCGTCGAGTTGGGTCATGGCCCCGAGACATTAGCGCCGCGGCAACGACCCCTCGGAAGACCAGGGCGAAAGCGACCGAGTCGGTGCCGTGACCCCGGGCACCGCACACGGGGGCCCGTGCGGTCTCAGATGGTGCCGCTCGCCTTGAACGCCGCCAGCTCTTCGCTGGTCACGCCCACGAGGTCGCCCCACACCTCTTGATTGTGCTGGCCGAGCGTGGGGGCGGGCGCCGGTGTCACCGGTAGTCGTCCGTCGAACCGTGGGTAGGGTGCCTGCTGCAGGAGCGGCCCCGCGATCGGGTCGTCTACGGTGACCAGATCGCCCCGGGCCGCCATGTGCGGGTCTGCCAGGATGTCGGCGGCGTCGTAGATGGTGGCCACAGGGACGCCGTGCTCTATGCACCGCTGCTCGACTTCTTCCGCCGAGAGCGCCCCGGCCCATCGGGCGACCACCTCGTTGATCTCGTCGGATCCGGCTGCCCGCTTGGCCAGCGTGGACCAGCGTGGGTCATCGAGCAGATCGGGGCGCTGCATGGCGGAACAAAGTCTTGAGAAATTGGCATCGGAGCCGGCCACGACGCAGACGTAGCGTCCGTCCGCGGTCAGGTAGTTGTCCAGCGGCGCCGAATTGGGCAGGCGGTTCCCCTCGCGTTGGCGGGTAAGGCCGAGGCGATCCTGGGCGGCAATGGTCCACTCGAGGATGCGCAGGATGGAGCCATAGAGGGGAGCGTCGACCACCCCACCACGCCCCGTGCCCCCGTTTGCACGATCCCTGCGGTAGAGCAACGCGGTCACGGCTTCAGCGGCGAAGACGCCTGTGAGGTAGTCCGATGTGGTGACCCCGGGTCGGACCGGAGGCCGGTCGGGATAGCCCGTCAGGTTGAGGAGTCCTCCGTACGCGATCCCCATTCGGTCCAGTCCGGGCCGTCGCGCGTTCGGGCCGTCCTGCCCGAACACGCTGATACGCGCCCAGACGAGGCGGGGGTCGCACTCGTCGGGCCCGATGTTCCAGGCTTCCATGGTGCCCGGCCGGAAATTCTCACAGACGACGTCGGCATGCGAGGCCAGCCGACGGAAGAGGGCCTGTCCCTCGGGGCGGCGGAGATTGAGCGTGACACCTTTGCGACCTCGACCCTCAACCGCCCACCACAGCGAATAGCCGCCCGGCTCGCCCTCACCGTCGTCGGACGCGGTGGCGATGTCGCCTTCGTCCGACGACAGGGCGCCGGCGACGAACGGCCCGATGGTGCGCATGAAATCGCCACCGCGGGGGTCCTCCACCTTGATGATCTCGGCCCCCATCTCACCGAGGAGGCCGGCGCAGAATGGAGCACCGATCCGAGTGCCCACATCGATGACCCGGAGTCCCGCCAACGGCAACGGCTCCTCAGCCATCACGGTGCTCCGCAAAGACTTCCTTCATGGAGGTCTTCGACTTGCGTGCGTCCAGCGCATCGAGCGCAGTCTTCGTATTGTGCATCCAATGGTGGGCCATGAAGTGGTACTTCCATGACTCCTCTTTGCCCATGAGCGTCGCAGTGTTGTTGATGGTGTCCTTCGTCACCTGGGCCGTCGCCGGTGGGATCAGCGCCACCCGTTCGGCCAGTTCACGAGTCCGTTCGGCCAGTTCGGCCGTGGGCACGACCCGATTGACCAGGCCGAGACGCCAGGCCTCCTGCGCGTCGATCTTCTCGCCGGTCCACAAGAATTCCTTCGCCTTTCGAATGCCCAGTTCCCACGGTTCGACGAGGAGCTCGACACCCGCTCCCGTCATCCGCAAGACCGGATTCGAGAACACGGCGTCCTCTGCCGCCACGATCAGGTCACACATACAGGCGAGCATCAGTCCGGCGGCGACGGCCGAACCTTGGACCTGGGCGATGGTCGGTTTGCGGAACGAGTAGAGGCGTTTGCAGCGCTCGTAGTACATCACCTGTTCGTGGCGGAACTTCCCTTCCGGCGTCTCACGGATCTCGGTCCACGGGTCGGGCTCGCCGCCGACGAGGGCCTTGAGATCGTGACCGGCCGAGAAGTGCTTGCCGGCGCCGGCCAGAACGACCACCCGTACCTCGTCGTCGTCGTCGGCCAGGTCGAGGAAATGGTCGATGCCATCGATGAGGGCGGAGCTCTGCGCATTCGCCACGCCCGGTCGGTTCATGGTGATGGTGGCGACATGGCCGACCACCTCGTAGAGCACACTGTCGTCGTTCATGAAATACGTCTCCTCAGATTCCGTTCGGTGCACGAGCGTCGTCCCCCGGGGCCCCCGGCTCTCCTTGTGAGACCGGCTGTTCCCTCTTCTAGCGCCGGCCGGGCCGCGGCAATCCCAGCACCCGCTCGCCGATCACATTGCGTTGGATCTCGTTGGTGCCGGCCCAGATCGACGATGCCTGGTAATAGAGCCACGAGCGCTGCCAGCGGCCGTCCCCGGGATTGGCGTCGGCACCCTTCCACAATGGGGCGGCGTCGCCCATGACGGCCATCGCAGTCTCGTGGAAGCGTTTGGACATCTCGCTCCAGTACAGCTTGAGGGCACTACCTTCGGGACCTGGCTCCAGCCCTTGGGAAAGGCGACTCACACTCCGGAGGTTGTGCAGCTGGAACAGCCGGATCTCGACGTACGCCTGGGCCAGGGCGCCCCGGAGTCGCTGATCGTCGAAGGACCCGTTGAGCTCGGCCAGCCGAAGTAGCTCCTCGAGCAGTTGCATGTGGATGACGAGCTGACGGGGATTCGTACCCCTCTCGTGCGACAGCGTGGAATTGGCAACGCGCCACCCTTCGTGCTCAGGCCCGATGAGCTGGTCCTCGGGGACGAAAACGTCGGTGAGGAACACCTCGTTGAACTCGGCCTCTCCTGTGAGCTGGACCAGGGGGCGCACTTCGACTCCGGGGTGGTGCATGTCAATGACCAGGTACGAGATCCCCTTGTGCTTGGTGGCATTCGGATCGCTCCGGGCCAGGCAGACGCCCCAGTCGGCGAATTGTGCGTAAGAAGTCCAGACCTTCTGCCCGTTCACCAACCAGCCCCCCTCGACCCGATCGGCCCGGGTCTTCAGGGAGGCGAGGTCGCTCCCTGCCCCCGGCTCGCTGAAGAGCTGGCACCAGAGTTCCTCGGCCGTGCGGATGCGCGACAACCATCGACCCTGCTGCGCTTCGGTGCCGCAGGCCAGAAGGGTGGGCGCAGCCAGATTGAGGCCGATCCGTCCCACCATTTCCGGTGCCCGGGCCCGGGCGAGCTCTTCTTGCACGATGAAGTGCTCGGCCGGACCGACACCCCGGCCGCCATACGACTCGGGCCAGGCTACGCCGACCCATCCTCCGGCGGCCAAGGAGGCCTGCCAGGTGCGCAAGAACGCGACCTCTTCACCGAGGTCCTCGAAGCGGGGCGGGAGGCCCTGGCCGTATTCCCACGGCAGGTTCTCCACGAGCCAGGCGCGGACTTCCTGCCTGAATGCCTCCTGTTGCGGGGTGGGGCTGAGGTCCACGAATTCAGCTTCGCACACCATGTCGCCCTACCATGACGTCGATGGACTTCGAACTGTCTCCAGACCAGGTGGCCCTCCAAGAGGCAGCCCGCGCTCTCCTCGACGACCGTTCCGGGCACGACCAGGTGCGGTCGCACCTCGCGTCGGGCCGTTCCTACGACGAGGAACTCTGGAAGGCCCTCTCCGAGCAGGGTTGGTTGGGGATCGCCGTTCCCGAAGCCGACGGTGGCGTGGGGCTGGGCTGGGTGGAGGCGGCCATCCTGCTCGAACAGGTCGGACGCCACACCGCGCCCGTCCCTTTCCTTCCCAGCCTGCTGGCGCTGACGGCGCTGTCGGCGGCGGAGCGCCCGTTGACCGAATGGGTCGCCGGACTGGTCTCGGGTGAGCGAATCGGGTGCGTCGGTTGGAGCAAGCAGGCCGACGCGGTGACCGCCGAGCGCTCCGGCGACAAGTGGACCGTGTCGGGGCGGATCGGGCCGGTTGAGGGTGCCGCCGTGGCGGACATTGCCGTTGTGGTCACCTCGGCCGGTGTCCTTGCCGTCGACCTGCGCACGGTGGGTCGGCCCGCGGCCGAGCCCGCGATGGATGGGACGCGGGTTCTGTCGTGGTTGCGTTTCGACGGTGCACCCGCCTCGTATGTCGGAGGCGCTGACCTGGCGGTCGACATCTTGGATCGTGGTGCTGTCGGGGCTTCCGCCGAGATGCTGGGCGGGTCCGATCGGGTGCTCGAGATGGCCGTGCAGTACGCCAAGGATCGGGTTCAGTTCGATCAGCCGATCGGCAGCTTCCAGGCGATCAAGCACCGGTGCGCGGACATGGTGGTCGATGTCGAGGGCATGCGCTCGGCCACCTGGTATGCGGCATGGGCCATCGCGGCCGGAGACCCCGACGCCTCGGCCGCTGCGTCCACCACGAAGGTCTGGACCTCGGATGCGGCCAAGAGAGTCATGGCGTCCGGGCTCCAGGTGCACGGCGGCATCGGCTTCACGTGGGAGCACGATCTCCACCTCTACATGAAGCGTTCCCAATTCGATCGGCTCAACTTCGGCGACGCCACCTATCACCGGGAACGTTTGGCAGGCCTCTTGCGGTCTCGCTTGTTGAGCGGCAGCAGCGTCTTTTGACCGGCAGGGAGCCGTAAGCGACACAGAGGGGGCACACATGCGAACGGACGAGTCAGCCGCCTCCGGGGACACCCGGAGCGACCATGGGTACGGCGACGCTTTCATCTGGGACGACGATGTGCAGCAGCTCTGGGAGAGGCTGCGCACCGGGCCGGCGGTACGCCACAACGCTGACGGACCATCCATCATGGCGAGCCCGACGGCGGTCGACGAGTATTTGCACCAGCCGGAGCTGATGTCCTCGAATCCCGGTGCGGTGTTCCTCGGTTCGGAGACGGGACTGATCCCGCTCCAGATCGATCCTCCCGGCCACGTCCGTTACCGGCGCATGCTCGACCCCCTCTTCACGCCACCGAAAATGGCGAGGCTGGAGGCCGAGGTGGCCGCTCTCGTCAACCGCCGCATTGACGAGTTCATCGACCGCGGGAACTGCGACCTGGCGTCGGAGCTTGCCGTGCCCATCCCGTGCGGCACATTCTTGCGGTTGCTCGGCCTGCCGATCGGACGGCTCGACGAATTCATCGTGATGAAAGACGAATTGATCCGGCCCGTGGCCCGCGACGCCGACGACGCCGCCGCCATCAGGAGCCGTGCCGGGGCGTGGGTGTTCGAGCTGTTCGGCGAGGCGCTGGACCGGCGGGTGGCGCACCCGACCGACGACGTGATCGGCCACTTGGTACGTCTCGAACAGTCAGGCGAGCTCACGCGTGAAGAGTCGCTCAATATCTGTCTGTTGCAACTCACGGCCGGACTGGACACGGTGACGGCGAGCCTCGAGTGCTTCTTCTCCTACCTGGCGCGGAGCCCGGCGCACCAACGCCAGCTGGTTGCGCATCCGGAGCTGACGTCGAAGGCGGTGGAGGAGCTCCTCCGTTGGATGTGCCCCGTGCCGACGGTGGCGCGAATCTTCACGAGCGACGCCGTCGTCGAGGGTTGTCCGGTCAGGGCGGGTACCCAGATGTCGGTCCTGCTCGCGTCCACCAACATCGACCCGAGTCGATTCGAGAATCCGACCGAGGTGGACTTCACCCGCGAGTCGATCAAGCATTTGGCCTTCGGTCTCGGTGTCCATCGGTGTCTCGGTTCGCATCTCGCCCGTATGGAGCTTCGCGTCACGTTGGCCGAGTGGCATCGCCGCATTCCCTCGTACCGGCTGCCTGAGGGCTTTCTGCCGACCTACAGCCCGGCCATCCGGGAGATCACGTACCTTCCGCTCGAGTTCGAGCCCGGAGCGCGCGAAGGCTGACCGACGCTCGTGGCGAGAACGGCGGCCTGCGTAGGATGACGGGCTCATGGAGACGGTGAGCGCGCAGTGACGCCATGGAAGCCGATGGACCGCGTCCTCGATGACGTGGTGGCTCTTGACCCGGACCGCATCGCCCTCATCATCGGTGGGGAACGCACGAGCTATGCCGAGCTCGAGAAGGCTGTCGCCGATGTCGCGGCGGGGCTCGGTGCTGCCGGAGTCGCTCGCGGTTGGCGCGTCCCCCTCGTCGACGACGCCAGTGTGCTCGCGGTCGCCGCGCTCATCGGTGCCACCCGGGTGGGTGCGGCGACGGCCCTCATGAATCCACGACTGACAGGTGGGGAACTGGCCGTCCTCATGAAGGCCGCCGGCACGGTGTCGACCTGTGTCGTCGGTTCGGGCTACGAGGCGGTTGCCGCCGAGGCGGGGATGTCGCCCATCCTCGGCGCCGCAGAATTGCTCGGCGGCCACGCCGGGTCCAACCCTGGCCGCGAGCCTGACCCGGCTGAGGACGCGGTGGTGCTGTTCACCAGCGGAACCACCGGAACGCCCAAGGCTGTGCCACTCGGGCACGGCATGGTGGCGCCGAGGATCATCGCCTTCGCACCCGCCGTCGAACCGGTGCCGTCGGTGTCGATCATGTCGGTTCCCCTCGTGCACATCGGGGGGATGTTGGGCCTGTTGGTGGCGCTGGCGAAGGGCTCGACCACGGTCGTCCTGACCCGCTTCGACGCCGGCGAATGGCTGTCGTCAGTGGAACGGCACGGTGTCACCACGGCGTTCTTGGTGCCGACGATGTTGTACCGGATTTTGGAGCATCCCAATTTTACGGGGACCGATCTCAGCTCGCTCTCGAGCCTCTCCTACGGGGCCGCGCCGGCTACGCCCGAGCTGATCAGGCGGACCATGGATGCGCTCCCCGGGGTGGCCTTGATGAACACGTTCGGCCAGACCGAGACCATGGGCTCCATCACGGCCCTCGGCCCGGGCGATCACCCACCGGAGCGCCTGGCGTCGGTGGGGAAACCACTCCCGGGTGTCGAGATCCGGATCGTGCATCCCACCACGGGGGAAGACGTGGAGACGGGGACGGTGGGTGAGCTCTGGGTGCGGAGCGAGGTGGCGGTCGTCCCGCCGTCCCAGGCCGACGACGGCACGACCCCGGTCGGCTGGTTCCGCACCGGCGACATGGTCTCCGCCGACGAGGAGGGCTACCTGTTCCCTTCGGGACGCCTCTCGGACACCATCAACCGCGGCGGGGAGAAGTTCGCACCCTCAGAAGTGGAGGAGGTTGTGCGGGCTCACCCGGCCGTCCGTGACGTGGCCGCCGTGGGCGTCACCGACCCCGAAATGGGCCATCGAGTGGGTGTTGCGGTCGTCACCAGTGCGCCGCTCGACATCGATGAGGTGCGTGCCTTTTGCAAGGGCCGCATCGCCAATTTCAAGCTCCCCGAGCGGCTCCTGGTCGTTGACGAGCTGCCCCTCACCGACTTCGGGAAGGTGGATCGCAAAGACCTGCGTGCCAAATTTGCCGCCGCGGTCGCGCCGTAGCGCCATGGGCTCTGCCTGACGGCGGTGTCTCGGTATCGTCACTCTCTGTCGTCCTTCTCGAAGGTTGGAGACTCGACCTGCGCGCGCGATTTCATTGCGTTAGTGTTACGGCACTGAAATAAACCGGTAGCAACCGGGTGGGGAGATCAGTTGGCGGAAAAGGGGGGCGGTAAGACGGTCCCCTGGCGACGTCAATCCAAAAAAAGGGGATGCCGTGAATCGGTTGGTGAAGCTGTTCACAGGGGTTGCTGCGGGCCTGATGCTCGTGGGAACCGTCGTCGTCGGGGGTGTGGGAGGGACCGGAGCGGCTTCGGCGAGCGGCTCCCTGGCACCTATAAAGGTCGGAGAGGTCTGCAGCTGTACCGGACCACTGGCCTCCAGCATCATCGTGGGCCCGCCGGCGTACGCCGCCTGGGCCAAGTACACGAACGCGCACGGCGGCATCGATGGCCACAAGGTGCAGATCATCGAGGTGGACGACGCGTACAACCCGGCGACGTCGCTGGCCGAGGTCACGAAGCTCATCGCCGTGGACCACGTGGTCGCCCTGGTCGACTCGTCCGACGTGGACGCGGCGTGGAGCAAGTACGTCGACACGACGGGTGTACCCGTGGTCGGCGGAGGGTCCTCGGGCATACTCGAAGACCAGGACCCGAACTGGTTCGCCGTGGGCCAGACCCTTGACGACTACTTCATCAACTTCATCGACGCCGCCAAGAAGGTCGGTGCCGGCACCATGGGCGAGTTCTACTGCGCCGAGGCGGCCACGTGCCAAGAAGGCGTTGCCCCGTTCGAGGCCACGGCGAAGAAGGTGGGGGAGAAGGTGGCGTACGTCACCCAGGTCTCCTTCTCGGCGCCCAACTACGACGCACAATGCCTGGCCGCCAAGCAAGCGGGCGTGCAGGCGTTGACGGTGGCCGATGCCGTCTCGGTTGTCGAGGCAGTGGCCAATGACTGCCTGAAGCAGGGGTACACGCCGTGGCAGATCGCGCTCGACGGCGCCGTCGCCGAGTCCTTCCAAACGGCACCCGGCCTCTCCAATCACTTCATCGGTTCGGAGCCGGACCTCCCCTTCTTCTCGAACCAGACGCCGGCGGCCAAGCTGATGAACAGCATCTTGAAGAAGTACGCCGACAGCACCACGATCGCGTCGCCGAACTACAACGAGCAGGCCACGCAGATGTACCTCTCGGGTCCATTGCTTGCTGCAGCGGTGAAGGACAGCGGTGCCGGAAGCAGCAAGACGATCACGTCGGCGGACATCAGGAAGGGCCTCTACTCGTTCCACAACGAGACCCTCGGTGGCATGGCGCCTCCTTTGAACTACAAGAAAGGCCAGCCCAACCCGATCGACTGCTGGTACTGGATCCGGATCCAGCAGGGTAAGTTCACGACGCCCTATGGTGTGAAGCCGGTATGCGTGAAGCCACCTAAGATCAGCTGACAGGAGGGGGGTCCCCATGTTGAGGCCCGAGGTGCAACTCATCTCAGTGGACGACCATGTGGTGGAGCCCCCGCACACGTTCTTCGACCACATCGAACCGAAGTACCGGGACGCCGCGCCACGGGTGGTGGCGCGGGGTCCCGGGGTTGAAGGGTGGGAATGGGAAGGCCGCTTCTACCCAATTGCCTTCCAGGGCAATGCGAGGACCCGGCGGTTCCGGGAGGGCGAGGCCGGGCACGGCGAAGACCTCTATGCGCGGTGTTTCGACGACATGACGCCCGCCGCCTATGACGTTCATGAGCGAGTGGTGGCCATGGATGAAGACGGCGTGCAGGCTGAGCTCATTTTCCCGCAGTTCCCTCGTTTCGGGGGCACGCAGTTTCTCGAGGCGAACGACTTTGACCTCGCCCTGGCGTGCGTCAGGGCGTGGAACGATTGGATGCTCGACGAGTGGGCAGCCGCGTACCCTGAGCGCTTCATTCCCCAGACGCTGGTGCCCCTGTGGGATCCGCTCTTGGCGGCGGCCGAGATCGAACGCTGTGCCGCCAAGGGGAGCAAGGCGGTCCTCTTCGTTGAGAACCCGCATCCCCTGGGGCTGCCCTCTTTCCCGACCGGCCACTGGGACCCGGTCTTCTCGGCCTGCGAAGAGACGGGCTTGCCACTGTCGATGCACATCGGGACCTCCTCCTCGCTCATGGTCAAACCCTCGCCCGAAACGACCCCTTCGGTCGGCATCGCGCTCTGCGGGGTGAACTCCATGAGCGCGCTGGGAGACCTCATCTTCTCGGGCGTGCTGAACAAGCATCCCAAGCTGCGCATCGCCCTCTCTGAAGGCGGAGCCGGTTGGGTTCCCTACGTGTTGGAGCGTCTGGACTACACGTGGGAGCGGAGCCGCTACGAAGGCGTCTTGTGTGATGTGGCGCCGTCACAGGTCTTCGCGCAGCACTTCTGGGTGTGCATGATCGTGGACCGGTACGCCATCGCCAACCGTCATCTGATCGGGATCGACAAGCTGATGTGGGAAGCCGATTTTCCCCATAACGACTCGAATTTCCCTGACAGTCGGAAGCTTCTCGAAGAGGCGCTTGCCGATGTCCCCGATGACGAGGCCCACCAAATCGCCGAGCTGAATGCCCGGAATTTCTACGACTTCCACTAGCACCGCTCCACCCGAGGCTCGCACGCCGCCACTCGAGGGCCTGCGCGTCGTCGACCTGTCGGAGGGAGTGGGCGGGGGGTATTGCACCAAGGCGTTTGCCGACGGCGGCGCCGAGGTGATCAAGGTCGAGCCTCCCGAAGGGGATTCGTTGCGGCACTGGGCCATCGGCGCCCGGCTGGAGGCTGACGTTGACGGGCCCCTCTTCGAGTTTCTGGCGTGCTCCAAGCGCAGCGTCGTGGCCGACCCCGACGCGCGTGCGGACCGGGAGCTGGTGACGGCCCTGGTGCAGAGCGCCAACATCATCGTGTGGACACGGGGCTCCCGACTGGCGGAGCGGCCAGAGTTCGCGCCCCATGAGCTGCTGCGCCTCGCCCCGCACGCCATCGTCGTCGCGATCACCCCGTTCGGCCTCGAGGGGCCTTGGGCGGACGCGCCGGCGAGCGATCTGACGCTGCAGGCGTGGGCAGGCTCGGTCTTCAGCCGCGGCTCACCCGACCGCCCCCCGGCACAGATCGGGGGAAGGCCGGCCGAATGGTTGGGCGGGCTCTTCGCCGCGGTGGGTGCGCTCACCTCGTGGCAGCGCACCGTGCAGACCGGCGAGGGTGAGCTTCTCGACGTGTCGATTCTCGAGTCGATGGTGCTGACCGGGCAGATGTACGGAGCGACCAAGCAGTCCACGATCCCCCCCGGGGCCAAGCCAGGACCCGAGCGTGAGCCGGGCCGGTCGGTCATGATCCCTTCGATCGAGCATGCCAGTGACGACTGGGTGGGTTTCATGGTGGCGACGGCGACCATGTGGGAATCCTTCTGCGTCATGGTCGAACACCCCGAATGGATAGAGGATCAGCGTCTGTACGCATATGCCGGGCGCGCGCTCCGCAGGCCGGAGCTCGAAGGGGCGATCCGTGACTGGGTGGGGCGGCATACCGCAGCCGAGGTGCTGGAGATGGCCGACCTCCTGCGCGTCCCTGCGGCCCCAATGGGCAACGGCGAGCGTGTCACGGGGCTCGATCACTTCGTGGAACGGAACTTCTACCTGAAGCACCCAAGGAGTGGGTTGCTGCAACCCGACGTGTCGTACACGCTCGGGGGCACTGCCGGGCGGCGTTTCCCGACGGCGTCGCCAACCCTGGGCGAGCACAGCCTCCTCGAAGAAGTGCGCCACGGCGAGCGCCAGGCCGTCGGTACGGCCGCCACCTCGCCGGCGCGCTTGCCACTCGAGGGAGTGCGTGTGGCCGACTTCACCGCCTTCTGGGCGGGACCAATCGTCGGCCAGTTCCTGGCGATGATGGGCGCCGATGTCATCCACGTCGAGTCGGTGAAGCGACCCGACGGGATCCGTGGGCACACCGTCGTCACCACGTCCGACGATGCGTGGTGGGAGTGGACGCCACAGTTCCACGGGCCGAACACCAACAAGCGCGATATCACCCTCGACATGGCGACCGACGATGGTCGCCGCCTCGCCCGGCGCCTCATCGCGCAGTGTGACGTGATGCTCGAGAATTACGCCCCCCGGGTCATGGATCAGTGGGGACTGGGATGGGAGGCGGTCCGCGAGCTGCGGTCGGACCTCATCTTCGTCCGCATGCCGGCGTTCGGGTTGAGTGGCCCGTGGCGGAACCGCACCGGTTATGCGCAGAACATGGAACAGGTCTCCGGCATGGCGTGGATGACCGGCTTCCCCGAAGGCCCCCCACACGTGCCGAACGGGATCTGCGATCCGCTGGCGGGCACGCACGCGACACTCGGACTCCTCCTCGCCCTCGAGCATCGCCGTAAGACGGGTGAGGGCATGCTGGTCGAAGTCCCGATGGTGGGTGGCGCGGTGAACGTGGCGGCCGAGCAGGTGCTCGAATACCAGGCCTTCGGCCACCTCATGCAGCGCGATGGGAACCTCGGGCCGAGCGCGGCACCCCAGAACATCTACCGCTGCGCCGACGTCGTGGGTGATGGCCTGCCGGACGACTGGGTCGCGATCGCCGTCGAGACTGACGGGCAGTGGCGCGGTCTTTGCCGTGCCGTGGGGCCAGTCGACGTGCCGTCCGAATGGGAAACGCGTGACGGTCGCCGCGCCGCCCATGACGCCATCGACGCGTGGATCGGCGCATGGTGCCGCGAGCTCACCGGTGACGTGATCGTCGGGCGACTCTGGCCGGCCGGAGTCCCGGTCGCCAGGGTATTGGCGCCGGCGCAGGTACAGCACGTGCCGCAGCTCGAGGCGCGCCAATTTCTCGAGGTCGTCACCCACCCCGTGGCCGGCGATCAGATCCACTACGGCTATCCCGTCCGTTTCGGGGCCGGTCCGGAGCGCTTCCATCGCCGGCCTCCTCCCACGCTGGGCCAACACAATTACGAGGTGCTCGTTGATCTGCTCGGTGTCGAGCCCGCGGAATACGAACGGTTACTGGCAGCAGATGTGATCGGCACAAGACTTCTCGGCGAACATCGGACCCGATGAGCGCACCACGACTAAGGGGGAATCGTCAGTGAGCTATCTCGACGACAGGGCCGACCTGGCCGGCCGAGTGGCCGTGATCGTCGGTGGGGGAGGAGGGCTCGGGCGCGCCTGCGCCATCGATCTCGGTGGGGCCGGCATGCGACTCGCCTTGTGCGATCGCGATGGCGCATCACTCGGTGAGACGGCGAAGCTCGTCGAAGACGCCGGCGGTGAGGTCATCACGGGCGACCTCGACGCGCGGGACCCGGACGCGCTCACCGCCTTCTTTGGCGATGCAGACGCCCGCTACGGCCCGACATGTGATGTCGTGATCAACGTGGTCGGTGGCACCTTTCGTCAGCCGTTCGAAGAGTCGAATCCTCGGGGGTGGGATGCGCTGATCAGGACGAATTTCACCTGGCTGCTCCACTCGACCCAGCTGGCGGTGGCACGCATGCGACCTCACGGGGGGAGCATCATCAACATCACCTCGATCGAAGCCCACCGGGCTGCGCCCGGATTCGCCGTCTACGCCGCCATGAAGGCGGCCGTGACGAGTTTGACCAGGACGCTCGCCGTCGAACTGGCGCCCGACAAGATCCGCGTCAACACGATTGCGCCCGACTACATCCTCACGCCGGCGTTGAACACCTTGACGGAGGGGCTGAGCGAGGAAGTGGTTGCCCTCCAGCACCGCATCGGCACACCGATGGGACGGGTCGGCAATTTCGAGGACGCAGGAGGTTGCGCGCTGTTTCTCGCGTCGAACCTGTCGTCCTTCGTGACAGGGAGCACGCTGCATCCCGATGGGGGTGCGATTGCCTCGGCCGGGTGGTTCAACTGGCCGGACGAGGGGTTTATGAACAATCCGCCGCAGCACATCATCGAATATCTCTTGGGTCGCTGACCCTCTCATCGCTGGCACGTCCGTGACGAGAGAGATCAAGGGTCGGGAAATGATCGAGATAGCTGCGCCAAGGGACGACGTCTACAGGTTCCGCCTCGATTGCATGAACCTGCCGGCATTGAATCCCGCCGTGCGCAATGTCACACGAAGTGATGGGTCGACGGGGGCGCCGGCGGCCGGCGCCAGTTACCGGTGTGAAGTGGATCTCGAGTGGGGTGAGTGCGTTGCGACGGTGCACATCACCGAGGCCGTGTTTCCCTCGCTCATTGTCCTGGACATGGAAACGGTGCTCCGGTCAGGTACGGGTGACCCCGAATCCCGGGTGCGCTCGCACGAGGTGGCCAGGTTCTCCGCCTTGCCGGGCGGCGGCACCCGTATCGACGTCGAACTGACCCTGTTCCCGCCCGGTAGCGTTCCGGCGGACGAGCTGGCTGTCATGGAGGCGAACGCCGGCGCACCCATCAACGTTGAACTCGCGGCAATGAAGCTGGCGCTTGAAAATCGACCAGCGGGAATGGAGGAACGAAATGTCGAGGCTTGAGGGAAAGGTCGCCTTCGTCACCGGCGGTGCGCGCGGGCAGGGTCGCTCGCACGCCGTGAGGCTGGCCGCCGAGGGGGCAGACATCATTCTGGTGGACATCTGTAGCAACATCCCGACCAATCGCTACGACCTGGCCACGCCCGACGACCTCTTGGAGACCGTGCGCCTCGTCGAGGAGCACGACCGGCGCGCCGTGGCAGCGCAAGCAGACGTCCGTGACTACGCGCGGCTACGGGAGGTGTTGGGGGGCGCCGTGGCCGAGCTGGGTCGGCTCGACATCGTGCTGGCGAATGCCGGCATTGCCCCGATGAGCGAGGACGAGGACGATGAGATCGCCGGCGCCGTGTTCCAAGCGGTCATCGACGTGAACCTCGTCGGAGTCTGGAATACGTGCCGGGTCTCGATCCCTCACATCGTCGCCGGTGGGCGGGGAGGTGCCATGGTGCTCACCAGCTCGACCGCCGGGCTACGGGGAATCGCGAGTGGGTCGAGTGGCTCGATAGGCTACTCGGCCGCGAAGCACGGGGTCGTGGGCATCATGCGATCCCTGGCGAACGCCCTGGCCCCGCAGAGTATCCGTGTCAATACGATTCATCCCACGGGCGTCAATACGCCGATGGTGGTGAACCCGGTCATGCAGGCGTGGCTCGAGAGCAAGCCCGAGCGCGGGGCCGCCATGAGCAACCCACTTCCGGTCGAGTTGCTCGAGCCAGAGGACATCAGCAACACGGTCGCCTTCTTGGTGTCCGATGAGGCGCGGTACATCACCGGGGTCACGCTTCCGGTGGACGCTGGGTTCTGCAACCAATAAGCGATCTTGGGCCCCCAGTAATCTTCTAAAAGATAGGCTGTCTCAAAAGGCTCCGTCGTGACACGGCATCGAAGGGTCGGGAGGCCTCTCGCTCCAGGGGGAGGGTCAATTGACGGGAGGGCATCCAGGCAGCATTCTGAGCGCGGGTTGACACACGGCGAGCAACAGGAGAATGCGTCGTTCATAACGAACAGCCTTGGCCCGGTGTGACGGCGGGCTCGAGACACGAACCAGAGAGGACCATCATGGCAAACCGCATCGAAGGGGAGCAGACGGCATTCAACCACGTGGGGATTTGCGTGACAGACCTGGAGCGATCCAGAAAGTTCTACGAGGAGGTCTTGCAATTCCGCTTCTGGTGGGAGCTCGAGGCTCCCGAGGAGGGGACAAGCCAACTCTTGCAGATTCCTTCCCCCGTTGGCCTGAGGGCCGTCTACTTGCTGCGGGACGGATTGGTGCTCGAACTCCTGTACTACAGCGAGGCCAAGGCCGAGCCGTTCCAAAAGAGGGTGATGAACGAACCAGGCCTCACACATCTCTCCCTGTCGGTGGGCGACATCCCCACCGTGCTCGAGAAGGTTGTCCCCCACGGCGGTCAGATTATTGAAGAGTCCGATTTGAAGATGGCGATCATCATTCGTGACCCCGACGGGCAACTGATCGAACTGACGTCGGCCGATTGGCTGGATGCCCTTCCACCGCTGCCGGCCTGAGCCGCCATGACGATCCCCGGCGGCTTGCCGCCCCGCCCCGAAGGTGCCAAAGTGCAATTCGCGGTGTGGGCCAATAATCGATTCGCCGCCGCGCGCCGAAGGGGGACTGTGTAATGGGACGGGTCGAAGGCAAGGTTGCGTTCGTGACGGGCGCCGCACGCGGTCAGGGCCGCAGTCACGCCGTCAGGTTGGCCGAAGAAGGCGCCGACATCGTGGCGGTGGACATATGCGCCCAGGTCGACTCGGTAACCGCCTATGAGATGGCGACCCCCGACGACCTGAAGGAGACCGTGGCCCAGGTTGAAGCGCTTGACCGGCGCATCATCGCGACCCAGGCCGACGTCCGGGACTTCGCCCACCTCTCACGCGTCCTCGACGAAGGCGTGGCGGAATTAGGGCGGCTGGACATCGTATGTGCCAACGCCGGCATCTACTCGACCGGCAGGATGGTGGACCTGCCCGAGCAGACATGGCAGGACATGATCGATATCAACCTGACGGGTGTCTGGCACACCTGCAAGGCCGCCATCCCCCACTTGATCGCGGCGGGAGGGGGATCGATGATCCTGACCAGCTCGGCCGTCGGGCTCAAGGCTTCCCAGAACATCGGCCACTACGGCGCCGCGAAGCACGCCGTGGTGGGGCTCATGCGCACCCTGGCTCTCGAGCTGGCACAGGACATGATCCGGGTCAACAGCGTCCATCCGACGGGGGTCGACACGCTCATGATCCAGAACGAGACGTTGTACCGCCAGATGGTGCCGGACGCCGAGCATCCCACCCGGGAGGATGTGATCCCGATCATGTCGTCGATGAATGCCATGCCGATTCCATGGGTCGAGCCGCGGGATATCTCAAACGCAGTGCTGTTCTTGGCCTCCGACGAGGCCCGCTACGTCACGGGCGTCACGTTCCCCGTCGATGCGGGAATGACGATCAAGTAGTGCGGACGAAAGAAGCGACGAAAAGGAGCCAACATGGCTGAAACTGAACGGAAGCTGGGCGGCATCGCGACACGCGTCCTCCTGGAAAACGATCGAGTGAAGATTTGGGAGATGGACCTGGCGCCCGGCGAGGAGTCGGACATTCACGAGCACACCATGGACTACATCCTCGTCGTGCTCGAGGGCGACAAGATCGCGGGCGTTCCGCAGGAGGATTCAGCCGGGCTGTACAACCAGTACGTCGAGGTGGACGTCAACCCGGGTGACTACTTCTGGATCGAAAAGGGCGGCATCGAGACGGCCCGCAACATCGGAAAGAAGCGCTATCGGGAGATCGCCATCGAGCTGAAGGACTGAGCGGTGCAGCGGCTGTTGGTTGGCGAAATCATCACTGCGGCCGCGGCGCGCACACCGGGCGCGGTCGCCGTAGCCCACGAGGGCCGGGAACTGACGTACGCCGAGGTCGCCACTGTGGCCGATCATCTGGCGGTGGTGCTCTCGGAGAAGGGAATTGGCCGCGGCGATCGGATCGTCTGGTGGGGCTCTAACACTGTCGACGCCGTCCCGCTCTACTTCGCCACGGCCCATCTCGGGGCGGTCCTCGTCCCGTTGAATCCGAGTTTCGGGGACGACGAGGCGAAGCCTCTCTTCGAATTGGCGGATGCGTCACTCGTCATCTCGGACGATGGGCATCCGGGCGACGTCACCCTCGGTGACCTGCTGGCGCAACGCGCCAATGGCACTTCGGGCCGATGGGAGGTGGACGAAGACGACGCGCACATGATCTTCTTCACGAGCGGGACGACAGGACGGTCCAAGGGCGTGGTGCTGTCCCACCGGACAGAGGTCATCCGATCCATGCTCGGCGGCATGTCGACCTGGCCTCGAGGCGCCACCATTTGCATGTTCCCCCAGTTCCATATGGCGGGCTGGGCCTCGACCCTCGAGGCGTGGGTGTCCAGTGAGACCGTTGTCTATGTCGACGGGGGCAACACCGAGCAGATTCTCGGCGCGGTTGACCGGTACCGGGGCTACCGGCTCTACTGCATCCCGGCCGTGTGGCGGCGGGTCCTGGATATGGATCGCAGCGCGTGGGACCTGTCCTGCGTGGGTCAGGCCGATACGGGCACGTCAGCCACGACCCCGGCGTTGCTCGCCGAGATCCGCGAGACGTTCCCGTGGACCACGACGACGATCACCTACGGGTCGACCGAAGCCGGTCTGGTCTCCCGCATGTGGCCGCAGGACGTCCTGCGCAAGCACGGGTCGGTCGGCCCGCCTGGCCCGACGGTGCGCGTGCGACTCGACGAGGGCGAGCTGGCCGTGCGGAGCGGCCACCTGGCGAGCGGCTACTTCCGCAACCCGGAGGCAACCAACGAGGCCTTTCGAGACGGGTGGTTCTCTACGGGCGAGCTGGCCGAGCAGGACGACGAGGGATTCTTGTACATCGTTGGACGGACGAAAGAGATGATCCGCACGGGTGGGGAGTGGGTGGCTCCGGTCGAAGTGGACGCTGTCCTCGAGGGCCATCCGGCAATTCTTGATGTCGCAGTGGCCGGTGTCCCCGACGAGCACTGGGGGGAAGTGGTCACGGCATTCGTCGTCGTCCGCCCCGGGCACACCGTCGCGGTGGAAGACCTGCGCCAGTTCTGCGAGGGGAAGCTGACGTCCTACAAGCATCCGCGACGCGTGGTCCGGATCGACGAGGTGCCGCGCACGGGAACGACCGGCCAGATCCAACGGCGAGCGCTTACCGCACTGGCCGTACGGCAGGTGCAACCCGATGTATCCGGGTGAGCGTCGGGCGCCCTCTGGGGCTCTGACCTAGCCCGCCGTGGACCCCGCCGAACAGATCCATTACGACGTGGACGGCCAGGTCGCTCTCGTCACGATCGATCGCCCTGACAGCCTGAACGCACTCGATGATGCCGCCTACACCAGGCTGTGGGAGGTTCTGCGCACGTTTGCGTCGGATCCCTCGTTGCGTGTCGCGATCGTGACGGGGACCGGGGGGAGGGCCTTCTCCGTTGGCTCCGACATGCGGCAATCGTTCTGGCACCCCGAAGAGGGTGACGCCGTGACCGTGACCGAGGTGGCCGAGCCCCCGGCCATCGGGAAGCCGCTCATCGCCGCGATCGACGGCTTCTGCGTTGGCGGCGGTCTGGAGTGGGCGCTGCGCTGTGACATCCGGATCGCCACGCCCCGTTCCAGTTTCGGCCTGCCCGAGCCGCGCTCGGGCACGCTGGCCGGTTTCGGACTGCACATGCTCTCGCGGCTCATCCCGGCGGGCGAGGCGCTCTACCTGCAACTGACCGGAGCACGTATCGACGCCGCTCGCGCCTACCACTGTTGTCTGGTCCAAGAGTTGGTCTCCCCGCAGGACCTCCTCCCCCGGGCACGTGAGATCGCCGACATGGTGTTGGCGTGCGCACCCATGGCGATCGATGCGATCACCCAGACCGTCCATTTCGGCCTGCGACAGGGCCTGGAGGATTCCTATCGGTTCGTTGCGCCGCTGGCTTCGACCGTCGGGGCGAGTGCTGATGCGCGGGAAGGGCCGCGGGCATTTCTGGAGAAACGGCCGCCTTCGTGGCAAGGGAATGTGCCGCCCCGCGACAAGGGCGGGGAGACTCGCGATGGGTGACGGGACGACCGTGGAGCCCATTCACGTCATCGTGGCTACCGCCTTGATCCCACCACCCGTGGTGGAGCGCATGCGGGGAGTGATGCCCGATGGCGTGACGGTCTCGCACGCTCCCGTTCCCTGGAACGACACGTTCGCGCCGGCGGAGATCGCGGCGGAGTGGGTGGAGCCCCTTTCGGCGGCCCACGTGTTGGTCGGGTTTCCCCAGCAGGTTCTTGGACTGGTGGAGTCTGCACCGGCGCTGCGGTGGGTCCAGTACTACGGTGCCGGCTACGAAGGAGCGCCCCTAGCGGAGTTGCGCGCGGCCGGCATCGGTTTGGTCTCGGCCGCCGGTGCCGGTGCCGACGGCGTGGCGGAATTCGCGGTGATGGCCGCCTTGAGCCTGGCGCGGCGCGCACCGGAGCGCTTCGCGGCGCAGCAACGCCGGCAATGGGAGCGCTTTTCGACCAGCGAATTGTCCGGGCGACGTGCCACCATTCTCGGAGCCGGGGAGATTGGCACCCGCCTCTGTCGCATGGCCGCTGCGCTCGGACTGGAAGTGACGTGTGTTCGCAAACGGCCGGAGTTGGGGTGTCCACCCGGTGCGACCAGTGTCGTCGGGCCCCGGGAGATCCTGACCGTGTTCCCCGAGACCGACGTCCTTCTCCTCGCTGCGGCCTTGAGCGATGACACCGAGCCGCTCGGTCCGGAGGAATTCGGGGTGCTCAAGTCGGGAGCCCTGTTGGTCAACGTCGGGCGCGGGGGGCTGATCGACCACGATGCCCTCCTGGCTGCCCTCGACTCGGGTGAGCTCGGCGGAGCCTGGCTGGACGTTCTGCCCGAAGAACCGCTCCCTGAGACCAGCCCGCTGTGGAGTGCCCCCCGCACGGTCATCTCTTCGCACGATGCGACGGCCACGGTCAGTTATCCGTGGAACGTGGCCAAGATGACAGCGCGGCACGTGCAACGTTGGCTCGAGGGTGCACCGATCACCCATACCGTCCTCCCACTCGGCCCTGTGCCCGGGGGGTCGTTCGAGGGAACGTGAGGTGCGGACCGGCGGGCGCCGCGGCGCTATGTGCCGTCGGCCCCGGCCATCAAGGTGGCGCGCAGATGGCTGCGCTGAATCTGTCCGGTCGCGGCCGTGCGGGGCAACGCGTCGACACACGCCACCGCGCGTGGATGCTTGAAATTGGCCAGCCGGGTGCCGACGTAGGCCCTGATGCTCTCTACGCTCGGGGTCGGCGTACCCGGGTCGAGCACCAGGACGGCACACACGACCTCGCCCCACGAATCGTCGGGTAACCCGACCACCCCGATGTCTCGCACGCCCGGAAATCCCGCCAACGCTGCTTCAACCTCGCCTGGAGCGATGGTCTCACCGCCGGAGCGAATGATCTCGCGCCGCCGCCCGGTGATCGTGAGATATCCCTCGTCATCCATCACGGCCAGGTCGCCTGACTTGTACCAGCCGTCGTCGAAGACGGCCGCGGTCTCATCGGGCAGGTCGAAGTAGCCCGACATGACGGTCTCGCCCGACAGGCAGAGCTCGCCATCGATGATCGTGGCGGCGAAGCCCGGATTCGGTCGACCGATGCTGCCGAGCTTACGGAAGAGGTCGTGATCACCGAGGGTGGTGACGATTCCCATTTCGGTCGAGCCGTAGCTGATGGTGGTTTCCGTGCCCGGCAGCCGCTCCTTGATATCCCGCAGAAGTTCCTCTGATATGAGCGAGGTGCCGGTGATGGCATACCGCAGGCTTGACAGGTCGTGCGACGGCATCCAGTCGAACATGCGCCGCCAGAGGGCGGGTATGCAGTAGAGGGTTGACGGACGCCACTGTTCCGCCGCCTCCACCAGCCGCTCGCCGCTGGGCTCACTGACCAGGTGGATGGGGCGCAGGAGCGCCCACGCGCACAGCACCGCGTTCCAACCGGCCATGTGGAAGAGGGGGAAGGGGCAGAGGTCGCCTCCACCGCCGGGTGCCACCAGCCGCGTGGCACCGCCCAGGGGAACGGCGCGCATCCAGCTGGCGTAGTGCGACAAGAGGACGCCCTTGGGTCGACCGGTGCTGCCGCTCGTCAAGAAGATGACGTGCACCCGATCAGCAGTGGGCTCGGGCTGATCGAGGTTGTCGCCCGACGCTCTCCCGGTTTCCGCATCAAGGTTGAGGCCGGGTACCTTCCCTCCCGGGGCTCCCGTCACCGCGAGAGCGATGTCCAGTTCTCTGGCGACCTCCGCCGCGTCGTCGACATGCACGGGATCGCAGATGAGGAGCCGAGGACGAAGGTAGGTGATCGCATCGCGCGCCTCGCAAAGCGAATACGCCGGATTCAGGGGGGCGAAAGCGGCGCCCAGACGCGCTGCGGCGAAGAAGACCTCTAGGGAGCCGAGCGAGATATCGGTCCATGAGGCAATGCGGTCGCCCGGAGCAATGCCGATGCCGTTGAGGACGTGGGCCATCCTGTTGGCGCCCCGATGGGCGTCGGCGAACGTCACCGACTCCTGGTCGAGCGAGGCCGCGATGCTCCGTGGGCAGAGATCGGCCGCCCGTTGAAGAATCGGGCCGACGAGGAGCGTCACCCCCCCTTCGACTCCTGGCGGGGGCGGGCGAGATCCGTCACGTGACCGGCGCCGACGGAAATGAGGGTCTCGATCTCCACAGCGCGCTCCTCGGCGGCAGCGCCGCCCGCCGTCACCACAAGGACAGATTGCGTCATCTCGTGTGTCTATAACTATTATAAGCAAGAGGCAGCTCGGACAGGGGCCAGCGCCGCGAGCCGGGGAGGGGGCGCTTCCAGCAGGTGAGAGTCTCCCAGTCTGGCCGACACACCATTCTCCCTGGTCCGTGACCTTCTGGCACGCTTGCCCGGGCCCTTAATGATGCTATCATTTAACTTACAACTTCGGAAGAACGAGGTGTAGGGGCGGATATTGTCAACGTTCTTGGTGGGAAGCGGCATCCGATTGAGCAAGAGGAAATACCTTGGACTACGAGTTCGGCGAGGAAGGTAATCAGCTTCGGTCCCTCCTGCGGGAATTGATCCATGAGCGGATGCCTCCGGGGTTCTTGGGCGCGTTCACCGATGATCCCGAGGACCTGGCGATCACCCAGCGCTTCTGCAAGGAGTTGGCGGCCAGGGGACTTTTGACGCTGTCGTGGCCCGAAGAGTTCGGCGGCCAAGCCGGTTCGTTGTGGGACCAGACGGTGGTGCGCGAAGAGATGTGGGCTCATCACGAGCCCCGGGGCGCCCAGTACATGGGGCTCAATTGGGTCGGTCCCTCCGTCATGGAGTTCGGGACGGAGCACCAGAAGGCGGTCCACCTGCCTCCGATCGCCGCCGGCGAACGTATCTGGTGTCAGGGGTTCAGCGAGCCCGATGCCGGGTCTGACCTCTTCGCTCTGTCAACCCGGGCCATTCCAGAAGGCGACGGGTGGCGCATCTCGGGGCAGAAGATCTGGACGTCGTATGCGGAGATGGCGGGCTATTGCTTCTTGGCTGCCCGGGTGCCGGAGACCGGCGACGAGCCGGGCGGCATCACGATCTTCTTGATCCCGATGGACCGGGAGGGCATCGAGGTACGGCCTATCCGATCCATGTTGGGGCGGCACCATCTCAACGAGTGCTTCTTCGACAACGTCTGGGCGTCCGCCGATGAGATCCTCGGTGGGGTCGGAGGGGGGTCCAAGGTCATTCGGCGCACGCTGTCCTACGAGCGAGTGGGCATCGCCCGCTATGCCCGCTGCGATCGTTTGCTCTCCCTTTTGTCGCGTTCGCTCGAAGGCACGTGGGACACGTTGCCCCCCGCACTCCGCACGCGTTGGAACAAGGCGCTGATCAAGGTGCGTACGGCCCGGCTGCTGGCTTATCGCTGCGTGGCGGCCCAGGTCCGGGGAGATGCCACTTCGAACACCTTGGCCAGCGTGGCCCGGGTGGCGGTCACCCAGTGCGACCAGGAGGTGGCCGAGACCCTCATGCAGGTACTGGGGCATCGGACCCTCGAAGGGGCCGGAGCCGACGCGCCGTTCTATGGCGCCATGGAGGATCACTGGCGCTACGCCCAGGCGTCGACGGTCGCAGCTGGAGCCATCGAAGTCCAGCGCGAGACCGTGGCCCGTTCGGTATTGGGAAGAGCCAGTGGATCTCGCGCTTCCTGACGTCGCAACGCAGTTCGCTGCCGCGGCGGACCGTGCCTTTTCGGGCGCTGGTGGTGTCGAGTTGGCGCGCCGCGCCGAGGTGGACCCCGCCCTGCGCCTGCGGGAGATCAAGGTCGTCCTCGACGCTCTCGGCGTGCCCGATCTCGATCCTCGGGCCGATCTTGACTCGTCCATAATGGCGGCCGAACTCGTGCGCGTCGCCGGTCGCTACATCATCCCCTTCCCGGTGGTGGCGTACGTGGCGGCCCGACCCGAGGACGGCGTCCCCGTGGCCTTGGCCTCGGCTGCCCCGCTCCGGGTGGACCACGGCGATCTCTTCGGCAACTGGGTGCTCCACGACCTCGAGGGAGGGGCCTCCGAAGCCACACCATCGACGGCGCGCCTCGGGAGTCGGCTCGCCCCCTTCACCACGGACATGGCGCGCCGGGGGGACCCCGGGTCGACCCCCGTGGGAGAGGTCGAGCTCCTGTGCGTCTTGTGGGCCTCGTATCTGCTCGGGGTGAGCGAGTACGCGCTCGAGTTGGCCGTCGATCACGTCAAGGGCAGGGTGCAATTTGGCCGCCCGCTCTCGGACCTCCAGTCCGTCCGGTTCCAAGTGGCCGACGCCACCGTGGCCGTCGACGGACTGAGGGAGCTCATCCACTTCACCCTGTGGCGTTTGTCTGCCGATCCCAGCAACTCCCTCACCGACGCGCTCGCCGCCCGCCTCCAAGCCCAAGAGGTGGCGCAGCCCGTGCTCCGCCTTTCACAACAGTTACATGGAGCAGCTGGAATGTGCGACGAGTACGACATCTCCTTTCTCGTCCGCCATGTGCAGCCGGCCCTTCGGCTGCCCGTCGACTCCGATGCCTTGTCGGACATCTTGTTCAACCGCATCAGCACACACGGCTTTGCCACCCTCTTCCCCTTGCGTGCCGCAGACGTCGCCACGCCCGAGTGACACGGCGGGAATGATCGAGGAATCGACACCGGAATCGCTCGCCGTCCCGCCCACTCGTCTCGACGGACGAACGGCCCTGATCACGGGTGGGGGGAGGGGCATCGGGCGGGTGCTCGCGCTCGTCTTCGCCGGCGCGGGTGCCAATGTCGTCGTGGTCTCACGCAGTGAGGATCAGGTCGGCGCCGTCCAGCACGAGATTGCAGCGCTGGGAGCCAAAGGCCTGGCTGTCGTGGCCGACGTGAGCAATCCGCACGACGTGCAGTCGATGGCGGCGGCCGCGCTGGACGCATTCGGCCGGGTCGATATTCTCGTGAACAACGCCGGGAACCTCATCTACAAGCCGTTGGTTCCGTTGCCCGGCTCGACGATGAAGGGCAAGTGGACGAGTGAGGGCCCGCTGTCCGATGACGAGTGGTACTCCACGCTCAACACGCATGTGAGCGCAAGCTTCTTCGCGCTGCGCGAGCTGGGGCCGGGGATGCTCGAGAATCGATGGGGCCGTATCCTCAACATCACCAGTGCCGCTCGCTCCCGGGTCGTGCCATTCTGCGCTCCCTACGAAATGGCAAAAGGTGCCTTGGCGGCTCTCACGCGAAGCCTGGCTCATGAATGGGCGGGGTACAACGTCACCGTCAATGCGCTCGCGCCCGGGCAGTTCCACACCACCATGTCCGCCGATTTGCACGAGATTCCCAAGTCCCGCGAGTGGATGATGAAGCGGATTCCCATGCATCGTGACGGTGCATTCTCCGAGCTGGGGGCCCTGGCGCTCTATCTGGTCAGCGACGCCGCCGCCTTCGTCACGGGCCAGGAGATCTTCATTGACGGTGGTGAGTCCCTGTAGCTCCCCGGCGGTTTGACTCCTGTTGCAAAGATAGAGATGGTCAACCAAGATGGGGCGGGCGTGCAGAGGGGTGCCGTCCCCCGTCCCCCGTCCCGGGTGGGCGGGACCCGTGCACGGCGTGAGGGAGACGGGCGCAGGAGTGTGGAACGGGGGTGGCTAGGTGACCGATCCGACGACGGCGATCGATGTCGACATCGACCCACCGGCCCGAACGTCGGGAGTTCTGCCGCGCCACGCCCCGGCGCAACAGACGTCCGAACAGGAGGAGTAGGAGATGTCCACCGAGAATGAAGTTGCCTGGCTCTTCGAGCTCGAGGTGAAGCCGGAGAGCCGTCAGGCTCTCGAGGCACTCGTACCCGAGATGGTCGAGGAGACGCAGAAGACCGAGCCAGGTTCGCGGGCGTATCAGATCTTCTCCCGCGAGAACTCGATCAGCGTGTACGAGCGCTACGACGACTCCGACGCCGCGCTGGAGCACATGAAGAACTTCGGTGAGAAATTTGCCGCTCGGTTCATGGCCCTGGTGACGCCGGTCAGCTTCACGCTGCTCGGATCTCCGAGCCCCGAACTGCTCGAGGTGGTCGGCCCGATCGGAGCCATCGTCCATACGCCACTCGGCGGCTACGTCAAGTAAGCGTCAACCGTCTCGCCAAGGGGGATCAGATGAAGAGTTCGGACACGACGCCCGTCGTGAACGCCAGCTTCCACGAGGACGGCTTCAATCAGGACCCGTACCCCGTGCTCGAAGAGATTCGACGTGCTGGTCCGATCGTGTACAACGAGCTCTTGGACCGCTGGATGGTGACGGCGTACCCGCTTGTGTCACGCGTCCTGGGCGACAGTGGTCACTACGCGCAAGGGGCCAGTGATGCGTTCGTCGACTTCTTCGGCGGCACGACCATGGAGACCATCGACGAGCCCGAACGTCACAACGCCATGCGGGGGATTTGGGCGGAGGACTTCCAGCGCGGCAACCTCGAGAGCCGGCGGGAACTGGTCGAACGCGTGGTGGCCGATCAGCTCGACCCCTTCGTGGATCGCATCCGGTCGGGCGAGACGATCGACGCCGTCGCAGAGCTGACCCGCAGCATCCCCACCTTGGTCATCGCCAACATGCTGGGGATCGACACGACGATGTTTGCGCAGTTCAGCGCCTGGAGCGATGCGATGGGTGCCACCACCGAGGGGGCGCTCGACCCGTCGGAGAAGGGTATGGAAACGGTGACGGCGGGTCGCCGGGCCACGTCGGAGCTCAACGCCTACATCGCCGAACAGGTGAAGGACCGACGGCGCAACCCCACGGACGACCTCATCGGGAAGATGGTGGCCGCCCCGTTCGCGCAGTCCGGGATGAGCGAGGTCGAGATCATCGCGAGCAACACGCAGCTCGTCTTCGCCGGCAACGAGACCACGGCCAAGCTCATGGCGCACACGCTGGTTTCTCTGGCCGCGCATCCGGACCAGCGCAGAATGTTGGCCGCGGATCGATCCCTGGTCCTCCCGACGATCGAAGAAGTGCACCGTTGGCAGACGATCACCCAATTCATCGATCGCGACGTGCGGGCCGAGGTCGAGCTGGCCGGGCTCCGACTCTCGCCGGGAGCGGTGGTGACGCCCTTGCAGGGTGCGGCGAACCGCGATCCGCAGAGATGGGACAACGGCTCGGCCTTCGACATCACTCGTCCACCCCGCCAACACCTCGGATTCGGCTTCGGGCTCCACAGTTGCATCGGCCTCAACCTGGCGCGTCTCGAAGTCCAGGTCTGGCTCGACCGATTGCTCGACCTCCTGCCCGAATTCGAGGTGGCGCGGGAAGTGGACTACGGGCCGAATTTCCAGCTGCGCGGCCCCGCCGCCGTCTACCTCGCCGGTTGACTGACTACCCAGTGATTACTAACTTTGAACAGTAACGTCGAGGGGGGCTGTGTGGATAATTTCAAGGTCATTGGTGACCGTCTCTCCAACTGGGGAAGATGGGGCGCGGAGGATCAGCGAGGAACCCTGAACTTCATCACCCCGGAGCGGATCGTCGAGGCCACTCGATGTGTGCGGACCGGGAAGGTCTTCGAGCTCAGCATTCCGCTCGGGGCCAATGGCCCCCAGTCCGGGCTCGGGGGCCGATGCAACCCACTGCACTTCATGACCGTCATGCCGACCGACGATCTCAATCTCGGGGGGGTCAACATCTCGGACGACTTCATCTCCATGCCCCTGCAGGGTGCGACCCAGTGGGACAGCCTGGCGCACGTCGGCTACGACGACCTCTTCTACAACAACGTGTCGGTGCACTCGGTCATGGCGTTGGGTGGGGCATCCCGCAATGCGATCGATAACGCCCTTCCCGGCATCGTGGGTCGTGGGGTGCTGGTTGACGTGGCACGCGCCAGGGGCGTCGAATGGCTGCAGTCGGGTGAGGGTATCGACCCCGACGAGCTGGACGCGGTCCTCGCTGCGCAAGGCGTCGCTGTCTCCCCGGGCGACATCTTGGCGGTACGCACGGGTTGGCGTCGCAAGGCGCTGGTCGACGGCTGGGCGAACTGGATGGCGGGCAACCCCGGACTGGGGCTTGCCTGTGCCGAGTGGCTCCATGACAAGGAGATCGCGGCCGTCGTCTCGGACAACTGGTGTATCGAGGTCCAGCCATCAGCGGAGGGCACCGGCGTGCTGCCGCTGCACTGCGTGCTGATCCGGGACCTCGGAATGATGTTGGGTGAGATCCTCGATCTCGAGGAACTCGCGGCCGATTGCGCCTCCGACGGCGTCTGGGAGTTCTTCTTGGCGGCGCCACCGTTGCGCGTGGTCGGTGGAGTCGGGTCTCCGGTGAGCCCACTCGCCATGAAATGAGTCGGGCCATCCTGACCGGGGAGATCTCAGCATGACCGTCTTCCAGTACAAGCTCACGTCGCGCGCCGGACCGATCACGGTCGAGGACTACCGGCAGTTGGCCAAGCGCGCCGTGCCGAGCATGGTGTGGGCCTACGTCGACAGTGGAGCGGAGGACCTGGGAACGCTCAAGGCCAACCGGGAGGCGTTCGAGAGGTGGTGCCTGCGCTCGAAGGTGCTGACGGGAAGGGACGCCAAGGACCTCAGTGTCGAGGTGGCGGGTGTCCCTTTGTCGATGCCGGTCCTGCTGGCACCGACCGGCTTGACCGGCATCTCCCACTGGACGGGCGAAGTTGGTGCCGCGCAGGCTGCCGAAGGGGTGGGGACCCGGGCCATCTTGAGCACGGCCGCCACCTATTCCATCGAAGAGGTTGGCGCGGCGACCAAGGAGGACCACTTCTACCAGCTGTATCCATGGGCCGACGAGGCGACGGGCGCCCGCGCCTTGACGGAGTCATTCCTCGACCGGGCGAAGCGATCGGGCTACCGGGCGCTGTTCGTGACCGTGGATGTTCCGATACATGGGAACCGGGAGAGCGAGCGCAAGTGGGGGATGGGGACTCCACCAGTGCTGACCCCGGCTCGTATCGCCAGTGCAGCCATCCGGCCGAAGTGGTGGTACGGCTTTTTGCGCTACCAAAGGATGTCGGCCCGCAACCTGGTCGACGCGGGGGGTGCGCGGGCCGCGGTGCGCTCGGTCCAGGCCCAGTACAAGTGGATGCGGCCCGAATTGGTCTGGGACGACTTCGCCTGGATGCGCGAGCAGTGGGACGGCCCGGTCTATGTCAAAGGCGTGCTCGACGCCGAGGATGCAGCACGCGCCATCGACCTGGGTGCGACCGGGGTCGTGGTGTCGAACCACGGCGGGCGCCAGCTCGACGGCGCAGTGGCGACGCTCGATGCGCTCCCGGCCATCGCCCGGCGGCTGGACGGGCAGGGCGAGATCCTGCTCGACGGGGGGATCCGGCGCGGGAGCGACATCGTCAAGGCGTTGTGCCTGGGTGCGAAGGCCGTCTGCATCGGCCGTCCCTATCTCTACGGCCTCGGTGCACGCGGCCCGGCCGGAGTCGCGCATGTCCTCAACATCCTCAGGGAGGAGATCGCACGCACCATGACCCTCATGGGGGTGGATCGGCTGGAGGACCTGGACGAGTCCTGGCTGATTCCGGCGCATAGCGTTGTCCGCGACGAGTACTACTCAGGTCACATGACGAGCCTTGGCGCTCGAACGGGGGGTTAGACGGATGCCGCATGCTTCTTTGGCCGCGAAGTGGAGTGCCGACCAACCGGCGTTCGGTGGGTGGGTAACCACTGACTCGGAGGCGACCATCGCCATGTTCGGGCGGCTGGGCTACGACTACGTCGGCATCGACACCCAACATACGGCGGTGAGCGAAGCCCAGGCGGCAGTGCTCGTGCGGCGGCTCGTGGCTGCGCCTTACGGAGTGATCGTGCGCGTCTCCAAGAACGACCCGGCGTTCATCGGACGTCTTCTCGACGCGGGCGCGGACGGGATCATCGTGCCCATGGTGAGCACGGCAGACGAGGCCAGAGCGGCCGTTTCGGCGTGCCGCTACCCACCCGGCGGCGTGCGCAGCTTCGGTCCGTTCCGGAGCGACCTCGGTCTGGACCTCGATGCCCTTGCGCGACGAGTGAGCCTGTTCGTGATGATCGAGACCTCGCAGGGCCTGGACAACGTCCACGACATCTGCGCCGTTCCGGGGATCGAAGGCGTGTACATCGGTCCCGCCGATCTCTCCATCGGGCTCGGCCTCGACCCCATGTTGGCCTTTTCGACCGACCAGCTCGCCGAACCGGTGGAGCGGATACGGGCAGCCTGTGCCGAATCC
>Ga0307374_10000797_pt1 | contig 59091 bp, 50 predicted proteins | sample OX3MG_FD_202532 | JGI IMG/M metagenome (GOLD analysis project Ga0307374, IMG submission 202532) | Soil microbial communities from Risofladan, Vaasa, Finland - OX-3 | ecosystem: Environmental > Terrestrial > Soil > Coastal area > Acid sulfate soil | place: Finland: Risofladan, Vaasa | collected... | reverse complement strand
GAGCGCGACCTCGAGCGCTCCGCCGAAGCACGCGCCATGGACCTGGCAGAGGACAGGCTTGGTCATCTCTTCGCACAGGTTCGCGCACTCCAGGAAGACGTTGCGGAAGGGCCGCAGCGCGTCCGGATCGCTGGCGAACGACATCAGCTCGCCGAGGTCCACACCGGCCGAGAACACGGGGCCTTCGCCGCGCAGCACGACGCAGTGCACGGAACCATCGCCGGCCGCCTCGCGCAGCGCGGCAGCGAGTGCCTTCAGCATCGCCTGGTTCATTGCGTTGCGCTTCTCTGGGCGGTTCAGGATGACGTGGCGAACCGGGCCATGGTCCTCTGTGATGACGATGCTCACGCTCGCGATCGTACTAGGCTGCGCCTCTGGCAATCGCAAAGAACGAGGAGAGGCATGGCGCAGCAGATCGAGAAGGTGGGCGTGCTCGGAGCCGGGCTGATGGGTCATGGCATCGCCCAGGTGGCGGCGCAGAGTGGCTATGAGGTCGTTTTGCGCGAGACCGGCGAGGCGACGCTCGCGAAGGGGATCGCCAAGATCGAGAAGCAGCTCGCCCGCGCCGTCGAGAAGGGGAAGTCCTCCCAGGAGGAGGCAGACGCGGTGCGCGCGCGCATTCAGGGGACGACGGACTACGGCGATCTGGCCGGGTGCGATCTGGTGATCGAGGCGATCACCGAGAACCTGGGGCTGAAGCTCGAGATGTGGAAGGAGATCGATCAGATCGTCAAGTCCGGCGCGGTGTTCGCGACGAACACATCCTCGCTGGCGGTGATCGACCAGGCCGCGGCGACGAGCCGGCCGGAGCAGTTCGTCGGGCTTCACTACTTCAACCCCGCCCAGGTGATGAAGCTCGTCGAGGTTGTGCGCTGCGTGACCACATCTGAGGAGGCGTTCCAGACCGCCATGCAGTTCGCGCAGTCCGAGGGCAAGCTGGCGATTGGAACGAAAGACCGGGCGGGATTCATCGTCAACCGCCTGCTCGTGCCGTATCTGCTCGACGGGATGCGCGCCTACGAAGAGGGTGTCGGCTCGGTGAGCGAGATCGACGAGGCGATGAAGGCCGGCGCGGGCCACCCGATGGGGCCGCTGACGCTGTCGGACTTCGTCGGGTTGGACACGCTCGGCTCGATCTGCGACGTGCTATTCGACGAGTTCCGCGAGCGGCGCTTCGCGCGTCCTCCCGTGCTGCGCAAGATGCTGTCCGCGGGCTGGTACGGGCGCAAGTCGGGGATGGGCTTCTACGACTACGCGGGTGAGACTCCCGTCGCGAATCCCGGTATTTAGTTTGGCAGGCGTTAGTCAGGCAACCGGGCGCGCTCTCGCCGGCGGCCCCGAGCGCCACCGTGAGAAGGCGCGTGAGCAGGGCAAGCTGCCGGTGCGCGAGCGCGTGGCGCTGCTGCTCGACGACTCCTCGTTTGCCGAGGAGGCGCTGCTGGCCAACTGGGTGGAGGACGGCCTCGGCGCCGACGGTGTGGTGACGGGCGTGGGGACGGTGCAGGGCAGGACGGTCGCGCTGATGGCAAACGACCCAACGGTGAAGGCGGGCTCGTGGGGCCCTAAGACGGTGGAGAAGATCCTGCGCATCCAGGAACGCGCGCTGAGCCTGCGTATCCCGATGGTGTACTTGGTCGACTCGGCCGGCGCGCGGATCACCGACCAGGTCCAGATGTTCCCCGGGCGCAGGGGCGCCGGGCGGATCTTTTACAACGAGGTGCGCATGTCGGGCGTTGTGCCGCAGGTGTGCGTGCTGTTCGGCCCGAGCGCCGCGGGCGGCGCTTACATACCGGCGTTCTGTGACATCGTGATCATGCGCGAGGGTAACGCCTCGATGTACCTCGGCTCGCCGCGGATGGCGGAGATGGTGATCGGCGAGAAGGTGAGCCTGGAGGAGATGGGCGGCGCCAAGATGCACACTTCCGTTTCCGGCTGCGGGCATCAGCTGGTCTCCTCAGACGAGGATGGGATCGCGCTTGCAAGGCGATACCTCGGCTATATGCCGGGTAACTCGCAACAGAGTCCGCCGGCAGCAGCGGCAGCAGAGCCCGCGCCAGCGACCCCGATCGAGGAGATCGTGCCCGAGGACGAGAACAAGCCGTTCGACATGAAGGCGCTGATCGAGGCGGTCGTGGACGCGGGCTCGCTGCTGGAGGTGCATCCGCGCTGGGCGAAGGAGATCGTCGTGGGGTATGCGCGCCTGGACGGGAGCGCGATCGGGATCGTGGCCAACCAGCCCAAGCACAAGGGGGGCGTGCTGTTCGGCGACTCGGCCGACAAGGCGGCCAGGTTCATCTGGACTTGTAACGCGTTCAACGTCCCGCTGCTGTTCCTCGCCGATGTGCCGGGGTTCATGATCGGCACACAGGTCGAGCGCGACGGGATCATCCGCCACGGCGCCAAGATGATCAGCGCCGTCTCAGAAGCGACCGTGCCGAAGATCTCGGTGATCGTGCGCAAGGCCTACGGTGCAGGGTTGTATGCGATGGCGGGGCCGGCGTTCGAGCCAGACTGCGCGATCGCGCTGCCGAGCGCCTCGATCGCGGTGATGGGCCCCCAGGCCGCGGTCAACGCCGTGTACTACAACCAGCTGCAGGCGATCGCTGACGAGTCCGAGCGCGCCGCCAAGACCGAGGAGCTGCGGGCAGCCTACGCGGAGGACATCGACATCCTGCACCTCGCCTCGGAGATGGTCGTCGACGCGGTGGTCGAGCCGCAGGAGTTGCGCAAAGAGCTGATCACACGGTTCGCGCACGCGTCGCGCAAGGACCGCGATTGGCCTGCCAAGCACAACCCGGTGACCCCGGTTTAGAGGGTGGCGCAGTCGGCTGGAAGCCGGCGAGCCGGGCCCCTCTTTATTCCATCAACGTTTAGGAAGTGGGCGGGTACTCCGGGGTCAGCGGTCCCTGGGTCCCAGCGGTGCGCGTCTGATCGTCCTGGAACGGCGGGTAGGTCTCCGTGAGCAGGTATATGTACGCGTCGCTGCGCGCCGTGTAGGAGTTCGCGAGCACCATCAGGTCGAACAGTCCGCGCGGCATCTTGCCGGTGATCACGATCACGACCCAGGCGGCGAACGCGCCGATCTCGAGCAGCAGGTTGATGACATAGCGGAGGATCAGGATCGGGATCGCGAGGATGATGCGAAAGAGGGTCTTCAGGCGGCTGTAATGGTCGAGCGGACCATCGAACTGCATCCGCACCGGGTAGCCGGGGTCCTCTGAGCCGCCGAAGGACGGGTAGGGGTCGCACAGCAGCGCCACATAGGCGGTGACGCGGGTCTGGAAGCGCAGGAAGCCCGCGACGAAGTCATAAAGGCCTTTCGGGTAGTGAGCGGTGATGACGATCGCGAACCAGGCGATCACGATCGCGACCCAGGCGATGAGCGCGTACACGTAGAGCACGATCGCGAGCGGAATCGCCAAGATCAGCCTGAAGAAAGCGGTCAGCCGGCTGCGCTCCTCGGCATAATCCGCTTCGAAAGTGACGGGATAGGACATGAGCTGCTCCCCCTTGTAGGTGCGGTGACCCTCTCCGTGAGCATCCTAAGGCGCTGGGCGATGGGCGTGTTGCTTTTTTCAATAGATTGCCCAGAGATGGACGCAATCGACCTCGCCTACGCGGGTATTGCCAAGCAGGCCGAGATGATCGCCGCCGGCGAGATCTCCTCCCGCGAGCTGGTCGACCTGTACCTGGACCGGATCGAGCGGTACGACACCCAGCTGAACGCGTTCAGGGTCGTGTTCGGCGAGCGCGCGCGGATGGAGGCCGACCAGGCGGACAATCGCCGCGCGGCGGGCGGCCAGCGGCCGCTGCTCGGCGTGCCGGTCGCCGTCAAGGACGAGATCGACGTGGCCGGGGAGGTCACGACGATGGGCACAAACGCCTATGGCGACCCCGCGCAGACGGACGCCGAGGTGGTGCGCCGCGTGCGTGCGGCCGGAGCGGTGATCATCGGCAAGACGCACATGCCCGAGTTCGGCATGTTTCCCTTCACCGAGTCGGCGACCTTCGGGGTCACGCGCAACCCCTGGAATCCACAGCGCTCGACCGGGGGCTCCAGCGGTGGCTCGGCTGCGGCCGTGACGGCGGGACTCGTTGGCGCCGCGCTCGCAGCCGACGGGGGAGGATCGATCCGCATCCCGGCCGCCCGCTGCGGGCTGTTCGGACTGAAGCCCCAGCGCGCTCGCGTCCCGCTCGCGCCGCACACCGACGCCTGGTACGGGCTTGGCGTCAACGGCGTGCTCACGCGCTCGGTCAGAGACACCGCCTGCTTCCTCGATGCGATCGCCGAGGGACAGCCGGACCCCGGAGCGCCACCGGCGCCCGAGCGTCCATACCTGCAGGCGGTCCGCGAGTCCGCCCCGCGACTGCGGATAGCGATGTCCACGCGGCTGCCGCCCTCGCCGCTGACGAAGCTGCATCCAGACCACCGGGCCGCCGTGGAGGATACGGCGGAGCTGCTGAGAGCGCTCGGCCACGAGGTGAACGTGCGGGAGGTCGATCACGGTCCGCTCGCGCCGTCCCTGGAGTTCGTGCCCCGCTACCTGCGGGGCATTCACGACGAGGTCTCCTCGATGCCTCACCCGGAGCGATTGGAGCGCCGCACCCGCGCGATGGGGCTGATCGGAGGGCTGATCCCACCGGCGCTCGTCGCGCAGGTGCGTGCGCGCGAATCTCAGACCGCCGCCCGCTACAACGCGGCGCTCGATGGCCACGACGTGCTGCTCACGCCCGTGATCCCAGCGCCGGCGCCCGGGCTCGGGAAGTGGGAGGGGCGGGGATGGCTATGGACTTCGGCCGCCTCCGGCGCGATCGTCCCCTACTGCGTGCCGTGGAACGTGACCGGTCAGCCCGCGGCATCGGTGCCGGCGGGATTTGGACCGGACGGGCTGCCGCGCTCAGTACAGCTCGTGGGGCACCCGAACGGCGAGGCCACGCTGATCTCGCTCGCCGCTCAGATCGAGGCCGAGCGTCCCTGGGCGCAGAGCCGTCCCCCGCTGTTCTCGTGAGCGAAGCGCAGGAGCTGCTGGAGGTGGCCGTGGATGCCGCCCGCATGGCCGGCGCTCTGCTCTCCGAACGTGCCCGGCAAGGGGAGGAGCGAGAGGTGAGCAGCAAGAGCACGCCGACCGACCTGGTGAGCGAGGCCGATCTCGCCTCCCAGCGGGCGATTGCAGAGATGCTGGCCGAGCGCCGCCCGGGCGACGGCTTTGTGGGCGAGGAGGAGGGCCGCCGCGAGGAGGGCGAAAGCGGGCTGAGCTGGGTTGTCGATCCACTCGACGGGACCGTCAATTTCCTGTTCGGGATTCCCCACTGGAGCGTCAGCGTCGCCGTGCGCGACGGCGAGGGGGTCCTCGCGGGGGCGGTGTATGACCCAAATCGCGACGAGCTGTTCACCGCGACGCGGGGGGGCAGCCCGGCGCTGAACGGGAAGGCGATCGCGGCTTCTGCCCGATCCGACCTGCCGAGCGCGATGGTCGCGACCGGACTGGCCTACGACGCGGGTGTGCGCGAAGCCCAGGCGAAGGTGCTGGCCAGGCTGGCCGGGCGCGTGCGCGACATCCGCCGCTTCGGCAGCGCCGCGCTGGATCTGGCGTGGACGGCGGCGGGGCGCTACGACGCGTACTTCGAGCGCTCGGTCAAACAGTGGGACATCGCCGCGGGGCAGCTGATCTGCGAACGCGCGGGACTCGAGGTGCGGGAGCTGCCGGTATACGAGAACCTTCCTTGGGGGATCCTCGTCGCCCCGCCTGCCCTGGCGGCACCGTTGCTGGAGCTGGTCTCCGGGCCATAGCCCGGGCAATGCGGCGGGTGGGAGTCGAACCCACACGCCCTTGCGGACAGAGGCTTTTGAGGCCTCCGCGTCTACCGTTCCGCCACCGCCGCACGCGAGCAGCCCAATATATGCGACCTATGCGACCCTTACTTGTATCGGTGCCCCACGTCCTTCAAAGGACAAAACGGAGCATGTCCCCCGGTCAGGCCGGGAGCAGCGGGGCGCCGGGATAGTCCTCAGCGCCCGCTGCGGGGTCGCGCCGCTCGACCTCGACGTTCCAGTCCTGTTTGAAGCCGCGCATCGCGAACGCGATCAGCAGCATCTGCACAGGGATGATCAGCAGCGTGAGGACGCCGAGCAGCCCGGCGTTCAGCGCCGGCTGGGCAAAGCCGGTCTTGTCGCGGGAGAACCAGCTGGGTCCTGCGACCAGCGCGAAGATCAAGAGCAGCACGGAGAGCGCCGAGGAGATGGGCAGCACGCCCCGGCTCCAGCGGGCGGCGTAGAACGCCATCAGCAGGTAGGCGATGATGTAGCCGATCTGGATCGGGATCGCGCCCTGGAGCACGCTCCAGCCGCCGATCGTGACGATCAGGATCAGCGCGGCGGTCACAAGCAGCAGGAGGACCACTGTCGCGCGCGTGGCCTGTACGACCGGCAGATCGCGATTGGGGTGGGTGACGATCACGCCGCGTGCACGACGGTCCGCCAGCGCCTGGCTACGGAAGGTGGAGGACATCGTGGGAAACCATACAATCTCAAGCGGTCCCCGTGTGCGCTAGCGGCGTTCGAGGGCCCCACCCGCGGGCGTGGTGGAATTGGTAGACACGCTGGCCTTAGGAGCCAGTGGGCGTGAGCCTGTGGGAGTTCGAGTCTCCCCGCCCGCATAGAGGACCTCAAAGGTTGCGATCATTCAGTGATAGGCAGGACGCGGAAGCTGTTGCGCGTCGCGGCCGCGCCCACAAACGCTTCCAGGCTGCCGCTTGCGGTGCTGTCGTAGACGATGTTCGTGCCGCTCGACCCGAGCGAGGTCCCACCCGAGCCATCGACGGCGATCGAGCCGATGATTTCGGCGTTGCCACCGAGCGAGATGATGGATTTGTTGGAACCCTGTTTGTTGACGGCGTACACGGTGCCGTAGAACTTCGAGGTGCCGCCCAGCGAGAGCGTGCCGTTGGCGATCACGAGGAAGCCGGGTTTTTCTTTCGAGTTGCCCACTTCGTTGCCGCCGCCCGAGACTTCGCAGGGTCCTTCGACGTAGACGAGCGTCCCCGATGGGAGACCGCTGGGGCAGGATCCCGTTTTGTAGAAGGTTCCGGCGGCTTCGGCCTGTTTCTTCAGCACTTCGAGCTGACTTGCAGAGATCGCGGGGCTGGTACCGGTTTCGTTTTCGACTACTTCACCGGGGCTCACCTGCCCCTTTGCCTTTTCGTATTCGGCGCATTCTTTACCTGAGGGTTTCGGGTTGCAGCGCAGGCTGACGTTGGTCGACTGGGAGGATTCACCCTTCGTGTCGATGATCACCTTTTTGCCGTTGTTCGTCGTTTCGAACCAGTCAGCGACTACGACGTTTTTGGGAAACGGCACGCTGACGTATTGTGCGGAGACGAGGGAGACGAGCACCACCACCCGGCACTGTACGACGCCGACCGAGCGCACCCACACCTTGCCATCGCCGTTGGCGTCATAGCCGGGCAGCGATTTGACCGCGGAGCTGAAGGGTTGGACCACCTTTTTGCCCCCTTCGGTGACCGTAACGTCGTCGCGCACATACGTGGTCCACTCGTTGCTGAGCGCGGAGCCCCACGCGTCTTTCGAAGTGCCGGCGGAACACGTCGCGGAGCTCGTCGCGCTGCTGTAGCCGGCTTTCAGACTTTGGGAGGTGGGGCAGCCGTTTGTCGTGGTGCTCGTAGCTTCGGTGCAGCGCATTATTTTTGCTTTAAATTCGTCCGGATAGGCTTCTGCTTCTGTGCCCGGCCAAGCGCGCGAGATCTGCCCGATCTGGGCGTTGAGCGCGGCTTCGGCGACGTTGAACGCCGACTCGCTCGCCTGCTCACGAGCTGAGGCCTTCTGCTGATTATCAGTGAGCAACAGCAGTCCGAGGCCGAGACCCATCATCACGCTCAGCAGGATGATCGCCGTCACCAGCGCGAAGCCGTCGTCTCTGTTTGCGTTGTTCATTTGATCGTCACCGACTTTGTTAGAGAGCTGTGCAGGCCGCCGGGATCCGTCACTTCGAGGGTGAAGGAGTGCGAGCCTTTCGAGAGGGCCGCCGTTTCCCACTGCTGGGAGGTCGACGGCTGGACCGTTGCGCCTTCGGACCACTTGTATGTGAGGGCAAGGCCGTCGGGATCGGTGGATTCCGAAGCGTTAAGAAGGATTTGGCCGTTGATTTCTGTGGCCGTAAAGGCCGCGACCGGCGTGCGGTTCGAGTTGCGCAGCGAAATGGAGCTGGTTAGCTGCGTCTCCCCTGGCCGCGACTGGCTGGGATTCACGTTGAGGTACAACGTGGGTTCGACCGTGACGATTTTGGAGACTTCGCTCGCGCTTCCATAGGCGAAAAGCGCCCGGCTCTGACCGCCGTTCTTGTTGGTGATGTATCGGACGAGCTGGGTGGTGCTTTCCCAATCGCCAGGTTTTTCGTCGGGGCATTCGGTCGCGGTCGGGATTTCTGGCGCCGCTTTGGTTTCCCAGGTCTGAGCCTGCCTATAGAGGATCTCGTTGCTCGGGGTCGCGGGCGACTTCGTGTCATCCAGGCAGTAGCGCACCCGCATCGCGTTCGTCGCGTTTGCGCCTTTGAGAGGCGAGGAGCTGATCGTCTGGAATGTGATCGAGGCGGGCTTGCCTTCTTTTTCTTCGGCCGGTGTCACGGCCTTCTCGAGCGCGCCGGCGGAGCCTGTGCTCGGAGCCGCCACGTTGCGCAGCTCCCTGGCTAGGCGGTCGATCGCGTTGCGGGCGTTGTCCTGGGCTTCGTTGCGCAGCAGGTCGAAGCGATTGCTGGTCTGGAAGACGTCAAACGCGGTAAGCGTCGCGCCGAACACGATCATGGCAAGGGCCATCGCGACGAGCAACTCGACCAGCGTGAACCCGTGCTCCTCCGCCGCGTGCATCATCCGCTCACCGGCCCGAGGAATGGCGACTCGGTCAGACTCGAGCTGACGGCCGTAACCCAGTATGTGTGGGTTTCGGTCGCGTCGGTGTCGGTGTATTCCGTCGTCCCGCCCGACGCCGTCACGTCATAGCGTTCTTTGTAATTTGTCGACCCGCGGTAGATCCTGTAGAAGGACACGGCCGCGCCGCCGGCTTTCGGCGCCGACCATTTGAGTGTCACCGAGTAGTCGGCATTCTTGACGAGGGTGAGCGGGCCTTCCGGGACGTTCGGACCGGCGGGAAGGGGTTCGCCGCCGGTGACGGTGAACGAGCCGGCGGGGCCCTCCGATACTTCTTCGCTCAGCGCCGTACCTTCGAGATTGGCTTTGCGGTACAGCGCCACAACTTCGTATTTCAGGTTCGCCGCGGTCGGGAGCGGTGGATTGAAGTCGATACACGTCACCGCCAGGCTCAGGGTCGCAGAGCTTGCAGGGCAGGCGAGTTCTTTTATGGCACCGTTGGGGCGATACACGCGATAGCCGATCACATTGCGTTCCGCGTTGGCCTGCCATTTCAGCTCCACCACTTTTTTGGCCGTGCCGGAGACGTTGACCGTGTTGAAGCCGCCGGCGATGGCTTTCGGCGCCGCCGGAGTGCTGCGAATCAGCACCACGGAGATCGAGACAGGCGGCCCGATCACCCCCGTGGAGCTGACCGCCTGGGCGGACACCTGATAGGTGCCGTCCGAGAGGCCAGTGACCGGCCAAGAGAAGGTCCACGTTGTTCCGGACACGAACGTGGGCGCGGGCGACTGCCGGATTCCTTCCAGCGACCATACCACCGCGGTGGTGCCCGTCGGGGCGGTCACCGTGAACGTCAGCGTGGTAGTGGCGGGGTTGCTGATTACGGGCGCGGTGAGGAGCCCTACCCCGATTTTCGGTTCGCTGAGCTTTAGTTCGCTGGCGCTCAGCCCGACCGCCTCCCCAGCCGCGCTGAGGGTCTCGACCTGTTTCACATCGGGTGATCTGCCCTGGGCGACCCATTTGACGTCGACCGTGATGCGCTTCAGGTCTTCGGGCTGTTCGTCTTTGACGGTTTCTCCAGCTTTGTATTCGGTTTCGCCGCTGCAGAACGTGCCGTTGTGGACGCCCAGTCCGTCCTTGGGGTCGTCGATCGCGCACTCGCTGGCCGTCACTGTGTAGGTGATGCCCGAGGACGTTTCACTGCCACGCTGTACTACCTGCCAGCCCGTGGCCGAGGAGGCGTCCGCCAGCCCGGTCATCGCCTGCAGCTGGCTTTCGATCGAGGAGGGCGAGATCTGTGAGTAGGGGATCGTGTGCGCGTCTTCGAGCACTTGGCGGGCGAGGTTCGTTGCGCCTTCGCGCGCACGAGTCTGGTAGCTCGCTTTGACCGAGCTGTCGAGCAGACCGAACAGCGCGGTCACGCCGACGATCAAGATGACGGCCGCCATCAGCACCTCGACCAGCGTGAAGCCGTCGTCTTGGCGGAGCAGGGCGTGGCCACGCTCTCCGCCGGGAGGCTCGCGGTGCTTCCTGCAGAAGATTTTTGGCATCGTTGAGAACACCGTTTGTCTGTATGTCCTTTCGACCGACAGAGCCCACGGCTTTAGCGTGTGTGGGGCCCATAAGCCGATTACCCCGTTCTGGGCTTTGAAGAAGGTCGGCATGTGGAAACGGCCGAGTAGTCTCCTGCGATGAACTCGCCGTGTGATGGGGGCTGTCAGCTCACTTACCTGCGCCGCCGGGACGACGGCGCCCTGATCGTCTACTGCGAGGACCACCGGCGCGAGTCGGCGATGGGCCAGGAGGTGGCGTCGTTCTGCGACATCGAGGAATGCGAAGCGGTCGTCCTTGCACCCCGGATGCTCTGTCCGCGCCACTCACGGCGCAGCGCACCGGACGCGGTGAGCGAGCAGCCGCTCTAGCCGCTGGCGCCCCGCGAGCACCTACAATCCGGATTCCCCGGGGGACTGGTGTATCGGTAACACGGTGGTCTCCAAAACCGCAACGCCAGGTTCGATTCCTGGGTCCCCCGTCCGCAGTACAGAGCCAAAAGCCCGCATTAGCAGGGAAATCTGAGCTTGAATGGATTTCGTTGGTCGGTCAACGCAGGTCAGCGAGAATCACGTTCTGAGGAATTTCGATCCCTGCCCGATCCCTGCTGGCGACTTTGCACTTGCTCGGGACGCTCGTCGAATGCCCGACTGAGAGGCCAGCCGAGGAGCTGTGTTGGGGCTCGTTCCGGTCAGCTAATTAGTTGCGGCCGCGGGCTCTTTTGAGAGCTGCGCGACCAGCCATCCATCGAGTTGCCTGCGCGCAATCTCCAGCGCGTCAGGCATCAGGTGGGTGTAGCGGGCGAGTGTGATTGGCGCTGCACCGGGCTGGCGATCGGGGATCGAGTGGGCCATGAGCACGGAGGAGGTCTTCGGGCTGACGCCGGTAGCGTCAAGCCAGCTGGCAGCGGTGTGCCGGCACTCCTGCAGACCGATCGGTTGAAGCTCTGGCTCCTCCCACGCTTCGGCGGCTCGCGTGGCGAGGCTGCCGGTATTCAAGAGCCCGGTCTTCGAGTTCTTCTTTCTCGGCGGGCAAACGCGCTGCTCACCGGACGGCCTGCCCTGTTCGATCCAGGCTTCCCTGAGAAGCGCCCAGATCGGTCGTAACAGTGGCACGACGTGCAGGGCGGCCTCAGACTTGCGCGCACCGTCCTCCTCGGTGCCCCATTCGATGAGCCCAACCTTGAGATCAACCTCTTCCCAGAGCACATGCTGGATCTGTGACGCTCTGCCCCAAGAATATGCGGCCAGCGCGTAAGGCAGGGCATCCCTCGGCTCGAGTGCGGCGAGCAGCGCAGCCATTTCCTTGGGAGTAGCGACGCGATCTCGCGACTTGGCGTTGATCGCGGGGAGGATGATGTCGGCGGCCGGATCGTGAGCGGCGAGCTCCCGCTGGTTTGCCCACCTGTACAGGGAACGGGTGCCGTTGACGACCGCACGCACACGGCTGCCAGAGAGGCGAGGGGAGAGCTCGTCGACGATCTTTTGGATGTGGCTCTTACGAATGTCGACCATCCGCCGGGGGCCCAACGTCGGCACGACATGTACTCGCAGAGCCCCGTCGATACTCCTGATGGCCTTGGTCGTGTATTTCTTGCCCTTCTTGTTGAGCGCTCTGCCGGCCTTGGCGTCCTCGATAAACCGAGTGTGTCCGTCGCGCAGGCGCAGCGGTGCCTCCCTGGGCACGCCACCCTTTTCGACCAGCTCCAGCAGTGCTTTGCGGGCGTGACGCGCGGCTGAGGAAGTCGGGTACATCTTGGTCTTGATGTGCTTGGTCTCGGTCCGGTCATACACCTGTCCCCAGTAGGAGGGATCGCAGTTACACGCCCGTGAGATCTGCGTCAGAGTGGGATTGCGGGGAAGCTTCTCTACACCGCAGGCAACCGTGTGGCGCGCGTAGACGCCTTCCCAGCGTGTTCGGGTGTCGCGGCCGTACTTCATTAGCTGCTCCGTCCGCCGATGGTGGCTTCTTCGTTGGCCCAGCGCTCGAGGTCACGGTAGTGATACAGCGATAGCTGGCCGCTGTATACACACCTGATCTGCGACTGCACGTGGCGCTGGAAGTGGCTGATGCTCATGCCGAGTGCCCTTGCGGCCTCTTCCTTTGTCAGGAGTAGACGTGGCTGTTGGGGACGCGGTCTGCTCGCGCGGGCTCCCAAGCCGAGTCGGCGAGGGCTCGACACGATGCAGTGCGGGCGTGCGGTGCGGGGGGTTGGCATTGTCGAGAGGCCGCGTATCACGCCTGCTTGGCTGTGTCTCGGGTTGGCCGGTTGTGCTTGTGAAGTGCGGCCTTGGCGACTTGGAGGTCGAAGCGGATGCGAGCCTTGGGGCCGTCGCCGATGCGGATGGCTCCCAGCTGATCGGCGTGTTCGTAGACCCATGCCGTGTTCAGTTTGAGGTACGTGGCGAGCTGAGCGACGGTCACCATGCCAATGGGCTCGGAGGGCTTGGCCTGTTCCTGGTTTTGCTGCTGGCGGTGCAGGAGCTGTACGACTCGGCTGGCGATTTGCTCGACGGCTTGTGGGGTGAGGTCGACGGCGACTTGTCGCGCTATAGCTCCGAGGCCTCGTCGTCGTGGTGGGCAGCGCCGTGCTGCGGGGCTCGTCGGGATGGCGCTTGGGGCGTGCATGTGCGGCTCCTTTTGGAGAGGGTCTGGGATCTGGGCCTGGGGGACCGGGGGGTCAGTTGCTTTGCGCGTACTGCTGGAGGCGTTCGATACGGTGCTCGGTCCAGGGGTGCGAGGTTTCGCCGAATGCCTTGAAGGGGGTGGGGAGGTCGCTGTCGAGGGCGTGCGTGTCGAGGAAGGCCGCGAGCCCTGCTCCCTGCCCGAGCTTGGCGGCGTAGTCGTCTGCTAGATCCTCTCTGTGGCGCCAGTACATCGCCCAGGGCGTCTTCACGGGCACCATCGCGATCCGTCCGGTCGCGAGGTACGCGAGCACGTTGAAGGGGAAGCCAAGGGGTTTTCGTGGCGGTGTGGTGATGCGATAGAGCGCGGCGGTCAGGCGGCTGTCGCTGGTGTTGAGGTGCCCGAGCTCGTGCGCGAGGACAGCCGGAAAGAAGGGGTTGTCGAGCATGCCGCGGGTGACCATCAGTGTGTCTGCGTAGGCGCACGCGTTGGGTTCGTCTGAGTCGGTCACGAACCAGCGGTGGGGCGGGCGCAGCGACGGATCGGCAGCGGTGAGGTGATCGAAGGCGTACCCGAACGCGATCTGCTCCCGCTCGGACGGGCGGCGTCCTCCTGACTGCTGCTCGAACAGCCAGCCACCCAACGGCAGGACGAGCGTCGCCACGGAGATGACGAGCGGTCCGATGCCGATGAGCAGCGCCAGCTGGTGGATCGGCAGGTTCCAGCCCATGATGAAGTTGGCGACCGTCAGGATCCCGGCGCTGATCGTCGTGCGAAACCCCGCGCAGATCCACTGCAAGCCCCACGTAACCGCGTACAGGGCGGTCCATCCGGGGTTGACTTCGCCGGGCCGGAGTAGGTACGCGGCCGTGCTCGTGTCGTTCACAGGGAGTGCTCCTCGTGCTGGCTGTCTGTGCTGGCACGAGTCCTATCCTTTCCCGCTGGAGCCGTCATCTGTATTTGAGAAACGCCCTGACTTCTGGCCCTGGTCGGCTGTTGTGGAGAAGCGGCCTGATTTCACGCCGCGGCTGAGGTGCTGCGCGATGACGATCGGGGAAGCTTCGAGCGCCTGGGCTACCTCGATGTAGGTCGATTCCGGGTGCTCATCGAGATACGCGGCGACCTCGTCCTGGGAGATCCGCCGTGTCTTAGGGGGCAGTCCCGCTTCGAGTTCCGCGCGGCGGGCGAGCAGGCCCCTGTATTGCCTCTCGATCTTTCTGATCTCCCGGTTGACTTCGCCTCTAGTTCCAAGGGAGCGGTGTTTCGGTGGCATTGGATCTCCAGGTCGTCTAGCCTTGACTTCGATTAACAATAGTATAGAGTCAAGAGCAATGTCAATTGCAATTGCGAATAAAGATTGGGGCCCGTCGCATCAGGAGATGGCGGCGCCGTTTCAGAAGCGGCAGCCGTGGTTCTGGAAGCTCGTGGGCTGGTACATACTCGCGGTGATCGCCCACGGCATCGTCGACCCGGGCGGTCACGGTGCGCTCGTGTGGAGTCTGGAGGCGCTCTTAGTCGGCTGGCTCGTGAAGACGTTCGCGGTGGTGGTTCGCGACGGGCGGATCCCGGTCGCCTGGTTGGGGACGGGAGGGGAGACGCAGGCGCCTGAGCTCGTTCCAGCGCTAGCGGAGGGAGCATCGCTGACAGCAGGAGAAGCGGTCCGCGCGGAGATCAAGCGCCTTGGCGGCGGCGCGTATCTCGGGGTCTCGAGGCGTGGCGGTTGGGTGGTGGCCGACCGCGAGAGTGCGGTAATGGTTCTCGGCCCGCCGAGATCTGGGAAGACGAGCGCGGTGATGATCCCGGCGATTCTCGGGGCGCCGGGGGCGGTGATCAGCACGAGCACGAAGCCGGACGTGATGCGGGTGACGGCGGCTGTGAGATCGGAAGTGGGGCAGGTGTGGCTGTTCGACCCGTCGGCGACCGGGCAGGAGCTGCCGGATGGCGTGAGGCGTCTGTGCTGGTCGCCGGTTGCGGCGGCGGTGAGTTGGGACGAGGCGCTCGTGGTGGCCAAAGCAATGACCGCGAGCACGCGGGCTGGAGCCGGGACGACAAACGAGAACCACTGGAGCGAGCGAGCGTCGGCGCTACTCGCGCCGCTCTTGTACGCGGCTCATCAAACGGATCGGCCGATCGGCGAGGTGCTGCGGTGGATCCTGCGCAAAGACCTCGCGTCCGCGTTGGAGGTGCTCGCCGACAGTGAGAGCGAGTTCGCCGCGGATGTGCTGACCGGGATCCAGGAGACAGATGATCGCGAGCGGTCGTCGATCTTCTCCGCGGCGGCCGGCGTCCTTGCGGCTTACAACGCCGACGTCGTCAGAGCGAGCGGCGCGCACCCGAATTTCGACCCCGCCCGGTTCGCGAGCTCGACGGACACGATCTACATCACCGCTCCCGAGCACAAGCAGGCGCTCTGCGCCCCGTTGATCGTCGGGCTGCTGGAGCAGATCCGTCACGCGGCCTACCACCAAGCAGCAACCCAGGCCATAGATGGACCGGTGGCGTTATGGGCGCTGGACGAGGTCGCGAACATCGCCCCGATCCACGACCTCTCAGCGCTCGTCTCGCAAGCAGGAGGGCAGAACCTGCAAGTCATGATCGGACTCCAGGACCTCAGCCAGGCACGCACGCGCTGGGGCCAAGACGCCGCCGACGGGTTCATGAGCCTCTTCCAAACACAGGCCGTGCTCTCGGGTATAGCCGACAGCCGCACGCTCGAATCGATCTCCCTCGCGCTCGGCGAATACGACCGCAACATGGTGTCCTCCTCGATCGGGCTGAGTGATCCCCAAGAATGGCTCACAGGAGAGACCCACACTGACACCGTGAACTACCAGACCGTGCGCCAGCGAATCCTCCCACCCGGCGAGATCGCAAGAATGCCGAAGGGCCAGGCCCTGCTCGTGAAAGGCATGGACTGGCAACTCATGAAACTCACTAAGTGGTACGAGACCGAGCCCTGGAAGACGGTGGCAGGGGAGAAGGCCGTCCAGCACACTTCCCGACGCTAGGGTGTGTTTAGAGGGTTGTTTTGGGGTGTGCGGAGCGGTAGTATGCTGGCGACAACGAAAGGAGGAACCACCATGCCACTCGTTCTTAGTACCGCCGAGAAGCTCGAAGATGATGCGACCAAGCTGCCGATCGCCACGATCGCCGGTCTCTTGCAGGAGGCTCTGGGGCAGCGGATGACGGCTTATCTGGCTGGTCTCAACGATGTCAAGCAGATCGGCCGCTACCGCAAGCCGGGCGGGCCGACACCGACCACGCAGGTCGAGTTGCGGCTGCGGGAGGGCTATAAGGTCGTGCAGATGATCCGCGACTGCTATGACGCTGAAACCGCTAAGGCGTGGCTGTTCGGCACCAACAGCCGCCTCGATGACCACGCTCCGATCGGGCTGTTGCGCAACGGCAAGACACCGGAGGACTTCGTTCCCGTCGTTCGCACGGCGCGACAGTTCGCCAGCGCAGACGTGTGAGCAAGGGACTCCAAGCGCCCGGCGGTGTCCGCTGGCGAGTTGGTCACGTGTCCGACCCGATCGGATTTCTACCGCGGGAGCGGTGCTCGTGGAACCATCGCTTCGATGACCCCGAACAGCGATTCCGCACGCTGTACTGCGCGATCGAGCCCGAAACGGCTGTGCGTGAGGTGCTCGCCGACCTGCGCCGAGACACCAAAGAGGTCGCCAGCTACGTCGCAACGTTCGGCGCCGGCGCGCTGGCAGACCTACCCGCCGAGGAGATCACCGCCGACTGGCGGCAACAGAACGTACTCGTCTGCTGCCGCATCAACGCGCAAGCCGAAATGCTCGACCTCACTGACCCGACAGTGCGCCACCAGATGGAGCAGCGCCACGCAACTCTGCTTGCCGCGCACGGGATGCGGCATCTCGACGTCACAGAGGTCACACTCAGAAGGCGCTCGATGACTCGCGTGATTGCCGCCGACGCCTACGACGAGCTCGGATGCGCTGGCATTCGCTTCCCGTCGCGACTCGACGGCCTGCCCTGCTTCGCACTGTTCGAGGGCCGCGCCAGCCTAGAAGCCGCCGATGACCCGATCCCGCTGACCGACCCAGCACCCCGCGCCCTCAAGAACGTCGCCGCCAACTGGCGCCTCACTCTGGCGCCCGCGGCAGCCCGATGAGTGTCTCGCCGAACACCGAACCCTTTATGGAGGATGGTTGGAATCGAGCAGTCCGGGCGGCCGGAATTGATCCGGCACGAGTACATCTATTGCCGGTCCCAGGGGTAGCGGTGCGAGGCTTCAACCAGGCGGCGTGCTACCCGCCAGGCATCGGACTTGTCGATGATCCTGAAGATCTTGTACATGGGCCGATGCTGGTCGAGGCTAACCTTCCCGAGCACCGGAAGAAGCACCGAATAGCGATCTACGAGGACGTCAACCCAGACGATCCCATCGGCGTGGCGACCATGGCAGCCAAGCTGCGTCACGAGTTGCGACACGCCGAGCAGCGCGACGCCTGCGGCGAGGAGCTCTTCTCGCTGGACGAGCTGGCAGGGCAACTCGTTTCATGGAAGGCTGGGGGTCTGCCGTGTGGAGGATCGCTGTATCACCTAAAGCCGATAGAGGTCGACGCTAACGCTGCCAGCGCGATGTTCTTACGTGAGTCCTACGCCGATGATGTTGAGGCGATCCTCAAGGGAGAGAATGGCGTACTGGCCAGATCAAACACAGCGCCTGGCGATCTTCTCGACCTCCCAGCGAAGACAGTTGCATTCATGTTTGGGTTCCGAGAGGTGGCGGAGGACCCGGTCCGATGCAGCAGCGGGCTGAGCTTTGTGCAGCGGCTCAGGCTCATTAGCCCACGGTGGGGCGAGCTGTGGGCGGCGATGGCTGTAAGCGGGCAAGGCGCGCAGTCTTGAGCCGTGTGGCGCCTCGAGATTTATCCTGCCAGGAATGAACGATCATGACCGCGCCAGGCTTGTGGAGTTCATGGGGTCTCTGGAGCGTGATTTGCCCGAGGTTATGGAGTTCTTTCGGGGCGGCGCGTACGCTGCAGAGATCGAGCTGGCCAGTGACGCCTGGAGGGATATAAGCGAGAAAGCTGTAATCGCTCAGTGTTACGAGGCGGTTCAGGATGCAGCGTTTGGAAGGCGCTTCGATGATGCTGGTCTATCCGGTGTGCAGCTGGAGTTCAAGCTCGGTCTGATCGAGCGGGCGTGGAAGCGGTGGAAGGGGACCCAGGGGAGGATCGACAAGCGCATTCGGACGTGGCTCGAGGCGGTGGACGTAGTACTGGGGTCTTTCGCGAAGGTCGCACCGGTGGCGGAGATCTTGCTTGAGTTCAAGGAGGGGCTTCAAGCTGTAGCGGGCGATGATGGCGAGCCTGAGCCTGAGCGCGCCGAGCCAAGACCGGACCCGCCTGCACCTGACCCCGAGACGGTATCGCCCAGGCGTCCAGGATCGTTCTGTAAGGTTGACTTCTAGGAGCGTCGATAGCGCTCTAAGAGAAGTCGCTGAAGCGACTGGGGCACGATTCTGCGGTGCGGAGCCGCGGCTCAGACCTTAAGTAGCAGGTCCTCTGGCGTCAGCGTAGCCGCACCCTTTGGATCTATCCGCAGGGCTTCTTCTCGCAGCATCTGACGACGGTCGATAGTCGCCAGGACATCCGCGAGCGGAAGCTGTCCTCGGTCTTCTCGCAGTCGGCCGCGGTGAAATCGGTCTTCCCGCCAGAAGTCACCAAGAAACGTGAAACGAGTCTCAACCTGGTTGCTGTGGTGCAGGGTCAGGACACGACTTAGGACAATATCCATCGAAGCAGCGTAGTACCGGTGGCGGCGGAGGCCAACGACTGCCAGATATTCCGAGCTGAGGGTCTATTTGATCCCGAACGCTGAGGCTTTGCGCCTCCGGGATGCATGCTCGCTGTTATTGTCGTCGCAGTACCGGGGATCATCCGGCGGCAGGCGGCTTCGAACCGCGCATGCCTGAGTGCCCGATGATGCCTGTTCCCGGCGGTTGAGAGAGTGGCAAGCCAGCTCCAAATCTGTATCGCGAGATCACAGACTGGCCGAAAGGCCTAAAAAGACCGCGACGCAGAACAGCTACTTTCGAGGCTGGCCGATGTTTACGGAGTAGACCAGGCGCGGCGCTCGCGTTGCGCACCAAAGAGAGTTCGTATAGGCTGATTGTGTTTCCTCCAGGACGTCGTCATAAGTCACACAAGGCGCATTTGAGTCGTCCTGAGACTACTGAGCACATGAGCGGTCGGCTTGAGCCTGAAGAGCGAATCTATCGGAGCTTCCCAGCTCCGTTGATCAACCTGCTCAAGCGGACGAAGGGTGTCGGGCAACCTACAGCCGTCGTTGAGTCCGTGGAGGTAAGCACCGGGATCCCCAGATTTGAGGACGAGGAGTTCCGCCAGTTGATGGACGATCTCAACGACGACGCGACCGACGCAACAAGGAAACTGGAGAAACTCGTTGCCAAGCACAGGAAGGGCAACAACGGAAAGGGGGACGCGTCAACGAGGCAACGCTGAACGGGCAAAGATGGGCCTCCGGTCGAAGATTAGGAGTCCAGAGAGTCCGGCAGCGACGGTGGGGGATACGTTGGCGGGGTTGCCAAGCGAGCCCAAAAGTGCCTCCATCTACTTCTTAGCGGTTGGTCCTCCTTCCATGTGGCGAAGTAGGTTCCGATCAGTACCAGTGCCACCAGCCCTGCGACGGCGGTGCAGCCCAGCCAAGTATGTTGGGCGTCTACGATCCATCCACGAGATACGCGGTGGGAGTAGTGACCGACTATGAGAATGCCAGCCGCTACGAAGGCGCTGACACCTGAGAACAAGCTGAGCACCCGAATGCCCAGCAGCATGTTTGTGACCATTGGATGCTCTTGGCCACGAGAGATATAGACCGACGCGGCCGTCGGGCCTGCCAGTAGCAATGCTGCTCCGGCGCCTGAGAGGCCGGTCGATTCGGTGAGCATGTGTGGCAGAAGGTGGTATCCAAACCCCAATACAATCGCTGTACCAATAGTGGAGAACAATGCTGCCCTGATTACAGTAGGCGACTGCGGCCTTATCTTTGCGTATGCCGCTCCAAAGGCGCCGGGGCTGGCGTCCCGACAATAGACACGGGGCGAATACTTTTCCTCAGGATGTGCGCTGTAGCCGATATTGCTCTCCGAGGATTTCATCGCGGGATTGACGGTGAGCGTTGAGAGTGTCAGCTGGGTGACCTTGGTTCCGGAGGGCTCACTGAGTTGAAAATGATAAGTGCCTCCGTGGCCCAGTGCCGGCGTTGCAATCCACACCTGTCTTGCTTTCCAGCCAACGGCTCGCATCTGTTCGGTGGCGAATTGTCCCAAGTAGGTTGCCCATCGCCACGGGAGGCGACCATCGTGCGGTATGCGGAAGCGGAACTTGAGCGGCTCTTCATAGGAGAACTTGATCAACCGCTTGTGATGCGGGCCTCTACTGAGAGGCACTATGAGGATGTAGCTGTTGGCCAGGGCAAACAGCAAAGCACGAAGGACACGGGCCCTTCGTGCTGGACCATGGAGGACGGCATACACACCCGGATGTGAGGAGCGCGCCATAAAGCAGTCGTACAGCTTTCCCGCCTGCTTCGGTGGAAGTTGAGCAATGGCACGAAAGTCGTTAGCTATCACGTCAGGTAGCGTCATGTTCTTCTTGGCAAGCGCCTTTTCTGCAAGAAAGATGAGTAGGCCTCCGGCCATGGCTGCCTTTTCGGTGGAGCTGAGGAGTGGCAATGACTCGCCAGGCTCATTGGTGAAGTCAAAGCGCGTCATGTGTTCCTTGCCCATAAAGGTCAGCGGAACGTAGTAAAAAGTCTGAGCAGAGGCGGGCTTGTCGTGTGGGAGATCGATGCGGGCGTGGATGGCGGGCATGATGTGGTCGGGAAGCGTCAGCGTGATGCCTACATCACGCAGTGCCGTGGTCTCGCCGAGGAACCTAATAGACTCCACCCGTCGGTCGATCCATTTCCAGCCTACGATGAGCGGCGCTAGACGTGCACCCTCGAGCTCGAGCTCTGCGCGTTCTTCTGGGGAAAGTGTTCTCATAGCGTCCGTTGGGTGAGTGATTCAGCCGAGTGCGATCGGCGCTATCTAGTCGACATGGAGAGCCAACTGATGGAAAGATTTGGATCGCTACTCTCTCCGATCGTCGTAGCACCTGTCAAGCTTGGCTTGTGGATGGCAGGAGTCCGTCTGATCGTTTTCCGCATATTTTGGTGATAGGCGGCTAAGCCGAACGTCTTGGAGACATGCGAGCGGGCCGATATGGGAATGACGGGGAATACCGTAGCGCCAGATCCCCTATTCCCCTGATCTACTCGATGTCGAAGCCGCGATTGTTGTCGCGGTCGAGTTGTTGGTCTTGGTCAAGGAGTCGCTGGCGCTGCGGCTCGAGGATCTGGTCGATGTATCGACCGTGTTCGTTCAGGGCCTGGGTGTGGGGCTGTAGGTCGGCCTCGCGTCTAGCGGTGAGCTCGGGGATCGGACGTATTGACGCAGCTACGAGCGAATAGTCAGTCGGCGCAGCTGGGCGATTACTCGATTCCGAAGCCGAGGTCTCGATCGTTGGCGCGGTCGTGGTCTATGCCTTGCTCGGGGTGTTGCTCACGCTCTTGCTGTTCCTGAATGACCTGCCCCAGGTCGCGTTCGCGCAGCTCGATGGTGGGCTCGGCGATGTCCTTCGAGACGCTTGCCTCTTGGGCGCGGCTGCGCTTCATGCGGTCTGCGAGGCGTTCGATGGCTCCTGGGTCCATTCCTTGCTCGCCGAGGTCCTCGCGGGCTACGTAGATGTCGGTGCGCTCTCTTGCGCGGCTGGCGGCGACGTAGATGTGCTGGCGGTCTGTTTGCCAGCCGCCGGTGAGGATCTGGGAGGTGTCGGCGGTGAGGCCTTGGCCCTTGTATATGTGCACGGCGTAGCCGAGGGACAGGTCGGAGAACTCTTTGGTGTCGACCTGGACGTTGCGGGGTGGGCTCTCCCGGGTGTTGATCGCGACGCGGTCCTCGTCGTGGCTGGTGCCGGTCACGGTGCCGGTGATCCCGTTCTCAACTCGCTGCTGGCCGGGGATCTGAAATTGCGCGGTGAAGATCACCTGATCGCCGCTGGCCAGGCCGTAGGGCTTGCCGGGCAGCGCGACTTGGTGTGCTCCGAGCTCGCCGGCTTGTGCGCGGCGTTCCTGTGCCATGGCGTTGATCTGGTCGCGCTCGTTGTTGGAGGCGTCGGTGATCATCACCGCATGGCCGTCTGGCACGTTGTGCCTTGACTTGTCCCACTGGCCGATCATCGCTTCGGCGGCTTGTGCGCGGGTGTCGTGGATGTGCAGCCGGTCGTGGGCTTGGTAGCGGGCGAGGGCCTTGCCGGGTTCGCCGTCTCGTATCTCCGCCCATGCTCGGCTCTCCCACTCGTGGTGAGCACGATGCACCTCGGTGAGCTCGGCCGTCGGGACCTTGCCCTCGAGCTCTTTGAAGAGGCCACCGGCCCCGATCGAGGAAAGCTGCGCCGAGTCGCCCGCCAGCACGAGCTTGCTTTCGTGCTCGGCGGTCGCCTTCACCAGCCTGGATAGCCGCTCGCTGTCGCCCATCCCGGCCTCGTCCATCACGACTACCGTGTTTGAGTCCAGCTGGATGTGGCCCTTCTCGACAGCGTTCAGGAGCGAGTCGGTCGTCATCGACCGGTCGGGTTTCGCGTCGGCTTGCAGTCGCATCGCGGTCGCCCCGGCGACCGCGATGCCGATCACCTGGTTGCCTTCCTCCCGCCACGCCCGGGTCGCGGTTGAGATCACCACACCCTTACCGGTACCGGCCTGACCAACGAGCACAGTGACACCTCCCGGGCCGGTGATCGTCTCCAGCGCCTGCTTCTGCTCTCGCGTGAGCGATCCGTGGATCTCCTTGCCTGTCTCCCGGCGAGCCTGCTTCAAGGATCGATCGGTGACCGGAGCCGCATTCTCCGCGGTTCGCTGCTGTGCCACCGTGATTGTCGCCTGCTCCATTTCGCGGAGGTCTCGTGTCGTCCACATCCCTTGCTCGAGGCGGACGAGCTCACCGGATCGCACGAGGTCGTTGACGAGCCGGTCCGCCTCAGCCGGCCGGCAGACACCGGCGCTGAGCTCGTATGCCTTGGCGCGGAGTTCGCGCCCGGTGATCATCGACTGCTCGCGGGTGACCTCGGCCAAAAGCTCCTCGCTCAAGTCGGCGCTGGGCTGGGCGCGGAGTCCCCAGTCGTGGAAGAGTTCCTCCGTGCGCGCAGCGGTCTGGTTGTGCTCGGCGCCGAGCGCGCGCCAGGCTGCGCTGATGTCGGTCGATGGCGCGGCAGACTTGCTGCCCCTGGTGCCGAGCGTCAGACTGCCCAGCTCACCCGCCTTGGGCTCGCGGCCGTAGCGCTGGCGGAACAGGTTGGCGGCTTTGTGCACGTCCTGGCTGCGGGAAGACCAGTGCTCCGCGAGGGGCTTAGAGACGCCGTGGATACCGAAGTAGCGCTCGCCGTTGCCCTGACGCCGCTCGATGCTCAGCCCGAGCTCTTTGAGGTTGGCGGCCAGCTCACTGCGATACCACGCGCCGCCCTCGCGGGCCGCAAGGAACAGCTGCTTGGATTCGACCGCCGCGATCGTCCCGTCCTTGCGTTGCGCGGCGATGACAGCAACGTGGGAGTGCAGCTGCGGGTCGGGGATCCCGCTGGTGTCCTGATCACGCCCCAACCTGCTCGCTGTATGGACAGCCTCAACCGCCAAGAGACCCTTCGCCTTCTCGAAACGCACGACCCCGTTCGTCTTCCGCCGCACGAGCGCGACCTCACGCTCCGTCCGTTCCAGAGCACTCTTCACTGCGCGCCTGTGAGCGACCTCGATCTGCGCGCGCCGGTACGGGTCCGCGGTAGCCCACAACGCAGAGACGTCCTTGGACGGGCTGAACGTGAGGTCGATCGCGGCGACCCTCGACTTGTCGGATCCAGCCGGACGGATCGGCTCTCCGTCCACGGGCGAGAAGCCGTGCATCAGCGACCGAAGATGGTTCAGCTGAACGGCCTTGGCCGGGTCGATGCCATAGGAGCGCAACAACTTCTCCGGCCCATGCCATTGCGTCGGCGCGGACTTTCCGCCCTGACCGTCGTGGGTGTAGTAGTCGCCACGCGACGCCTGTGACACCAAGTATTTCGACCACGTCGTCGCGGAGCTGCCGGGAACCTTGTGAGTGGTCTGCATCCCGGCGAACGTAGCGCCGCCAGTCTCACACAGCAACTACACTCCGAACCCACCAGAATTAACGGTAACTAACGGCAATAACCTTTATCTCCAGCTCCGAGAGGTGCGTGTAGTCTGCGCCGTTCTGAGGTGACTGCGAAGGCAGGCACCGGTCACATGTCCGAAGGGCGGTGACTGTCTTTCAAGCCCCGAAGGGGCGTCATGCGTTCAGTCCGTTAGTGCACGTCGATCTCTGGGTATGACAGGACAGTGGCGACGCTAGGCTAAGCCGAGCGCGCGGGTAACCGCGGTGTCGGCGAGGCTGGGTGCGAGTAGATCGCATCCGGGTAGCTGCGTGCCGGTGAAGTAGGGCACACCGATCACATACATCCCTGCCGCCACGGCCGCAGTGACTCCCGTGGGGGAGTCCTCCAGCGCGATGCACTTTCCCGGCTCGAAGCCCAGGCGCCGGCAGGCCTTCAGGTAGATGTCGGGCGCGGGCTTCGGGTGCTCAACGTCCTCGGCCGACACGACCGTCTGAAACCGCCCGTCCAAGAGGCCGGCGCCGGACAGCGTGCGCTCGACGAACTCTCGCTGGGAGTTCGACGCGACCGCAACCGGTACCCCCGCCGCGAGCAGCCGCTCCAAGAGTTCCAGTGCGCCTGGGCGGGGCTGGACGCCCGCGAGCGCCTCCTCCATAACGAGATCGTGCAGTTCGTCCATCAACGCCTCGCCCTCGCCGGTCAGTTCGAGCATCGATTCGAGCTTCACCGCCGCCGTCGTGCGCGAGGAGCCGATCAGCGAACGCTTGTGATCGAGCGTGAACACACGGCCGCGTCGCGCGAACAGCGTCTCCTCCGCGCGCGTCCACGCGTCCTCGGTATCGAGCAGCAACCCGTCGTTGTCGAATATCACCGCCTCCGGGCTTCCCATCGAGCGCGGATATCTACCACACCCACTCAGCGCGGGCAGACGGCTACACAAGCTGACCCTGGCATGGCGCTGCAAATTCAGATGGGTCCCACAGGGACCCGCAACGTGCGCCATGCCGCTCCTCGTGGCACTCCTGAGCAGATCGCTAGGGGAGACTCTGACGCTGGCAAGAGCTAGGGGGTGCGAGGTCGCACGCACATCGTTGTCGGGCTGTGGGCGAACATTGGAACGATGCCGCGACGTCCTGAAGGTGGTACGAAAACGGGCAACCGGGGAACACGGTCGTCGTCACCAGTGGGCGGGCTGATCCGGACGTGTGGATCACCTGGCCAGACGGTGAGCATGATGTCGGTTTGTGCGATGCGCATTTCAGTGTCGGGGAGCGTAATTGACTTATCGAAAGCGACGAGTGGGCCGTGATAGCCGTGGGGTCGGAACTCTTCCGGGACCATCCACGGATGCACGTTGCGCCCTGTGAGCTTGTCGGTTGATAGGCCCAGAGTCTTGGCCTTGGTTGTAAACACCTCGGCCATCGTGGTCTCGGCGCCGTAAGTGACCTCAGACACGTACTCCTTACCGATCGTCGTGCACGTTACAGGTACGAATGTTGTGTGCTTGGGAATGAAGTCATGAATCCCTCTGCCGCCGAGGTCGATGATCGCGGCATTGTGTGGCTCAAACGCGAGCGTATACTTCGCCATCAGATCGACAGGCAGGGAGCGGGGCCTGAAGCTGGCGAAGTTAGTCGCGTACCGACTTCCTAGGATCAGGCCGTAGTAGTGAGCGGTCAGGAGTCGAGTCATCATGTAGAACTGCTCCTCGACGTCGGAGTCGCCAGAAAAGATCTTGGTGGGCTGACCGGTGGTCACAGCGTGATGCATAGCTAAGAATGCCAGTGCCTCGTCGGTGCGGTACTCGCTTGTCGGCTTTGTGTTGAGGCGCAGGACGCGCTCGCCCGCGAAGCGCTGTAGCTTTATCTTCAAGTTGGTCAGCTCCTCGCCGGTCGGATCCCGGTGATTCTGTGTCTTGAAGTGCTTAACCGCCGACGTAAGAAAGAGCCGACGATAGGTAAGAAGGCTTACGTAGTATTGGAACGACTTGAATCCTGCGTCATCTTCCGGGTCCTGGTGAAGGACGATCGCCGGGTTTTCGTCGGCAATGGCTGCCCGTAGCGGATGGGCGGGATTGCGCTGCAGATAAGGAATGAGCTCCTTTGCGACGCGTCCGGTGAGGTGTACACGCCCTGGCACAGACAGAAGCTCCCCCCACCATTCATCAGCGAGCCAGGTCAGGTTCGTGTCGATGAACAGGGCGTGGTCACGATGGTCCGCAAGGTACTTAGTGAGCTCGGTGACGTTCGTTTGTGTCCGGGGTATATGTCGGAAGCTCAGCCGTGGGATGAAAGTGGGATCTTGGTATTGCTCGTGTGTCAGGGGAAGCAAGATCGGGTCCTGTGAGTGATCCCGATCGAGGAGACGTCCAACCGCTGTCAGCTTGTAGTCGGCCATCAACGATCGAGTCCAGGCGCCTCTCGAGCGAGATCGCGATGTTCGTCCGGCGAGAGGGCGCGAAGCTCGTCATTCGCCGCCATCAGGCGCTTGTGAATTGTCGGCCACTCGGCAACTAGCTCCTTGGATCGCTGTTCGCCGAGTCTTTCGACGTAGTCGTTGGCGACATCGATCGCGGCAGTGACCTCCGGCGGCAGCGGGCGAAGGCGCAAGTCCAGTGAGGCAGCGGACAGTCCGACGGCCTGTTCGCGGATGCCGTGGCCGCCGAGCTGCTGCAGGCGCCTTCTAGTAGCGATGTAGGTGGCCGCTTCACCTCGAACGTGATCGACGAGGTCGGCGAGCGGAGATGACTTGGGCGTGGGCGGCAGCTGGCGAAGTTCGGCGACGACCGGAACGAGCGCACTGAAGTACGCCGTAAACGCTCGAAGAGTCTCGGCGCGGGTCTGCTCAGCACGCTCTTCGCGACTGATGCCCTGTGCGCCTCTCAAACCGATCACGGCTCCGATGGAGGTTCCGCCAACGGTCCCTACGGCGGTGATGGCAAGCGCGATCCAAGTTTCCATGAGGCCAGTGTCACAGACGCGGCTGCAGTGGTCGGGCGCACACGATCCGGCTCGGACGGACGTGGCATTACGGGCTCGTGAGGGAGGGGAGCCTGCGTTAGCATCGGCGTAGAAGCAGCGAGTGAGGGTCGTGCGGGCTACGCGGGATCGACGCGGAGGGTGGCGCGCTCGCCGGGTGTATGTCGCTCGAGGGAGGCCTCGTGTGCGCGGAGAACGTCCGGTTGGAGGGTGGCCTCGAGGATAAGTACCGTCGCGCATATCAGGGTCCAGGCCTGGGCGACCAGTGCCCACAGGCGCTCTTCGAGTCCCTGGTAAGGGGCGAACGAGTCATGCAAAAAGAACGTCACGATCCCCACCACCAAGACCACGAGAGCGCCGCCCAACACGAGTCGGCCGAGCCGGCTCGGCCACGCCGAGCGGGCAAAGGCGAACCCCGTGAGCAGGAGCGAAACCTTGATGCCGAGGCTCAGCCATGCGTGCGCGTAGAAATGCCAGGATGCCTCGCCCGCGTCGTAGCGTGACTTGCATACTGCGCTCAGAGTCGGTGAGCAATCCATGCGCAGCGGTCCGACGAGAATCGCGCACACGCCGGCGAGCACGAACATCAACGGCATCGCAAGCGGCCAGCGCCGCGTACGCAGGGAGGGTACGATCGCGATCGCGAGGGCGATCCACCCCAAGCCCCAGATCGCCATGAAAGTGGTGAAGATCCAGGGGTTCGCCGCGCCGTTGCGGCCGAGCTCGCTTATGTACTGGCGATCATGTGTGGGGCGATCTTGGTGTTGGTGATGCTTGCCCTAGCGATAACGGCGATCATCTGCGCATTGCGCGGCTATGGGTGGCAAGCAACCGCTGGCACGGGTGGCTGTGGGGCGGCGGTCGCTGGCGTCCTGGTGCGTTTTCTAGATTCGGTTGGAAAGCATCGCTAGCCTGATCTCGTAGCCTTCGGACTTCTTGCTGATCGAGATCCAGCCGCTAGAATTGTTGGTCCAGCATCTGGCTACCTACGGCCACTCACCTGGGGCTTACGTGCTATCGGGGCTGGTAACGCAACGATGACATGAAAAACAAAATATCGGCACCGCGTTGAAGTCGTAGGGGAGCGGGTGATCAGGAGGAGCACGATCATGCCGAAGTTTGTGCAGCTGATCGAAGCCCTGACTGCTTTCATTTTGGCTCTAGTCATTCTGATGGTGGTGCTTCACGTAGCATGAGGAATGGGGTGGCGGAGAAGCTTTCCGCCACCCACCCTCTTGATTCTGGCTCACAGAAGCACGCGATCTGCCGGGCGTGAAACTCCTAATCTGCCGGGCGCAGCTGGCATTGAGGAAGTGTGCGGGGTCGCATCTCCTATACGTTGGTCTGTCTCAGATGAGTAATCGAGCAGCTGTGGAGGAGAGAACCGTGTCTGACTTCCTTGACCAGAAGCGCCAAGAAATTACCGATCGGCTGAAGGACCTGAAGCCCGTAGTGGATGAGGTTCGCCGCCTCGAGGCGGCCGTGGCGGCCTTGGCGGGTACGGTCGGGTCGGCTGCATCTGGGGCGAGCGCATCTGCCATAGCGGCCGTGACCGGGCGCCGTGGACCAGGGCGTCCGCGTGGCTCGAGTACCAGCAAAAAAGGACCGGGACGGCCGCGCGGGTCCGGTAAACGCGCAAGCAAAGCAACTGCGGCCAGCACGCCGGCCGCCAGCACCTCAGCCACAGCGGAGCCCAAAAAACCAGGTCGCCCTAAAGGAAGCGGGAAAAAAGTGGGTCGTCCCGCGGGCAAAGTGGGACGCTCTAAAGCCCGCCGTGGGGGACGGCCCAAAGGCGCCGGCAAGCGAGCGACAGAAGCGCTGTCGTTCGTTCAGGGTCAGCCGGGTATCACGATCCCGGAGCTGGCTGCGAAGATGGGGATCAAGCAGAATTACTTGTACCGCGTGCTCCCAGGTCTCGAGAAGGAAGGCAAGTTGGAGAAGAAAGGTCGCGGCTGGCACCCCAAGTCCTAGTCTCGCCCCTCCCCTGGGAGCACGGCGGCGTATTGGTGGAGGGCTAAAGGTGAAGGGTCGGCAAGGTGTCATTGAGCGGTGTCAAGTGACTCGCGGGAAACGGCCGGTGATGCGGACAGGGACTTGACGCCGCGTGGCCAATCCCTCCTGCTAGCCCATCATGGTTGCCGTTGGCAGCTCTGCTGCCGACCTCACAGCTGCTTTTGCGTTCGCGCCCAAGGTTGGTGGCACGGGAGCTAATGGGCGGGTGAGTCTCAGGCTGGCCGGGAGAGCCACGCGAGCACATCGGAGGCGTTCTGTTGTGGAGTGAAGACCGGGATGGAAGACCTTGATGATGCCCTGTGCGCGAGCGATGAAGGTGAGCCGCTGGTACAAGCGCATCCCGGCTACTTCGAAGGTCGGCAAGCGCAGCGCAGCGGCGAGCTGGAGCGCGCTGTCGCTGAGCAGGGGATAGGGAATGTGCTCGCGTTGTGCGAACTCGAGCTGCTCGGCGGGCGATTGTGCGCTCACGCCGATGACGGAAGCGTCGTGAGCGGCGAGGTCGCGGACGTGATCGCGGAAGGCGCAGCTCTGTGGGGTGCATCCACGCGCACCGGGTATCTCATCCCAACCCTCGGGCAGCGGCTCCCCGGGCCGGCCCGTGCGCGGGTAGACATAGACAACAAGCAGCCTGCGGGCGGCTTCGCTGAGATCGATCTCAGCGCCGAGCGAGGAAGACAGGCTCAGGCTCGGGACATCGAGACCGGTGACCGGCGTCGTCGTCGAGGGGGACTGGCAGATTCACCGGTAGCTCATTGCCCACGCATCGATTATCCAAGCACGAGCCATCCACAACGTGTGTGGGCACGTCCAGCCAGCGGATGGGCCGCGGGGCAACGTCAACTCAGGGACGCCGCCGCCGCGCTCACCCGTGGTGTGCGCGAGCGTGCTTGGCGCTGGCGGCGGGATTGCTCGGCCGGCGCGGGAGTGGATGGTCCGCGCGCTCCGCCCCGATGCGCCCGGCCAGGCGTCGCGCCCTGAACACCAGCAGCGTCGGCGCCATCAGCCCCCCGATCGTCTCTCTGACGTTCTGGGCGATTGGCAGAACCTCGGGCGCCGAGGCCTCGGGGTCTGACAGGTAGTAACCCGCCATTCCGGCGAGCACGATCGAGTGTCGCTCACCCCGCGGGAGGGCTCCGGCCGCGCGCACGGCCCGGTCGGCGAGCACCCGCATGCGGACGGCGGCTTCCTCTGGGGAGGTGTAGTAGCCGATCAGGCTGCGCTGGCCAACCGCGGCATCCTCCGTCCTGTCGACGAGGTGGTCGAGCAGCGAGTGCAGTGCGCCGATCCACGGGAAATAAGCGTTCTCGATCGCTTGGATGTCTGAGGGATCAACGACGGGGTCGGCCGCGACTGCGATCAGCGCGTATATGCCGAGAGACGAGCCTGCGGCGGCGGCCGTCTCCCACCAGCGCAACTCAGCACCGGACGGAGTCTCGGTGTGTGCCCAGCGCGCGAAAGCGTCATGGTTGCCCTGGTGCTTTGAGAGGTTAAGGGTCTGGAACTCGATGACGCGCTCGACGGCTCGCCGCGCTGCGTCTGCGACAGCTGGGTAGGAGGGCAGCTTGGCAAGCGCTGTGCGGCATGTGTCGACCAGCTCGCCGAGGTAGCCGTTGTCATCGCGCTGCGGATAGTGCGCGTAATAGTCGGGTTGCCAAGCCGCGGGGTCGAGCGGGGCGGTGAGAGAATCGGTTGCCACCCGCCCGGCGGGGTCGAGTGCGACGAGCAGCGCCTCGTGGAGTTGGCGCGCGCCCGCAATCGGCTCGGCACGAGGTTGCTCGGCGAGCAGGTCGAGGTAGTTGTACGCAGACTGAAATGCCACGAGCGCACGCACCACCGTGGCACGACGCCGATGTGGTGCGAATATCGCAAAGGCCGCCGCGCCCTCCATGTTTCCTCGCTTGCGCTGCGCGTCGAGTGCGAGCTGGCGGAGTACGGGATCGCGGATCTCGCGGGCCCGATCGCGCCAGTGGGAGAGCTCGCGGTGAACGTGCGGAAACACCGTGAACCAATAGCGTCGGGCCGCACCCGCGAATGCGAAGCCCAGCTGGGCACGATTGCTGATTCTCGAAGCTTGGAGATCAGCCATTGAATTCAATATTTCAGGTTTCGTAGCGCAATCAAGGGGAAAGTCCACTCGACGTGAATATCGTCACCTGCTGCGTGGGCAGGGGACGGCGGTGCCGGCGCTTGCGTGGGTGGCGTCTTGGAAGGTCAGGTGGGCGGCGAAGGCGAACCCTCCATGGGGACAGCTCTTAGGGAGCAGGATGCTGCGTGGGTGGAAGCTGATCGTCTTGCCTTTGAGGCGTTCGTAGTAGGTGATGCCTTTCGCTCCGATTGTGGTCTGCAGCCGGACGAGCGCGACGTCGGGGCCTTCCGGGACGCTGGGGATGAGTGGCGGCGTGGTGTTCAGCAGGCCGCCGAAGGGAGCGTGGGCGGGGAGCACGAGGGCCGCGAAGATGATGTCGGCCAGCACTGGGAGTTCACCGCTGGCGAAGAACAGCAGTTGCGGGTGGCCGTCTTGCAGGGGTCCCGAGAACAGCGTGAGGGGCGCTCGCTCGGTGACGAACGCCGTGCCGAAGGGGACTTCCGCGGCCGCTGAGCCGCGCCCCATCAACGAATTGGCCGGACAGCCGGCGAGGCCACTCTGTTCGAGCTTGGAGGGTACGCAGGTTTCCAGGCCGAGGTCGCTGGTGGCGATGCTGAGACCGGCGGGCAGTAGTACCTGTAGCTCGGTCACCGGCGAGGGCTCGTGACCGGCCGGCGTTGAGACCTGCAAGCCGAAGCGGATCGTCGTTCCGGCACCCAGGCGCTCAGGCGAGAACGCGGCGCTCAGTCTCACCGTGTGTGTCGCAAGCGCCTGCGCTGTAGGGGCCGACGCCTGGGTTGCCGCGGGCACCCATGCTCCGACGCAGGCGCAAACGAGGAGCGCGGCGGTGCAAAGGAGGGTCCGTGACCCCTCTGTTCCGCGGGGCGTCTCAGTAATGGAGCATCCCTTCCCTCGTCTGCACGGTGAGGCTGTCACTGCGGCGTTCGATCACGCCGTACAGCTTGCCGGCGCCGTGTGTATGGGCGAAGCGCCCGGTCCCTCCGGTGACCGACAGGGTGCCGGCGAAGCTCGAGTACCTGCCGGAGGAGTGCAGGATTGCGCTGCCGCGGCCGGTGATCGAGCCGCCCCCGCGTACGTGGATGGTGAACGAGGCCGTCACGGTTTCGCCGACGTCCAGGCGCACGCTGGCGGTGCCGGGGAGCGTCCCGGAGACCGACCCGACCTCGGAGAGAATCGAGCCGGAGGCGTGCAGCAGGTGCAGGTATCCGGTGTCGTTGACCTTCAGCGTGCGAGCTGCCTGAGCACGGGGCAGCGCTGATGTCTGAGCGGCGCTGCTCACGACGTACCCGCCGGCGAGCGTGACGAGGGTAAGCGCCAGAAAGGCAGCGGTGCTCGCGATCGCCCGTCGTGAGGCTCTTAGCTGTTGCATCATCGGAACTTGTCCCCGTCTCCCCGCAAGATCTGTTGCGGTCATCGGCGTCGAATGCCTCGGTCCAGAGTACCGCTGCGAGCGCGCGCGATCGCCGTTAGCTTGGAGTATGGTTTGTGAAAGATCGTTGGGAGGGAGTTGCATATGGTCTACCAGGCGAGCACAAAGAGATGGATGCATGGGGCTTCGGCGCCGTTGCGCGGGGCGCTCTTGGGTCTGTTGCTCGAGCGTCCGGGCCATGGCGGGGAGCTCGCCAATCGCCTGATAGTGCGTCTGGGCGAGACATGGCGGATCGACCCGAAAGACGTCTACCGGCTGCTCACCAAGCTCGAAGAGGAGGGGCTTGCCAGCTCCCGTGAGGAGCCCAGGCGCGGCCACGAGCTCCGAACGCGCGTGGTGTATCACCCGACCGAGCAGACCCCGCGGGCGCTTGTGTGCTGGATGGAGACACTGCTGCCGCGCGAGCCGGTGCGCCTGGGCTTGCAGGCGAAGCTCGCGGTGGCGCGTGAGCAGGACGTTCCACGCTTGCTCCGCGCGCTGCGGGAGTACGAGCGGGAGTGCCTGGTGCTGGCGCAGCTCGTGCTACCCACCGAGGATCAGCCGCGCTCTTGGCCAGCGCTGCGATTGGACTGTACACGCGACTCGGTGTATGGGATGTTGCGGGCCGAGATCGCCTGGGCTACCCGTACGCGCCAGCGGATCGAAGAGTATGCCGCCCGCGGCTCCTAGAAGAATGGATCCCGCCCGCCCACCTCCGCCCGCCCTGTGCGCCGAGCCGCCGCTGGCGCTGCTGTCATTTGCGAATGTCAGCAAGTGCTACCCCGACGGGGGCCGGGAGATCGTGGTGCTGGACGCGGTGTCCTTCGAGGTTGGAGCGGGCGCGTCCGTGGGCGTATACGGCGAGCGGGGCTCAGGCAAGTCCACGCTGCTGCGCCTGGCGGCCGCGATCGAGTCGCCCGACGGTGGCGCGATCCGCTTCGATGGCCAGGACATAACCCGACTCTCCGCGGCCGGGCGTGCGCGGCTGCTGCGCAGGCAGGTGGCGCTGTTGTTCGGAGACGATTGGCTCTCAAGCCCCGGCGAGATCGTGCTTGACCACGTCGCGATGTCGATCGGCTCAGGCGGGCTGACGCTGCGCGAGGCCAAGCACAGAGCGCTCGCGATGCTCGACACCGTGGGCGTGAGCGCCGTCGGGGCCGCTGAGAGGACCGCCTCGCTGTCCGCGGCGAAGCGCGCGCGGGTGATGCTGGCGCGGGCGCTTGTCCGTGAGCCCAAGCTGCTCCTCGTCGATGAGCCGGTGCCGATGCCGAGCCTCACCGATCACGAGCGCTTCTGCGCGACACTGCGCAGGGTTACCGGCGAGCGCGGGATCGCGCTGCTGATGGCGTCCGAGAACCTGGCCGCGCTGGGGGGTATGGGAACCCTGATGTCGCTGTCGGCGGGAGGCGAGCTCGTGTCGAGTGGTGAGGAACAGGGCACGGTCGTGCGGCTTGCACCCCGGCGCGCGGCCGCGTCCGGGCCTTCCTAGCGTGGCTGCGCTTGCGCTGCGCGACGTCGTCAAGCACTACCGCGGCGGCGGCGAGGAGGTGCGCGCGGTCGACGGCGTGTCGCTTGAAGTCGAGGCGGGGGAGCTCGTAGCGCTGTACGGGCCGAGCGGGTCGGGCAAGAGCACGCTGCTGATGCTGGCCGCGGGCCTGTTTGCACCCGATCACGGCAGCATCCTCTTTGACGGACGCGATGTCGCTTCGTTCTCGGCGCGCGAGGGCGCCGCCTATCGCCTGCACGATGTCGGCTTCGTCTCCCAGGAGTTTCACCTGATCCCCGGCGCCTCGGCGCTTGACAACGCGATGATCAAGCTGCCCCCGCTCGGCTTCACGCTGCGCGAGGCGCGGGCGAAGACGCTGCCGTGGCTCGAGCGTCTGGGCCTCGGCGAGCGCGCCTCATACAGACCCGAGCAGCTCTCGATGGGGGAGCGCCAGCGGGTCACGATAGCGCGCGCGCTGGCTCCTGACCCCGGGCTGCTGCTCGCCGATGAGCCGACCGGCAACCTCGACTCCGCGCGCACGCAGGAGATCCTCGCGCTGCTGCGCGATCTCTGCCGCGAGCGCCAGATACCCGGTCTGCTCGTCACGCACGACCGCGATGCGATCTCGTTCGTCGATCGGGTGCACACGCTGCGCGACGGGCGCCTGGCCGGCTCCTCGCCGGATGTGCGGGCCGCGGCGAGCTCCTCGTGAACAGAGTGCTCAACCCCAGAATCTTCGGGGTGCGCCTGAGCATGCTGCTTTTCCTGTACAAGCGGCGGCTTCGTGCCCACCCGGCGGGAGAGCTGTTGGCAGGTGGCGGCGTCGCGATCGGGGTGGCACTCGTGTTCGGCGTGCTGCTGACAAACGCCAGCCTGACGAGCTCGGCGAGGCAGCTCGTCCACGGCCTGACCGGGTCGGCGCGCTTCGCGCTCGTGGCGCGCTCCTCACAGGGGTTCGACGAGCGCCTCGCCGTGCACGCCGGCGCGCTGCCCGGGGTCCAGGTGGCCGCGCCGGTGCTGCGCGAGAACGTGACCCTGATCGGCGCGCACGGGCGCCAGGAAGCGGTACAGCTGATCGGCGTGAGCCCTAGCCTCGAATCGCTCGGGGGGGCGGCAAGCCAGGAATATGGCGCCGACGCGACGGCGCTGCTGCAGGGCGGCCTCGGGCTGCCATCCGGCGTAGCGCGGGCACTCGGTGTGCGTCGTGGCCAGTCGCTGAGGCTGGCGAGCAACGGCTACGTGCACGACGCGCTGGTGAAGGTCGTGCTCGGCGGCGGCGTGCTCGGCTCTGCCGCCGCGAGCCCGGTGGTGGTGACGGTGCTGGGATTCGCCCAGGCGCTCGCGGGGCGGCCGGAGAGGGTGAGCGAGGTCTTGATCCGTCCATTGCCGGGGGATGAGGGGATGGTCGCCTCCGGCCTGGAGCAGCTCGCGGCCGGCCGGGTGGATGTGCGCCCGGCGGACTACGAACTGGGCCTGCTCGGCCAGGCGATCAAGCCTAACCGTCAGTCGACATCGCTGTTCGAGGCGATCAGCGTGATGATCGGGTTTTTGCTCGCGCTCAACGCGATCTTGCTGACCGTCCCGGAGCGACGGCGCTTCATCGCCGAGCTGCGAATGCAGGGCTACGACCCGCGCCAGATCCTCTTGCTGCTCGGCTTCCAGGCGCTCGCGCTGGGAGTGCTCGCCTCATTGGTCGGCGTCGTCGCGGGCGATGTGCTCTCTGGAGCCCTGTTCCAGCAGGCGCCGAACTTTCTCAGCGCTGCCTTTCCGATCGGTACCGAGCAGGTTGTCGGCGCGGGCACGATCCTGCTCGCGATCTTCTTGGGCGTGCTGGCGACCGCGCTTGCGTCGCTGACGCCGCTTCTTGACCTGCGCGCGAGCCGGCCCGCCGATGCAGTCTTTCGCGAGCGCGGCGCAGACAGCGAGATCGTGGGGCGGCATACGATCTCGCGGCTCGCCGGCGTGGGCGTAGCGCTCGTGGTGGTGGTGATCGCGATCGTGATCGAGGCGCCGGGCGCGACGATCGCCGGCGGAGTGGCGCTCGCGCTGGCGAGTCTCTGTCTGATCCCCGCCGTGTTCTCGGGCGTGGCGCGCGGGCTGCCGTGGGTAAGCGAACGCGTCCACTCGAGCGCGCTGATCGTCGCCCTGGCGGAGCTGCGCGCTACGACCACACGCTCGGTCGCGCTCGCCGCGATCGTCGGGATCGCCGTCTATGGAGGCGTCGCGATCGGTGGCGCCCGCGACGACCTGTTGCGCGGGATCGGGCAGGCGACGAACCAGTACTTCAGCACGGCCCAGATTTGGGTGACCGCGGGCAGGGATGTGTTCAACACGAACTCGTTTGCGCCCGCTGGGCCGACGGCGGCGCTCGCACATGCTCCAGGCGTCGCCTCGGTCCGGATCTATCGCGGTGGGCTGCTCGACATCGGCGAGCGCCGCATGTGGGTGCGGGGGAGGCCCGCCGGCGACGGCACGGTGATCGAAGCGAGCCAGCTGCGCCACGGCAACCTCTCCAGCGCGACGCGGCTGATTGAACAGGGCAGCGGGGCCGCGATTTCAAGCGACTACGCGAACGAACACCACCTGCGGGTCGCAAGCGTTATGACACTGCCGACACCGTCCGGTCCTACGCACTTGACGGTCGCGGCAATAGTTACCAATTCGGGCTGGCCGGCCGGCGCGATCACGCTCTCCAGTAGCGATTACAGCCGCTACTGGAGCACGACCGACGCTGCGGCGCTCGAGGTGAACCTGGGTGCAGGTATCTCCCCGGCGGAGGGTCGCCGGACGGTTGCCGCGGCGCTCGCCTCGTCCTATCCGGGCCTGCAGGTGCGAACGGCCTCAGAACGTGAGTCGCTGAGCAAGGCGAGCGCGCGCGAGGGCCTGCGCACACTCGGGGAGATCTCGACGCTGCTGTTGATCGCGGCCGCGCTGGCGGTTGCCTCTGCCCTCGGCGCGACGGTATGGCAGCGGCGTGTTCGGCTGGCGGCGCTGAAGATGCAGGGCTATGACACCTGGCAGCTATGGCGAGCGGTGGTCCTGGAGAGCGCCGTCACGATCGGGGTCGGAGCGGTGGTGGGTGCGGTGATCGGCGTGTGCGGGCACGCGCTCGCCAGCCGGTTTCTCGAACGCACGACGGGTTTCCCGGCGCCGTTCACGGTCGGCCCGCTGCGGGTGCTGTTCACGCTCGGGCTGATCGGGGTGATCGCGCTCGTCGTGATCGCCCTCCCCGGCATGCTCGCCGCACGCGTCTCCCCCCGTGCGATCCTGCAGGAGTAAGCCTCTCGAGGGACTGTGCCGATGGCCTAGGCCGTCGGCCAAAACGAGGGTGGGTGGGACCTCTAATCCGGCCCCAAGAGTGGACTCATTACTAGTGGACTTTCCACTAGTAATCCGCTCTCGATCGGTCCAGGATGTGTTCAGGAGAGGGGATGCGCCTCGCTGGGTGAACCGGCCCGGCGCGCCTTGAGAGAACAAGCCCTATTCGCGCCGGGCCGGCGAGAGCAGGGAGAAGGAGGATGAGGGATGCAAGAGCGCCGCCCGAAGGCCACCACGCCGAACATCGGTCTCTTCGCGACGCTCAGTGGGCTGCTCCGGGTCAAAGGGACTGGTGCACCCTCATCTGCCATGAGGGTCAATCGTGTCGGTAGCCGCGGCGCCCACCCGTCGCATCATCCGGCAACCCCCACCCGCGGAATTAGCTCGCCGCTTTTCCCGCCTCCCGCCCCCAGCCTAGGCTTGACTTGGGATGGGAAAGGTTACCGGCGGCTTGGGACACAACTCTCTCTCGCCTCCCTCGCCGCGCTCCTCGCGGCCGCTGCGGTAAGCGCCGTCCTCCCCGTCTCGGCGCACGCCTACGCCACGGTCGGCCCGGTGCCCGTGGCCGGCTCGCCAGGTCTCCCTGACGGCCGCGTCTACGAGCAGGCCTCTCCGCTCAATAAGAATGGCAACGCGGCTGGCGAGCCGGGAATTCCGACACCGCCGACGATATTCGCCGAAGGCGCAGGGGACGGTGTCGCATACAACTCCACAGGTTCGATCGGCAATACAAAGAGCGGCGGGCAGGCCATGTTCGTGGCCAAGCGCACAGCCGGCGGCTGGTTGACCAATGGCGCGCAGCCGCGAAGCACCGGAGAACAGGCGCTCCTCGCGCTCCTTCCGCACGAAATCGGCTTCTCGGAAGATCTGACGAAGGTCTTCTTCTGGTCGTTCAGCACCTACCTGCCGGAAGTGCGCACGGAAGCAGCGCTTCTCTACGACATCGCGGGCGGCTCCACGACTTGGCTCGACCCGTCGCCGGCCTCTACGGAAGCGCACGCTCAAGCGGTGGTCGCCGGCTTCTCGGCCGATATGTCGACCTTCTATTTCAGGACGCTAACGGGGTTCTACGAGTGGCATGACGGCGTCCTGAACGTCGCCGGCGTGCTGCCCGACGGGTCGGTGGAACCCGCCGCCCGGGCCGCCGGTCTGCCGGCGCATCCCGAAGAAGAAGATCACCAAGCGAGCGATCTGCGCAACCAGGTCTCGGAAGACGGCTCGCGCGCGTTCTTCGTGTCCTCGACCGGCGAGCTATACGTGCGCGAGACGGCCGCGGATGGGGCGCAGAGCACGGTTCTCGTGTCGCGCGACACGCTGCTCGCACCCGTCAACGGATTGCCCGCGCCCGCCCCGCACGGTGCGCTCAAGATCGCCTTTCCGAGGGAGCTGAGCGAAGGCGAAGCGCGGAGCGCGGAATCTGGGCCAATCTTCTCCAAGGAAGGCTATCTGTACGCGTCCCCTGACGGCTCGCGCGCGTTCTTCGCAAGCGAAGACCAGCTGACGAGCGCCGCCCCGGGTGGAGGGGGGATGTATGAGTTCAACACACTCACCGGTTCGCTGACCTACCTGCCGGGGGTGGGTGTCTCGCCGATTCTCGTCTCCTCGCGGAACGGGTCGCGCTTCATCTTCAACGGGCCGAGCGGCTTGAGCCTGTGGTCTGAAGAAGGCCCCGAAGGCGGCACGGTGACGCCGATCGAGCCGTTCCCGGTTGGCGGCGAAGCGCGCGCGACGCCCGACGGGTCGGTGTTCGTGTTCGATTCCGCCGCGCCGCTGGCCGGGTTCAACAACGGCGGCAGTCACTTCGCTCTGGGCGGCGGAGCAGGCCCGTTCCCCAACCAGGAGATATACCGCTACGACGTTGGGAAGGATTCGCTGATCTGCGTGTCCTGCCCGCCGGCCGGCATCGTTCCGAGTGGCAATGCCTACATGTCGCACGACGCCTCCAACGGCACCCTAAGTGGCGTCCTGTCCGAGGACCGCGGCGTCTCGACCGATGGCAGCCGCGTGTTCTTCGACACGCCGGACCCGCTCGTTTCGCAGGACGCGAACACCCGGCCGCTTGAATTGAACCCGCACCCCGACCCGGTGTACTTTGAACATGGGCGTGACGTGTACGAGTGGGAGAACGGCAGGATCTTCCTGATCTCGACTGGGACGAGCGGCCATAACGCCTATCTGGGCGACCTAAGCGCAAACGGCAACGACGCGTTCTTCTCGACCAGTCAGGGACTCGCGCCGGGCGATGCCGACGAAGCCTACGACGTGTATGACGCACGCATTCCGCGGGCCGGCGACCATGCGCCGCCACCGGCGGCCGCGTGCGAGGGCGATGTCTGCCAGGGTCCGCCGAGCGTTCCCGTGCTCTTGGGCGCGCCGGCCAGCGCGACCTTCAACGGCCTGGGCAATCCCGCGCCGGAATCCGTTCTGGGCGGGCGGGGACCTGATACGAAACCCAGACCGAAGTCGAAGGCCAAAGGGTGCAAGAAGGGCTTCGTCAAGAGAAAAAACAAGTGCGTCAAAAAGCCCAAGGCAAAGAAGTCGGCGAAGGGGAGGAGGTAACATGTTCACGCGAGCGTTTGCCGTTTCTGTTCTGATCGCCGGGGTTTCGTCGCTCGTCGCGACGTCGGCGCTGGCTGCCGAATCCGGCCCGCGCTGGGCGATCACGGCGGTCTCCGATCCGACGAACATCGCCCCGAACAGCCCCGCAACCGAGGTGCAGGACGTTACGATCACAGCCACGGGCGGCAGCTTCACGCTGCGGACAGGGAGATTGGGGGGAGGCTCGATCCGCACCGCCCCGATCGCGTACAACGCGAGTCCCGAAGCCGTGCAGGCGGCCTTGGCGAATGTGGATGTGGAAGAGATCGTCACGGGCGCCCCGGGCGCCTATGTCATCACCTACCGCACCAACGAAAGCTTGTACAGCCAACAAGGTACGGAACCGATCACGGCGGACGGCAGCGGGCTCACAGGCGCCGGACACAGCGCGACGGTATCGCTTGTGAGTCAGGGCGAGGACCCTCCGACGCTCACGTTGACGGCGATCAACGTCGGCGGCTCGACCGACGGGAGTCCCGTCACCGTCGCCGACAGGACGCTGCCGGCGGGGTTCACCGCGACGCACATCGAACGCTTCGATGCTTTTCATCGTCCCAACGGGCCTGGTGAAACGACGGGTTGCGTCATCTCCCCGGCGCCCGCGTGCACGTTCTCGGGCAGGGCGGTCGATCCGGGCGATAATCTGGTCGTGGTCGTCCAGCTTGCTGTGGCGGGCCCGCCGAGCGTCACCGAACCTCAGAGCGCTCCCGTTCGCGCGAGCGTCTCCGGCGGCGGCGCCGCGCAGGCGTTCGTAAGCACGGCGCTGACGATCAGCTCTTCACCGGCGCCTTTCGGGATTGTGCCGGGGAGCATCGTATCGGCCCTGTCATCGGCGCAGGCCGGGGCGCACGCGAACATAACTGCGGCGTACACGTTGAACACGGGCCCCTTCGAACATCCGGTCGCGGACCCGCGAGATGTCGAGTTCGATGCTCCGGTGGGTCTGGTCGGCGCCGTGGCGGGGCTGCCGCGCTGCTCGCAGGCGCTCGTCACGCAGAACGGCAACGGCCCGAGTGCGTGCCCGGACGATACCCGCGTGGGGATCGCGACGCTGTCGATCAACGTACATGTCCTGGGTTCGGAACTGGCCGATGCGACGGCCTTCCCCGTATATAACATCGCGCCGGCGCCGGGCGAGCCGGCGGCGTTCATGTTCCTCGCGGACGGGTTCCCCGTGCGGCTGGATACGAGCGTGCTCTCCGACGGCGATTACGGCGTTCGCGTGACCGCGCCGCACATCAACGAGGGTGGGCTAAACGTGAGCACGTCGGTGACGATCTGGGGGGTTCCGAGCGAACACAACGGTGAGGGTTCCGACGAAAGCAGCTTTGGGGATCATTTCGGCGGTCCGGGGACGGCCGCGAGGGTGCCGTTGTTGACCAATCCGACGCAGTGCTCGGAAGGGCTGTCGGCGGCGTTCCATATAGATTCGTGGTCTGAACCGGGCGTGTTCGCCTCGGAATCGACGCCGAGTGGGACGATGACGGGTTGCGATGCGCTGCCGTTCTTCACGTCGGTCTCGATGGTGCCCGACACGTTTCAGGCGGGCGCGCCGGCGGGCTATGCCTTCGATCTGAAAGTGGATCGCTCGCCCGACACCGAACCGGAAGGCACGGCGACCCCGGACGTGAGGAATGTGGTGACAACGTTGCCGCTGGGCACCGTTATCTCGCCGTCGGCGGCGAACGGCCTCGCGGCGTGCAAAGACGATCCTGGTGTCGACCCGGCCGCCGTGCCCAACGAGTTCGGTTTGCATTACCTGAACCTCGCGTCGTGTGCTGGCGCTTCGCAGGTGGGGACGGTGTTGATCACCTCACCGGATATCGCCGAACCGTTCGGCGGCGCGGTGTATCTCGCCGAACCGGAATGCAATCCCTGTTCTCCGGCTGACGCTGAAGACGGCAAGATGGTCAAGCTGCTGCTGCAGGCCAAGGGCGAAGGCGAAGGCGGCGTGCTCGTGAAGGTCACGGGTTCGCTGTCGGTCAACCAGCAGACGGGGCAGCTAACCGCTACGTTCGCCAACAATCCACAGTTGCCGTTCAGCGATCTGAAGCTGACCCTCGCGGGCGGTCCGCGGGCGACGCTGTCCAATCCGCGCGTGTGCGGTACGGCGACGACGAGCGTGGATCTGACGCCGTGGAGCACGCCGTTCACTCCCGATGCGATCGATACGAGCCCGTTCGAAGTCACGGGCTGTCAGGTGCCACAGTTCGCGCCGTCGTTCTTCGCGGGCACGACCTCAAACCAGGCTGGTGGTTTCAGCCCGTTTACGCTCTCGTTCAGCCGCGGCGACGCCGACCAGTACCTCGCGGGGGTGCAGCTCAAGACGCCGCCGGGGTTGCTGGGCAGTCTCGCCAACGTTCCGCTGTGTCCCGAACCGCAGGCCTCGCAGGGTACCTGCGGCCCGGAAAGCCTGCTCGGCACCTCGCAGGTGCTAACGGGTCCGGGGGCGGAGCCGTTCCTCGTCACCGGCGGCAAGGTGTATCTGACGGGCCCGTACAAGGGCGCGCCGTTTGGCCTGTCGATCGTGGTCCCCGCGAAGGCGGGCCCATACACGCTCACCGGGACCACGGGCACGGGCAGCGTCGTCGTCCGCTCGACGATCAACATCGACCCGACCACCTCGGCGTTGACGGTCACGGCAGATCCGTTGCCGACGATCCTCGACGGCATCCCGTTGCAGTTGAAGCTGGTGAATGTCTCGATCGACCGGCCGGGGTTCATGTTCAATCCGACGAGCTGCGACAAGCTGGCGATCACAGGCACGCTGAGCAGCTCCGAAGGCGCGAGCACGGCGGTCTCCTCACCGTTCCAGGTCACGAACTGCGAGGCGCTGAGGTTCAAACCCCAGTTCAAGGTCTCCACCTCCGCCAAAACCTCAAAAGCCAACGGCGCGAGCCTCGACGCGAAGGTGATCTACCCCGCGGGCTCGATGGGCACCCAGGCGAACATCGCCTACGTCAAGGTGGACTTGCCAAAGCAACTCCCCTCGAGGCTCACAACGTTGCAGCGCGCCTGCACGGCCGCCACGTTCAACGCGAACCCGGCGAACTGCCCGAAAGAATCGATTGTGGGTATCGCGCGGACGTCGACCCCGGTGCTGCCTGTGCAGCTGCAAGGTCCTGTGTATTTCGTCTCTCACGGTGGTGAAGCGTTTCCCTCGCTGATCGTCGTCCTCCAGGGCGATGGGGTGCGTGTCGACCTGGTGGGCTCGACGTTCATCTCCGGAGCCGGGATCACCTCGAGCACGTTCAAGACGGTCCCCGACGTCCCGATCAACAGCTTCGAGATCTATCTCCCCCAAGGCAAGTTCTCCGCGCTCGGGAGCAACAAGAACCTCTGCACCCAGAAACTCACCATGCCCACCAAGTTCGTCGCCCAAAACGGCGCCGTGCTCAAACAGAGCACAAAGGTCAGCGTAACCGGCTGCCCCAAGGCCAAGCAGGCGACGAAGAAGAAAGCGAAGAAGGCGAGTAAGGCTCGAAAGTCCAGCCACGGCCGGGGGAGGAAGTCATGAGACGCGTTTGCAGGCTGACGAGGACGGGACTGGTGGCGCTTGGCCTGCTCGCGGGTTCACTCGGATTTGCCACTACGCCGGCGCTGGCGGTGAGCGGCTATGGCTTCACCGGCTCGTTCGGCGCGGCGGGCTCTGGCAACGGCCAGTTCAACGAACCCTTTGGTCTGGCTGTCAACGAAGTGGCTCCGGGCCATGTCGGCGATGTGTATGCGATCGATCGAGGTAATCGGCGTGTCGAGGTGCTCAGCTCGACAGGCGCGTATGTGTCCCAGTTCGACGGCAGCGCCTCTCCGACCGGGGCGTTCTCGTGGCCTGCTGAACTTTTTGGGTACAATGTGCTACCCGAGAATGCGATCGCGGTCGACAATTCGACTAATCCGCTCGATCCTTCCAAAGGCGACGTGTACGTCATGGACACGGGTAATAGCGTGATCGACAAGTTCGAAGCCGAAGGCGGGTATCTGGGACAGATCGCTATGGACACCTCCTCCGGGGTCTACGGAGGTATGGGTCTCGCGGTGGATCCTGCCGGCACTCTGTGGGTTTACCGGAATCAAAGCAGCGCAGCGACAATCGACCGCTACAGCGATGCGCTGAGCAACGAACTTCTGTCAAGCTTTGGCCCATCAACCCCTAGCCTGGGCTCCGGGTTCGCGGTGGACTCCGAAGACAACATGTATCTCAACAGCTTTTTCAGGCATTTCACAAAGGACAACAGCGCCGGTGAAACCCTGATCGGAGAACTCGACGGTGAAGCATCGGCCGGAGCGACGGTCGATGAGTCCAACAACCACCCGTATATCAACGAGGTGACAGGCATCGCGGGGTTCAGCCCGTCCGGGACGCTGCTGGAACGCTTCGGCGGCCAGGCCAGTCTCACGGGCGGGACCGGCGTCGCCGTGAACTCGGCGACCGGCACGATCTACGCAGCGGACTCTGCCGCCGCCCGCGTCGACATCTTCATGCCCGGCGTCGCGGAAGCCCCAGCAATCGAGAGTGAGAGCGCCTCGGCCGTCAATTCGACCGAAGCCACCCTCGAAGCGCAGGTCAACCCGGACAACCAGTCCACGACCTACACGTTCGAATACTCCACGAGCGCCACCGGTGAAACGCTGAACGCGCCCGTGACGAGCCTTCCGGGCGCCGGTCCGTTGGAAGGCTTCGGCAACCAGACGGCCAGCGCTCCCACCGGCGCAGCCCTGGAACCCGGCACGACCTACTTCTACCGGGTGACCGCCAAGAACGTGTCCAGTGAAGAAAGCGAAGGCAAGGTCCAGTCCTTCACGACCGTGCCGGTGCCAGTCACCGAACCGGCGACCGGGATCGGCGGGACCGCCGCGACGTTCAACGGCCATCTGCAGCCGCTGAATGAAAAAGTCGCCACGCAGTACCACTTCGACTACAAACTCGGCGGCGAATGCACCGGCGAAAGCAGCACCCCCTCCGAAGAAGCTGGTACGGGGGCGGGTACGGAAGTCGCCGAGAGCGTGACGATCGGGCTCCAGCCTGACCGCGAATACACGGTCTGCTTCGTGGCTTCGAATGCGTCCGGTGAAGTCCTTGGGTCACCCGTGACGTTCACGACGCTGATACTGCCTCCGGAAGTCGACCACGAGAGCTTCTCTGCTCTCACGCCCTTCGCTGTGACGATTGAAACCGAGGTCAACCCAAATAATCAATTGACGCTCTGCGAAGTCGAGTATGGAACGGACCCGACGCTCGCGACGAACACGATCACAGCCTGCGAAACGAGCGAAGGAGTGCCGGGCTGGCTCCCGGGAGAATTCGGTGAACGGGCCGCGAGCGCGCGCGTGGAAGGCCTGGAAGCAGACACGACCTATTACTACCGCGTGATAGCGAACGCGCTCGAATCAGGAGAAAAGGGCGAAGGCGCAATACAGTCCTTCACGACGGTCGGGCCGCCCCAGCCGAGCACCGGCGAAGCGCAGAGCATCACGCGTGTCACGGCGGCATTGTCGGGCACGGTCGACCCCGAACGCGGCGCCGGGACCTACTATTTCGCCTATATCGACCAGGCGGGCTATGAAGCCGCGCTCGCGAAAGGCGCCGAAAATCCCTACGCCGAAGGCGCGACCACGGCCGAACGCGAAGTAGCGGCGGGCGAAGCCCCTCAGGCGGTGCAACCGCTGCTCGCCGTGGGGCTGCTGCCGGAAACGACCTACCACTACGCGCTCGTTGCGCGCAACGGCGCCGGCACCGTCATAGGCAATGACATGACGTTCATGACGGGTGCGGCGACGCCACCGATCGTCACGGCCGGCCCAGCGAGCGCGATCACGCTCAGCACGGCGACGATCTCGGGGACGGTCAACACGCAGGGCCTCAACGTGAGCTACGCGTTCGAGGTCTCCACCGAACCCGGCAACCCCGGCCCGCCGTCAGGCGGCGGCTCGATCGGCGCGGGGCCCACCGAAGCGGGTGTGAGTCTCGCACTGCAGGGTCTGCAACCGGGCACGACCTACTACTACCGCCTGCTCGCGACCAGCACCGACGGCACGAGCTACGGCGCCGTTCAGACGTTCACCACACCGGGCTTCCCCAGCCCGCTCACCCAGCCCGCGACCCCCCCGCTGATCGGGAGCCCTCAGGTCGCGTTCCCGGCGGAAGGAAAGGAAAGCTCGACGACCACGCCCAAGCGGTTGACGAACGCACAGAAGCTCGCCAAAGCTCTGAAGGCGTGCGCCAAGAAGCCGAAGAGTAAGCGAGCGGCGTGCCGGAAGCAGGCAAAGAAGAGATATGGGCCTGTGAAGCACAAAAAGCCCAAGAAGAAATGATGCTGGGGCTCCTCAGGCGAACGTTGCCGCCACGCGTCCGAGCTCGGACTCCCAGGCCGCGACGGACTCCATGGGCGACGAGTGCAGCACATCGTCGGCCGCGCGGCCGCGATTGTGCGCTCTCGTTGTTCTCACCCGTCTTGCGTTCGGCGTTCGAGGCCGTCAGGTCTCCTGTGCTGAGCGTGTCGTAACAACAAGCCGGCGCCAGGACGCGTCTCTTGTAGGGGATCACGCCCTGGCGCCAGATGAGACAAAGGAGATCATAGTGATATCTAGATTCCGCATGTTGATACTAGCGTTGGGGGCGTTGCTCGTCCCGAGCGCGCTGCTGGCCGCCTCGGCGCAGGCAGCGAAACCGGCGAACGTGGCGCTGCCCGTCGTCTCGCCCACCGCCCCGTCGCAGAACGCGCCGGTGTCAGGCACGACCGGCTCGTGGAGCAACGGCCCGACGAGCATGAGCTACCAGTGGCAGCGCTGCAACTCGACCGGCAAAGAATGCGTGGACATCACCGGCGCGACCGGCGCCTCCTACACGCCGGTGGAAGCCGACGGCGAACACACGCTCGTCTTCAAGGTCACCGCCACAAATGGCGAAGGCTCCGTCTCGGCCGTCTCGGCCGCGACCAGCGTGATCCCCGCCACCGGCCACATCACCACCTACACCTCAAAAGCCTCAACCCCCATGGGGTTCGCCGCCGGCCCCGACGGCAACGTCTGGTTCGCCAACGCGTCACCAACCGCCGGCACGATCGGCAAGATCACCCCCTCTGGGACCGTCACCGAATACCCCGCGGAAAAAAAGGGCGCCACGGGGATCGCGGCCGGGACAGACGGCAACCTCTGGTTCACTGAGAGCACCACCGGGGACATCGGCAGGATCACGACCTCCGGCACGATCAACGAATTCCCGCTCCCCGAAAAAAGCGAACCGGGCGGCATCACCGCCGGACCTGAAAAAGACCTCTGGTTCACCGAGCTCGGCATCGGCAAGATCGGCAAGATCACGACCTCCGGCACGGTCACCCAATTCGCGCTCCCCGAAAAAGCTGTTCCCCGCCAGATTGCCGAAGGCCCAGACGGGAACCTCTGGTTCACCGATAAGGGAAACAACAAGATCGGCAAGATGACCCCCACCGGAACCGTCACCGAGTACGAACTCCCCGCAGGGAGTAACCCCATCGGGATCGCTGCTGGACCCGAAAAAGAAGACCTCTGGTTCACCGATAACGGAACCAAAAAGGTCGGAAAGATCACGACAGCCGGCGTAATCACCGAATACGCGGTCGCCTCAGCCCCGATGAGCATCGCGGCCGGGCCCGACGGCAACCTCTGGGTCACCGCCGTCGAAAAAATCGACCGGGTCACCACCACCGGAACCGTCACTGAATACGCTGCGGGCTTCCCAACCCTTTTCAGCGGTATCACCGCCGGGAGCGACGGCAACATGTGGTTCGGCGGCGTCAACAAAATCGCCAAGATCGCCAGCTAAACCAGCTAGCCAAAACCCAACAACACACACCGGGAAAGTGGGGGGCCTCAAACGGCCCCCCACCAACCCGACCAACGAGCGGGCACCACTACGCGCGTGCACGTACGCACCGTGTGGACTCGGCCTACAGGCGGCTGTGTGCGTGTCGCCGAGGTCGCCGCGTGGGCTCGTCGGCCAGCGAGGCGCAGCGAAGCTCGCCAAGGAGCTCCTGCCCGCGATCGACAACCTCGACCGCGCGCTCGACGCCGCCGCGACAGATCAGGCGGGTCCCCGAAGGCCACGAGGAGAGATCGAAAAGGCCGGTCAGCTCGGTGACCCACGCCCCCTCGTGCGGCTGGCGGTCCTGGTTGACCGCCGGCTGCCAGTACGTTGAGCGGAGGCTTGTCCACCTCAGCTTGAGCGCCGGAAGTAGTGGACTCTCAACTAGTGGACTTTCCACTTGTGCGGGCGGGAGGCGGGCGCGATGATGCGTCTTCGGGAGAGTCACAGCATTGCCATAGCTTGAGCGCCGTCCCGGATGGGCGGGAATCCCATCCCTCGGCGTTCGAGGGGAACCGTGAAAGGGCAGTAGACCCCTCTCGCGCCTGGTTCCTTGACTCCCTGGGCGTCGCGGTCCCTCCCAAACGGCCGCGGCGCCCAATTTTTCACGGAGACGATGCGAGGAATCCTGAAGGCAACGTGCATGGCGGCCTTTCTGGGCCTGGTGGTGGCCCCGGCCGGGCTGGCTGAGCGCGCGGCGTATGAGGGTGAATACACGCATGTCCGGCAACGTACACAGCCCTTGAGACGGTTCTCGCGATCGCCGCGCCCGAAACCAGCGATAGCCCCATTTACAGGGCAGGATCCGGAAGCTCTGGCTCGGGCGCGAGTGACGCTGAGGGTCGCACCAAAGTACACAAGCGGACAGCGGAACTTTCGCTTCTCGGGCCGCCTGCTGGGCGGTCACATCCCCCGGGGCGGTAAGAAGCTTGTACTGCAGGCCCGTCAGGGTCGCGGCTCCTGGAGGGAGTTCTCCGTGATCCGAACAGGCCCCGACGGGCGTTTCCACGCGAGCTACGCGCTGCAGTTCCTCGGGCCCGGCCGCTGGCAGGTGCGGGTCCTCTGCAAAGGAGAAGGCGGCTATCCGTTCGCCACTGGCACCTCGAACGCGGTGGGCGTGCGGGTGTTGCAGTGAAGCCGACCTTGTCTGGAAACGGGCGCGACAAGCGCGGGACGGCGCAGCACGCGCGGATGAGCGAGCTGCAACGCACGCGGATCGTCGCATCCGCACTGGAGATTCTCGAAGAGCTCGGTTACCGCGGGATCACCGTCACGCAGATCGCCGGTCGCGCCCGGCTGTCGCGTAAGACGTTCTATGAGCACTTTGAGGACCGGGAGGGGTGCTTGATCGGAGCTTTGGAAGAGGCGGGGGCGAACGGCGCGCAAGTGGGGCATGCGCGGGATCTCGCGGATGGCTTGGGCGGACGCATTACGTATCGAACGCTGCGTGTTCTGGCCGCGATCGCGGAGCTATCGGAGTCCCACCCGCCGAGCAACCGTGAGATCGCTGAGCTTGCGGGGATTACCGACCAGGGCCAGATCTCGCGGCTGCTGGGGCGGCTGGAGGGGCTCAGGGTGGTCGAGAGGGATGGACCGAGACCGGCGCGGGGGGAGGCGAATGCTTGGCGGCTGACCGCTTGGGGGGAGGAGGTGAGGGGGGCGGTTGAGGTGCGGGAGGGGAGACAGCCGGGTGGGATGTAGCTACACGCGCGCGCGAGGGAGCGTTCTAACGGTGGCGCTCACGGAATAACCGGGCGGCTTGGTCGCGACGCGCGTGCCATTCGTTCATGGCTGTTTGAAATGCCGCTTGGCGTTCTGCGTTCTCCTGTTGGGCTGCGTGGATGGCGTTGGCTCGCTGCACCCGAAAAGCTGCGATCAGCCCGGAGTGCTCACGGCGTGCGCGCCATGCCCGGCGGACGATCTCGATGGTTGCTGCTCGTCGCAGCTGCTTGGGGTGCAGTTCAGTCAAGGGCTTGGGCATCAGCGTGTAGCCGCGGGCAAGGGCGAGGTCCCAGGTGATGTCCCGCCCGTTCGTGCAGGTCGTGAGGACGATCTCGTGGCCGTGCATGGCGGCGGGGAAACCGCACATCCGGCCAGCCTGCAGGTATCCGTCGGATGGCGTCTCCGATCGTGACCAGCGTGGCCGCTCGGTGGTCCAGAACCCTTCGCAGCGGATCAGGTCCAGAATGTGGGGCTCGACGTGTTTGGCCGTCCAGTCCCGGTAACGGTTCAGCTGCGCCTGCTCGGGGCCAGAGCGATTTCCCGAGCCGAGGTTTTCAAGGCGCGCCATCGACTGAGCCACCTGGTCGGCGCCGGGGATCTCAGGGTGTAGGCGCTGCACGAAGCGGCGCAGGGCGTGCGCGGAGAGGACGAGCGTGTGGAGGTCCTGCTCGGTGACCAGGCGGGCGAAGTTGGGCTCGGGTTGCTGCTCTCTCGGCATATCGACGAGGTGGATTTTGACGGTCTTCGCCTCGGACAGCCCGTTACGGTGATCTTTGTTGTTGGGGTGATTAAGGCGCCGTTCTGGGTGGTGATCGTGGTGGCATACGCAGCAAAAGGCGAGAATGTGAGGCTAGCGGTGCGAGTACGGGTTGGATCGGAGGTCAACCATCGCGCACGGCCGGGGGCTCACATGGTGCATTGTCGTTGATTGGCCTGTCTTCAGCTAGGCTGATTTGCCGTGTGGAGACCCAAGGATTTCGCGGACATTGAGGCGGCGGTGGGCGTGGTCGCCGAGAGCTCGGATCTCGACTTCAAGAGGGAGTTGTCGAAGCCGGCCGATATAGCCAAAGACATCGCCGCGATGTCGCTTCAAGGCGGGGTGATTGCCTATGGCGTTGACGAGGCAGTTGAGACAACGGTCGCGTCTGAAGTCACGCCGATACGGCTGCGTCAGGTGCCGGAGAAGATCCAGAACATCGTCGACACAGCGATCTGGCCATCCCCTGCGATCGATATTCGGGTCGTGACCCGACAGTCAGGAGATTCGGAGGGTGTGGTGCTCGTCACGGTTGCCCCGTCGCCGCTCGCGCCGCACTACACACATGAGCGGTTCCCCGCCCGCTCAGGCACGACGACCCGCTACTTGACCGAGCGCGAGATCAGTGCCCTCTATGACCAGCGCAAGACGGCTTTCGCATCCGCTGAGGATCGCGAGATACTCGCTGATTTTCAGTACCCGGCCGAGGCGGCTAACGGTTTGGGAATCGGCGGCATCTGGATGCTGCGTTTCTTGGTCGCGCCGCTCCTGCCTGCAAGGCATCCCCAAGGAGTGCGGCTTGCCAGGCCTCTCGCCGCAGCGGTTGCTGCCGCGCGGGAGTCAACTGCATCGCTAGGTCCCGCCGATTACACGGCAGCTTTCGATCTCATCAAAGAGTGGACGCCGCGCGGCGCGGTTGGCTGGAAGGCCGGAACCACCTTCGACACCTTCGAGCGCTTGAGGAATGTCCGCACAGTCGCTGCCGTATGCACACACGACCTGGCAATGTCCTTCTACGCGACGGTGGATCTGACAGGAGAGGATGGTGTGGGAAGGTGCGCCTACGAGGAACAGTGGGCAGCGACAACGATCGCGCTGCTTTCGATCGCTGGCCATTTCTTTCAACAAGTCCCGACGACGTCAATTCTTCGCGCTGAGCTGGGACTGTTAGGTCTGGAAAATGCGGTTTCATATGGGGCTAGTCAAGGACTCGCCTTCAACGAGAACCAGTCGAGGGTGGCTGACACCGATTATCGAGAGCGGATCCAGACGAGCTCGGGCGAAGCAGCCCACGAACCGGTCGAGGTAGCTCGGCGCCTCCTCGATCGTTTCTTCGTTTCCTTCGTCCCCGAAGAGAGCGACACGTTCGTCCGGCTGAAGTCGACGTTTTGAGAAACCCTCGTATCGGCGGCTCGCTGTGACGGACCTGTCCACGCAAAAAACCAATGACTATGAGGTGATGATCCTGCTGGCCGAGTACAACTCGGTACGGACAGAGAGCTTGGAAGCGCTGAGCCAGCTGCAAATGATCATTCAATACGGTCTTGCGTCGCTAGGCGTCAGTGTCGGCCTCGGACTTGTAACCGCGCAACACAGCCCGACGACCGCCGCGATTGTTCTCATGGGACTCATTCCGACGATAATGATCTTTGGCCTGATAATGATGGCCGTGGCAGTCCATCGCGTCATCCAAACTCGTCAATATCTACGGTACCTTGAGAAGATTGCGACTTGCTTACCGAGTAGTGGTGACCACAACGTGCCTCGCTGGGAACGCATGCGCACCGAACATGATGCGTCGGCTGTCAATGGTTATCCCTTCGCCATAGTCGCTACGGTGGGTGCCACGGTGGCGCTCGGTCCAGGTCTTGGCGGCTTCCTTTTGGCGACGCACCATCTCTGGGTGGGCTTTGCGATCGGTGAGGTCCTCGACCTGTCAGCAATCACGATTTTCGCGGACCGCGCCCGTCGAACATACCAACGGCTCATCAAGCTAAACGGGACTGAGCTCCCCGTCGATCCGTAGCGCATCAGGGAGACTGGTCAACCGCTCGCTGTAGGGGCAACCTCCCGACTACGATCCCTCGCGTGGACGATCAGCGGTCTGACCCGCGCGAGCGCCGCCGTTGGCTGCGCTTCCTCGACCTCGTCCTGACGGATGAGATCCGCGACGCCGGTGCACTCTCATGCGACGAACTGATGCAGATGGCGGCTCGACCACTCAAGGAGCGGGCCTCTCGGGAGACGATCGAGGAGTGGTGGGAGTACTCCCGCCGGCGTAGCTGGCTGGAGGAATATGGCGATGGCCGCTGGCGGCTCACGAGCGGCGGCCGGGAAGAGCTGCGCGAGGAGCGGCGGCGTGCGTCGCAACCGGATCCGCTCGTGGGGGCAAAGGCCATCACCAAGTGGGTCTTGGCAGCTGGTGCGATCGGTGCGGCTGGGCTATTGAGCGGTAAGCACCTGACGACTGGGATTGCGATCCTCATCATCAGTGCGATCATCGTCCTCGCCTTGCTCCTCGCCGCGCTGATAACGAGATTCCTCGATCCCCCGGCGGACCGCTGGTTTGCCCGCCGGGCCTGTGATTGGCTCGATGGCCGCCGCGTCAGGTGGTGGATCCGGCAGCATCCCGCGGTGGAGGGGGAGGTGCGGCGGCTGTATGAGGCGAATGAGCCGCCCGAGGCAAGCGTGCGGCACGACGGATGACGCGACGTTCTATGTGGCGTCCTCAACACCGGAATGGCTCACTGACGTCGGCTCCGCCCGGAGGGAGTCACTCACCATTTCTGCGCGATGCTTGGGGAGCCCGGCGCGGTCTCGAGCCCATACACGATCACGGACGTATGGATACTGGCCGTTCGCTATGTCGAGCCGTAGACTCCCGCGGTGGCGGCCGCTCGCGTCGCTGTAGTCAACGAGGACGGAGAAGTCGCTGAACTCCAGGGCGATCGACTCGGCGATGACGCCACCGGCATCGTCGGGAAGACGGTCCATGCTCAGCGTGCCGATCTCGGTCGGCGGAATGACAGAACTACTCACTGAGCCCGATATGTCGCCGTCCTGGGTCGAAAAAGTAACCATGTCGATGCGTGCCGTTCCGGTGCCGACGTTGCGGATGGGCACGCTGGCGAAGCACAGCGGCTCCCGACCAGCATTCCCGATGTCGATCGCACCCGCGTCCCTCCAACTCGTCGGTTGCCCAGACTGGATGTCGAGTGCCCTGGGCTCGTGAAAGCGTCTGGGTGGCACATCACTCAATAGCGGCTGCGTCTGTGTCTCAAGGGCTTCTCGGGCCGTCTGCGTTTGCTGCCTGGCCTGCCAGATGGCGAGCAGCGCGGCCGTCGCCGTCACCGCGGTGAAGCCGGCGCTAAAGACCTGAGCTGTGCTCCCAGCGTCCATCGTCAGTTCGCCTCCTCGTTGATGTCCCGGAGTAGCCCGAGCCTGGTTGCGTCTTACAGTAGAGCGGCGTCCGTGTTGGAGTTCTTGGCAGACGCAGAAACGTCTAACGGTGGGCGATCATTCAGGTGCTTTTGTCTTGGCGTCTAGCATCATGAGCAAGATTGCAGCGGCCGCAAACACGACCGCTATGGCTGGCTCTACGTCTTCAGGCACTTTCTCGTGCGTGACGATTGCGAAAAGCTTGGTGAGTTCGTTCAGAAGGGTTAGAACCGCGACGAGCAAGGCAAGTTTTCGAGGGGTGGATAGTCGAGACAGCCAGCTGGTTTGGGGGTCGCGTGCGGGTTCAGATTGGGTCGGCGCAGATGAGGCATCAAGCAGCGCATCCCAGTCAAGGTCCGAGAGGCTTCGGGAATCCCGAAGTACGCGTATCGCGTCACGCAATACTGATGGCGAACTTGCTGTTACTTGAATCAGCTTGCGCCACTGGGGTTGAGGCAACTGCAAGAGGGCATGGACATCCAGAAGCTGGTCCGTGGAGATCCGGGTCAGCAGTTCGGGGTTGTGTTGAAGCTCCTCCGAGCCCGCGACACTAATCAGTTCGCGCAACCTCTCGGGCGCGCCGCTGAACAGTTGGCGAAGGACGTGAGGAGCGCGCTCATCAGGCGCGTCGAGGTAGGGCTGGACATAGCCGGAGGCAATCAACTCGCCTAGAGCATCCATATGGAATCTAGGAATCGATGTCTTGCATAATCGCGCGAGCTGAAGCCCTTACGAAGCAATCACGATCCGCGAGCAATACTTCGAGAAGGGGGCGGCCATTCGAGCCGAGACGAGAGGCGACGTGGAGTAACTGATGATGAACGTAGTCATCCGGATCGGCGCAACGCGACATCGCGGCGGCCAGCGCGGCGTGGGGATCCTCAGCGACTAGGACCCCGAGTGCAGCGACCCGCACGGATGGCCACGGCGCGGCGATGAGCAAGTGGAGATCGAGCCCCTCGGGTATCAGTTCGGGGTGGCGCGTCAGGGCATGCAGCGCAGCGACGATGACTGGCTCGGCTCCGGACGCTATCGCGGGCGAGATGGTGGGGCGTAGCGTGTCGTTTACGTCGGGATGGTGGGAGGCGAGGGAACCGAGTGCGCCTATCGCAGCAGCCCGGAGGGCATGCGGGGGCGCCATGTTGATCTTGAACCGCGCCAAGGGCTCGTCGGCGTCGAGTTGATCGATATCGGCAGGCCGGTCTTCGGAGACCGCGAGCCGGCCGAGCGTCGCAGTTGCAGCTTCGACGTGGTGGTCCGGGAGTGCCGGGGCCAGGTTGTGGAGTGCGTCGACTGCGCTTACGCGGGTCATCAGAGGAAGATCCTCGGCCGTTATGGTGTCGAGCAGCTTTGTGGCGAACGCGTTGCGCAAGTCAGGCGCGCAGGCGCGGGCCATGACGCCCTCCGGGGCGAGTGAGCCGCCAATCCCGAAGGACACGGTCTGGATGCCGTTCTCGACCTCGATCGTGCGAAGGGGGGCAGAAGTCGCCGCTTCGACTCGTCCGCGCGCACGGTCCAAGAGCTGTGCATCGTCACCGAGACCGTCTGCAAAGGCGAGAGCCTGGAGGGCGGCGGCATGCCCGTTGCGGGCGGCAACGACAAGTCGGTCACGGTGCTCGGAATCGTTGGCGAGCATGCCGGAGAGCTGACTGGGGTGGACCGCTAGGCACAGGTGGTCGTCAAGAAATGCATCGACCAGGATGCTTGTCTCGTCGGCCAGTTTGCTTGCCGTGACCATCATGAGCGGATGCGCGAGTTGCTTGGGGTCGCCGAGGCCCAGCTGCAAGCGGTCTCGCAACAGTTCGAGACAGCGGTGGCGCTGCGCCTCGGGAACCGCGCAGATCGCCCAGCCGAGCGACTCCAGGGCGTAGTAGGCCGCATTAGTCGGGAAGGGCCGTGCAGACTCGCGTTCCTCCTCGGCCGGCGCGCGGTCGGCGATCATGGCACCGGCTATGTCAGACATGTTGCTCTTGCAGCCCGCGATTGCCGCCCACACCGCGCGGCGCTCCCACGGCGGCCCGTCAAGGGAGAGAACCGTGAGAACCTCGTCCACCGTAGCGCCCGCCGTGACCGACTTGGCCTTGTCCGGGAGACCCGCCAGCACGTAGGCTTGGAGCGCCAGCCCCGTGTACTTGCCGGTGGCGACGAGACAGTCGCCGAGCGCTTCGGTGGCCTCAAAGTAGTCGTTCAGGTTGCCCGCTCGCCGTGCTGTTGCCATCGCGACGCTAAGCGGGCGAAAGGCGTCGGGAAACTTCTCGCTGACGAGGGCCCGAAGACCGCGTCGCAGAAGACGCTCCGTGCGCCACGCAGCGGTCTCCTTGGTGCCGCGCAGCATACGTGCCAAGGATTGACCGTCGTCAGTCGCCGCCGTGAGGCTCCCCAGCGCCAGCTGGGTGCTCAACCCGGCGAAGTAGGCCTCGGCGACCTGATCGTCGTATCCGGGCTCACGAGCCCACTGCTGGACAGCTTGCAGGAACGCCACATGAGCTGCGTCCGCGTCTCCACGACGCGCGAGCGCTACACCACGACGTTGCCAGGAGATGCCTGCCACCTCGATCCCGAGCCGCGGGTCAGAGATCCAGTTTGCCAGCTCGGTCCACGTCTGATCAGCGATAGTGGCGTCGTCTACAAGGTCGATGTAATCGAGCTCAAGCGATAGGCGGTAGCCCGAGGCCAGCTGCGGATGGCGGCTACGCGCGTCTTCTGCGACCTCTCGCGCCTGCGGAACATCGCCGACAAGGATCAGCAGCTCAACGAGCCCTGCGGCCCACTCCACCTCGTTATCGGTGCCCTGCGTTAGCTCCCACGCAGCTCGCACAGCCTCGATATCCCCGGATACACGCTCAGGCCATGCTGCAAGTGCCAGAAGACCCTGCGGCTCCCAAGTTTGGTCGGCGTCAGAGAGCTCATGCGCTCTGCGGGCATGAGACTGGGCGTCGAGAGAGCCATCGCCGAGGGTCGAGCGTGCGAGCCGGAGGTAGCGGTCACGTGCCTCCTTGCGATGTCCGGCCTCAGCATGGGCCGCGGCGGCGCGCTCGCGGTAGGCCTCTGCGGCGGGACCGTATCCGGCGTCGACGAGCTGCTCGGCGATTGCCTCGAACTCCGTAGCGGCGGCTGCATGATCACCGTCGCCCTTGAGCTTCTGCGCGTGCTGAGCACGCTCCGTGAGGCCCGTATGGCGGAGCGGACCTCCGAGCAGTGCCTCTGTCCAACCGCGACCTTCGGAACCGGAAGCGTTGATCACGATCTGCGTCGGCGCAACCGTGACGCTGTCGGCGTGAATGTCGCTGACTTCGGTGCGCTGCTCAGCCATGACGCTGAGTAGGGGCAACCGTCACATCGCCCTTCGTACGGACATTCGCGACCTGGGTCGTCTGTCCGCCAGCGGTCGAGGATGCTGTGAGTCCGCCGGACTCCGCGGCGGATCCACGGCGCCACCGCCAGATCGCGCCTCCCGCGAGCGTGCTCAGCGCCACGAGGACGGCCGCAGCGAACTCGCCATGGTTCAGCAGATAATCGATGAAGTGCCCTGCAACTTCCACCCCCTCATTATCGCAGCGATGACGGAGGTCTCCGGTTTGTCTTCCTACCCTCTAGCTTCTAAACCGTAGTCGCCGAGGAGAGGTGCCCCACGATGCCCCAGATACCTGATTTTGCCGACAAGCCACTGAATCAATGGACGCTTGAAGAACTCGAAGCCTTCGTGGCTCGGCAAAGGAACGATCCGCCCAAGTTTCGGGCGTTGATTGACTGGATGACGGCAAATAGCGTCCAGTCGATGGCGGATCTTGACGACGACTCCGTGGTCGATGTCTGTCGCGAGCTGAATCTTGGCACGGTGTTCGCCACCCCAGCTGATGTCTTGCTCAAACGCAACAGCAAGATCACCGAAGGGCAGGCGGACGCGGCTGCGGAGGGCGCGGAGGAAGCTGAGGCCGAAGGGCCCTGACGGGCGCCACGCGATGCATGACGGCTGCCGAGAGCCCATGGCACCTGGGCGGTCAACGTGTAGCTCAGGCTGGAGAGCAACTGGGCAAGCGTGTCCTTCGTCTTTCTCGGATGTCGCGATTAGGGCGCGTTCCGGCCTTGTCGGTCCGTGGCCCGAAGTCGTGAAATGCGGGACCTGTGAGGCGGCCTTTAGGCCGACCTCATCGGCGGGCGAGCAGGGCACCCGAAAAAACTCGTTTGGATTTCGATCCCTGCGCCGATCCCTGCTGAGGTACGCGCATGTGAGGAGAAGCGAAAGGAGGAGCGCTCGCGGGAGTATTCTTCCTGCAAAACACCATAAAAGGTAGTATGCAGTGGTCTTTCTCGGGGGACTGGTGTATCGGTAACACGGTGGTCTCCAAAACCGCAACGCCAGGTTCGATTCCTGGGTCCCCCGCTCAGCTCTGTGGCTTCTTGCCGCCCGTACGGCGCTCCACGCCGTCCTCGCCCGCGATCAGGATCAAGCTGACGAGCTCAGGCGCAAACAAGCCGTGCTCGACCACGCCCGGGGCGGCGCTCAGCCTCTCAGCAAGCCTCGCCGGGTCGCCGACTGGCCCGAGGTAGTCGGCGATCAGGTTGCCATCCGGGCTCTCCAGGTCCCCTCGCTGGCGTGCGTCGCCCAGCCCGGCGAGCGTGCACCCCGCGCCGAAGCGCAGCACCTCGAGCGGCACTGGCGGTCCCAGCGCCGCCACGGCCTTCTCGGCTGAGGCGATCACCACGAACTGCCGCGATGCCGCCGCGACGATCTTCTCGCGTGTCTGCGCGGCGCCCCCGCCCTTCACCAGCCACCCGCGGGGATCGATCTGATCAGCGCCGTCGATCGCGATGTCCAGGCCACCGAGCCCATCCAGGTCCTCCACCGCCAGCCCCAGCGCCCGCGCCGCTTGCTCTGTCGCGGGCGAGGTCGCCACGCAGCGCAGGCCACTGAGGTTCCTGGAAGCCAGCGCCGGCAGCAGGTAGGCGACCGTCGATCCGGTTCCCAGGCCGACACGCATGCCCTCCTTCACCATCAGCGCCGCCGCCTGAGCGGCGGTGCGCTTGTGGCGCTCGGTGGCGCTCAGTGGTGGCGGCTTGCGCCGCGCAGTCGCACGATCGGGCGCCATGGTGGGGGCGAGCGTATCGCCCCGGGCGCCTCTCTGAGGCGCAAGCGCTCCGGCGCGT
>Ga0307374_10000796_pt1 | contig 59120 bp, 51 predicted proteins | sample OX3MG_FD_202532 | JGI IMG/M metagenome (GOLD analysis project Ga0307374, IMG submission 202532) | Soil microbial communities from Risofladan, Vaasa, Finland - OX-3 | ecosystem: Environmental > Terrestrial > Soil > Coastal area > Acid sulfate soil | place: Finland: Risofladan, Vaasa | collected... | reverse complement strand
TCGTGGTGTTGGTGATGTGCGGCCTGGGCTTGCCAGTGCCGGAGGATGTGGCGCTGCTGGCGGGCGGGTTCATGGTTCATCGCGGCATCACCGCCTATCCCGCGACCATTGCCGTCGCGCTGGTCGGGGTGGTGGCGGGCGATAATTCGCTGTTTCTCATCGGACGGCGCTTCGGCAGCGGGCTGCTGTCCTACTTCGGCGTCGCACGCCCCAAATCGCGCCGCCGGATTGAGCGGATGCGCCAGTTCATGGAGCGGCACGGCAGCAAGGCGATCTTCTATGCGCGCTTTTTCGCCGGCCTGCGCGCGATCGTTTATCTGTCGGCCGGATCGCTCGGCGTAAGCCCGGGACGCTTCTTCCTCTACGACCTGCTAGGGGCACTGATCTCGGTGCCGTTGATGGTCTCGGCGGGCTATTTCTTCGGCAGCGAGATCGAACTGGCGATCAAATACGTCGGCGGATTCGAGCACGTACTGCTGCTGATCCTGGCAGCTTCGATCCTGTTCTGGGTCACCCGCTACTTCTACCTGGTGTCCGGCCGCAGCCAGGAAACAGAGTAGACTATCTTTTGCCCGGGCGGCTTTCGCCCGGCCGGATTTCAGGCGCAGGCGAATCGCCATGAAAATTGTCTTCCCGGCCTTCGGACTGAAGGCCAAGCTGATGGCCCTGATGGTGCTGCTGCTGACGCTGACGCTCGGCGCGCAGGTGGCGGTCAGCCTCGGCACCCAGGAGGCGGTGGTCGAAAGCACGCAGGCGCGGGTCAAGGATCTCGCCCGCGCCATCCAGATCAGCGTGCAGGAGCTGACTTCGGTCAGCGCCACCAATCCCGACCGGCTGCCCAACTACGTCAAAAGCCTGAGCACCAATGGCCTCGAGGTCTCGATCGCTTCGAGCCAGAGCCAGATCATCAACAGCACCAATCCCAAGCTGATCGGCGCCGTCCTGAAGCGCGGTGCCCACAGCCAGGTCGCGCACGGCCGCGGCGATCTGATCGACGTCATTCCGCTGGCCTTCGGCGCTGCCGGCCAGCAGACCACCGTCTATCTGATCCCGGTCGAGGTCGAGGACCACCTGATGGGCTACGTGCAGGTGGTCGCCAATTTCGGCGATTTCGCCGAGCCGCTGCAGCAATATCGCAACCAGCTGCTGAGCATCGCACTGGCGATTTTCGCGCTCGGTCTGGCCTTCGCCTGGGTCCTGGCGCAGCGCTATGTGAGTCCGATCCACACCATTGCGGCCGCGGCGCAGAATATCGCGGCGCGCGGCCTCGAACCGGTCGGCGAGACTCATCGGCGCGACGAGATCGGGCTGTTAACGCGCAGCTTCAACGAGATGGTGGCGCAGCTGCGCCGGGCGCGCGAGCGCGAGATCGAGCTCAACCGGCTCGAGCGTTTCGCCGCGCTGGGCCAGCTCGCCGGCGGACTGGCCCACGAGATCAAGAATCCTCTCAACTTCATCTCGCTGGCGATCGATCAGTTGCGCGCCAATTACGCCGCCCAGTTGAGCGGCGATCGCGATCAGTTCCTCCGTCAGCTCGCCATGATGAAGGACGAGATTCGGCGCCTGACCGAGCTCATCCAGAGCTTCCTGCACTACGGCAAGCCGATCGAGATCCATCGCGCCCCGACCGACGTACGTGCGCTGGTCCGCGGCGTGCTCGAGCTATCCGAGTCCAAGGTGAAGAGCCAGGGGATCACGGTTCAGGAGCGCGACCCCGAAGTGCCCACGCTGCTCAGCCTCGACGCGGAGAAAATTCGCACCTGCTTCATCAACGTGGTCGCCAACGCGATCCAGGCGATGCCCGAGGGCGGCGAGCTGGCGGTCGGCTACGCCCGCGACAGCGCGCACCTGCGGGTCACCTTCGTCGACACCGGCGTCGGCATCGACCCGTCCGCGGCGCAGCGCATTTTCGAGCCCTTCTTCACCACCAAGCGCGAGGGTATCGGGCTCGGCCTGTTCCTGTCGCAGGCGATCGTCGAAAAACACGGCGGCGAGATAACCATCGGGTCCAACTCGTCGGGACCCGGCACGCGGGTGGTCTTCACCTTCCCGCTGCAAACCGGCAAAACTTAAACCTATGAGTCAGGCATCCGTGCTGGTGGTCGAAGATAACGACCTCGAACGCAACATCACCGCCGAGACCCTGCGCGAAGAGGGCTTCGCGGTCGAGGAGGCGGCGGTCGGCAAGCGCGCGCTCGAAATCCTCGGTTCGAGCCGCTTCGACGTGGTCCTCACCGATCTGATGATGCCCGGGATGTCGGGCGAGGAGCTGCTGGCGCAGGTCCGCGCGGTCCATCCCGCCAGCCAGGTGGTGGTGCTGACCGCACACGGCACCATCGACAGCGCCGTCAAGGCGATGAAGAACGGCGCCTTCTATTACCTGACCAAGCCGACCGACCGCGAAACCCTGGTGATGACGGTCGGCAAGGCGGCGGAGCTGTCGAATCTGCAGCAGGAGAACCAGCTGCTGCGCACCCGGCTGGAGGGCAAGTTCGAGGTCGAAGGCGTGGTCGGCCAGCATCCTACGATCCAGGAAGTGATCCGGATCGTGCGCAAGGTGGCGCCCTCGAACTCGACCGTCCTCATCCAGGGCGAGAGCGGCACCGGCAAGGAAGTTATCGCCCGCGCGATCCATCGCTTGTCGCCGCGCGCGACCCGTACGTTCGTGGCGATCAACTGTTCGGCGATCCCCGACGCACTGATCGAAAACGAGCTGTTCGGCCACGAGCGCGGCGCCTTCACCGGCGCCACCGAGCGCAAGGTCGGTCTTATCGAGAGCGCCGACAAGTCGACGCTGTTCCTGGACGAAATCGCCGATCTCGGGGTCGGCGTGCAAGCCAAAATCCTGCGTGTGCTGCAGGAGCGGGAGATCCGCCGGGTCGGCGGCAACGAGTCGTTCCGGGTTGACGTGCGGTTGCTGGCCGCGACCAATCGCAACCTGGCCGAAGAGGTGGCCGAGGGGCGCTTTCGCGAGGACCTCTATTATCGCGTCAACGTGGTGACGATCACGCTGCCGCCGCTGCGCGATCGCCGTTCCGACCTGCCGCTGCTGGTCGAGCATACCCTGACGCGCTTTGCCCGGATGGCCAGCGCCAAGCCCAAGGAAGTGAGCCGCGAGGCGATGGAGATACTGCTCGACTACTCGTGGCCGGGCAACGTGCGCCAGCTCGAATCCGCTATCGAGCGGGCCAGCCTGCTATGCGAAGGCGATCGCATCATGCCCCGCGATCTCCCCGAAGAAGTGGTGTCGCGCAAGACCCACGCCCGCGAGCGCGGCGGTGGCCGCTCGGACCGTTTCGAGCTGCCCTCCGAGGGCATCAACTTCGAGAACTTCGAGCGCGACCTGATCCTGCAATCGATGGAGCGGGCCGACTGGGTAATCGCCAAGGCCGCCAAGATGCTCGGCATGAGCTACCGGACCCTGCAATACCGGCTCGACAAGTTCGCCATCAAGAAGCCCGACGGCAAGCCCCTGACGTCCTAATCGAGGCGGCGGCGCCAATCAGGGAGCGGCGGCCGAAAATACGATGGCGGACCGGAAAGCCCGGCCCGCCATCGCGACTATCTATGATTGAGCTGCGCGCGCAGCCCGTCCAATCCGGAACGCTATCAGCGCATGATCTGGGAAAGCGCGCTCAGGCTGAAGTAGCGTCCGATATCGGTGTAATTTTCGCCGTTGGGTCCATTGCAGTTCTGGTTGGCTAGCATCTGCACTTCGGCCATCGTCAGATGACCCGCCTGCTCATCCCACATCGTGCCCCATCCGGTATTGGTCCAGGCCTCGCCGACCCCCGGCACGCTGACCATCCCCTGCGGATCGTAGTCGACCTTCCAGAACTTGCCGCCGTCGTCGTACAGGTCAGCCCACATCGCCTGGTAGTCTTCCTTGTCCACGTACAGGATGCGCTTGGAGTAGCAATAGCCTGGCGTGTATTTCGGGATCGGATGGACGTTGATCATCCATACCGGGCGCACTTCCCAGGTTTCAAGCGTCGGCTTGCCGAAGAACAGCGGCTGAAAGTAATTCCTCGGGTTCACCAGCTTGCTCAGATCCTGCGTCACATCGGGCGCCTCCAGGATCTGGCGGTCCGCAACAAAGTCGGCATCGAAGTGCGTCATGTTGCCGTTGAACGCGCCGTGCCGGGTATCGTCGTTAGTGAAGTCGCCGCCGAAAAACGGCGCGCAGCGCGCCGCGGTTGACAGGCGCAGCGAGCGGCGCAGTGCCGGAATGAAAAGATAGGTGTCCTGCGGCTTGCTGAGATCCTCGTAATAGACATTGAACAGCGTGGTGTAGCGCGCCTGCTCCGGCTGGAGAATCTGCGCGTATTGGACCAGGTCCTCGCCTTTGCCGCGCGGTTCGTAAATCGGCTCGCCAGGGTCGGAGATATGACTCATGCGGCGCAGCAGGAAGATCTGGTTAAGAGTTGATTCGTTCAACAGGCGGTCATGAAACCAGACCTTGGACTGGGTCGCGCAGATTTCATGCGGCTGGTAGGCGTACCAGTCATCGACCAGCAGTTTCCATCCCCTGAGCGGCTCCTGAGGATTCGGAAACGGCAGCCCGGCCACATAGCCCGAAAGATTATGGCCACCATCCGAAGTGGTGACGATCTTCACGTCCTTCGCATACTTTTCGGTGTTCTCAACGTAAATTTTCGGCAGCGGATAGGACTTGTAGGCGCTAACTACCATCTGAAAGTCGGGCGGCATCTTCCAGAAATGTTGCCCCGCGAACAAAACCTGCAGCCCGTCGCTCATATACTGCTTGTATTTTTGCCAGTTCTGCGGGGTGATTATCGTGCCGGGCGGAATCGGGTTCTGGTTCTCGCCAGCGGCACAGAAGGCGCGACCCGAGGTGGCCAGGAGCGACAAAACGATCGCCCCTATCAAACCGACTATCGTCACTCTTTTAGTTTCTCGAAACATAATTATTACCCGTTGATACTGTCTTGTACCTTTTCGGCGAACCGCGCCCCGATGTAATGAAGATATCACTCGGTGTAACAAAAGAAGGCAGATCGATCCAGATGCCTCCCTGGCGGGGCCACTATCAGCGGCGCCGTCGCAAGTGCCCAGGATTCAGTCAGCGATCAACGCGCTGGTTGGCATATAGACCCAGCATCCGAGCCGCTCGCCCGACGGCGTCACGACCTCGATCGATTCGCGGGTATAGAGATGCGGCAGTTGCTCGTAGCGATCGAGGATCGCGAAGTCGTCGATGCTGACATCGAGCATCAGCAGACCATCGATCGCTACGCCGGGCGCCGCGACGATATAGAGATAACGTCCCCGCTCCACCCGGTAGCCGTCGAGGCACGCCGGCCGCGTCGTCACCGGATGGCCGAGCAGACCGTCGCGGCATCCCGGCTCAAGCAGGGTGCCATACACAAACAGCTTAAATTTATCAGGACTGCTCGCGATCATCGTATTGCTGCCACAGCACCCTTCGCTTACCCTCGATGAAGTTATTCGGTAGATGCGCGATCCTTTTTACCGCTTACTCGACCAGCTTGGCGAGATCGGTCTGCTCACCGTCGAGGTCGTACGCCATCTCTTCCGCCGTCCCTTCGAAGCCCGGCTGCTGATCGATCAGCTCGACAGTATCGGCGTGCGCTCGCTCAACGTGGTCAACCTGACCGCGATTTTCTCCGGGATGGTGCTGGCGCTGCAGATGGGTCAGTTCCTGGCCAAGTTTGGCGCCAAGATCTACGTCAGCCGGGTGATGGGGCTGTCGTTGCTGCGCGAGATGGGCCCGGTGCTGACGGCGCTGATGATCGGCGCGCGGGTGGGCGCCGGAATTACCGCCGAGCTCGGCAGCATGAAGGTCAGCGAGCAGCTCGACGCGATGCTGGCGCTGGCCTCGAGCCCGGTCAAGAAGCTGGTAGTGCCGCGAGTGCTGGCGACGATCCTGATTCTGCCGGTGCTGACGGTAATCGCGGACGCCATCGGACTGTTCGGCGGGCTGCTGATCGCGGTCACCCAGCTCGGCATCAGCGCCGATTTCTTCTACACCTCGCTGGTCCAGAACATCGCGCTGAGCGACCTGCTGAGCGGCATCAGCAAGGCGTTCTTTTTCGGCTACCTGATCGCCATAATCGCCTGCATGAAGGGGCTGACCGTGACCGGCGGCGCCGACGGCGTGGGCCGCGCGACCACCTCCTCGGTGGTGGCGGCCTCGATCAGCGTGCTGGTCGCCGACTTCTTCCTGACCAAGCTGTTTATGACGATCTGATGGACGCGCACGACCCCACCGCCGGCAACGGCGCGGCGCCCGGCGCCGAACAGCTCCCGTTCATCCGGGTGACGGGACTGGAGAAAAGCTTTGGCGGCAAGCCGATCCTGCGCGGTATCGATCTCGAGGTGCGCCACGGCGAGACGCTGGTTATCCTGGGCGGCAGCGGCGAGGGCAAGAGCGTCCTGCTGCGCCATCTCAACGGCTTGCTGATGCCCGACCGCGGCACCGTAATCGTCGGCGGACGCAACCTGGCGCTACTCGACGAAGATCAGCTCGCCGCGCTGCGCAAGGAGGTCGGGATGGTGTTTCAGCTCGGCGCGCTGTTCGATTCGATGACCGTGTACGAGAACGTCAGCTACCCGCTGCATGAGCATAGCGCGATGGCCGAGGAGCAGATCCATGCGCGGGTGCGCGAGTTGCTGGCGATGGTGCAGCTCGACGGGGTCGACGGGGTCGAGGAGCTGCTGCCGGCCGAGCTTTCGGGCGGCATGAAAAAGCGCGTCGCCATCGCTCGCACCCTCGCGCTCGAGCCGCACGCCGTGCTCTACGACGAGCCGACCACCGGTCTCGATCCGCTGGTGGCCCATCGCATCAGCGTTCAGATGCGCGAGTTGCAGGAACGGCTGGGCTTGACCAGCGTGGTGGTGACCCACGATCTCAAAAACGCCTTCGTCGTGGGTGATCGCTTCGCGCTGCTCTATCACGGTAAGATTCGGGTGAGCGGCACCGCCGACGAGGTGCGCGCCTCGCGCGATGAGTTGATGCAGGATTTTCTCAAGACTGCGCTCTAACCCGGAGGGGGTTACACCGTGGCTCAATCCACATCCAGGACGGTGCGGGTCGGATTGCTGATTTTCGCCGGGCTCGTGATTCTGGCCTTCGGCATCATGTCAATCGGGAGGGGTTCGCGATGGTTCACCGGCTCCGAGACCCTGGCCGCGCGCTTCCATCGCGTCAACGGCCTGCAGGCCGGCGCGCCGGTGCGGCTGGCGGGGGTCAGTATCGGATCGGTCGCGCGGATCAAGTTTTTATCCGACAATCCCAACCAGAACCTGATTGAGGTGACGCTGTGGATTCGCGAGTCGGCCGCCGCTCATGTGCGGGTCGATTCCAAGGCGAAAATCCAATCGATGGGACTGCTCGGGGATCAGTACGTCGAGATCGGCCCCGGCCATCCCGGCTCGCCGCCGGCCCCGGCGGGATCGATGCTGCCGGCGCGCGATCCGATCGACTACCAGACCCTGCTGCAGGCCAAAGGCACCGGCGACCTGGTCGCGAACGTGATGTCAGTGGCCGACTCGCTGCACGCGCTGCTCGATCAGCTCAACCAGGGCCACGGACTGCTGGGCCAGCTCATCCGCGGCCAGGGACACGGCGAGCCGAGGCTCAATGCGGCAGTCGTGCGCCAGACGCTCGACGATATCGGCAAGCTCACGACCGATCTCGATCACACCGTGGTCTCGATCAACCAGGGCCGCGGCGTCGCGGGCGCGCTGGTAAGCGATCGCGTCAACGGCCGGCGGATGCTCGACAACGTCACCGCCACCCTCGACACCATGCATCATACCTCCGAGCAGCTTGGCGAAGCGGCGAGCCGCTTCAACCAGGGACGCGGCCTGCTGCCGCAACTGATCGAGAACCAGGGCTACGGCAACGAGGTGATGGCCAACCTGCGCTCGTCGTCGCGCGATCTCAGCCAGATCCTCCACAAGATCAACACCGGCCAGGGCACGGTCGGGAAGCTGGTCAACGATCCAGCCGTCTACTATGAAGTGTCCGGGATGCTCTCGAGCAGCGGCGGATGGGGTTTTTCGCTGATGCGCGGGTTCTACAACTTCTTTCATCCGCTCGCCGGTCCCAACCCGCCCGAGCAGAGCGAGATGATCAACCTGCCGGCGTCGACGGTTTCCCATTGACGCGCCGGGGTTAGGTGACGGCCATGAAAATTGATATCGACCTCAAAGCCGGCTTCCTGCAGAACATCAAACGCGAGGTGCTCGCGACGCTGACTACCGAGGAGCGCGCGGTCATCGAGGTCTCGACCGGCGAGATGGGCAACAAGCCCGACGCCGTCAAGCTCGGCTGGCTCAAGATGCGCACCAAGGAAAGCTGGACCAAGCAGCGCTACATGAAGGCGCTCGACCGCACCATGAAGAAGCTGCGCGCGGCGGTCGAGGCCGAGTCCGCGCGGCGCGCCGACGACGACGACAAGCCCTAGCGCTCGATCCGCGCCACGCGGCGCTTGCCGACCTCGATCACCTGGTTCTCGCCCGGCACGAAACGAAAGTTGATTTCGGTGATGGTGCGGCCGTCGACCCGCACCGCGCCCTGCCCGACCAGCCGGCGCGCCTCGCTGGTCGAGGCGACGAAGCCGAGCTGTTTCATCAGCTCGCAGATCCAGATTTCGCCGTCGAGCCGGTAGACCCGCGCGTCGGCCGGCACCTCGCGGCGCTGGAACTTGGTCTCGAAATGTTCGCGCGCCCGTTCGCTGGCCTCCGCGTCGTGATACTCAGCGACGATCATCGCGGCCAGCCGCTTCTTGGCTTCCATCGGATGCATCGCGCCCGAACGGACCGCGGCCAGCTCGGCCGCGTCGCCGCCGATCAGAATCTCGAAGTAGCGCGCCATCAGCGCGTCGGAGGCCGACATCAGCTTGCCGAACATCTCCTCGGGCGGATCCTCGAGCGCAACGTAGTTGCCGTATGACTTCGACATCTTGCGCACGCCGTCGAGCCCCTCGAGCAGCGTCATGGTCATCACCACCTGCGGCGGCTGCCCGTAGGCGCGCTGCAGATCGCGGCCGACCAGCATGTTGAATTTCTGATCGGTCCCGCCCAGTTCGACGTCGGCCTTGAGCGCCACCGAGTCATAGCCCTGGATCAACGGGTAGAGCAGCTCGTGCAGGAACAACGGCTCGCCGGCTGCGAGCCGTTTTTCAAAATCGTCGCGCTCGAGCATCCGCGCCGCGCTGAGCTTGGCCGCGATTCCGATCAATTCGGCGACGCCCATCGCCCCCATCCACTCGCTGTTGAAGCGGATTTCGGTGCGCGCCGGATCGAGAATCTTGAACACCTGCCGTTCGTAGGTCCCGGCGTTGCGCTTGATCTGCTCGGGCGTGAGCGGTTTGCGGGTTTCGGAGCGGCCGGTCGGGTCGCCGATCATGGCGGTGAAATCGCCGACCAGGAAGACCACGGTATGGCCAACGCGCTGGAAATCGCGCAGCTTCTTGAGCGTCACGGTATGGCCCAGATGCAGGTCGGGCGCGGTCGGATCCATCCCGAGCTTGATCCTGAGCGGCCGTTCTTCGGCCAGCTTGGCGGCCAGCTCGGCGGCCGAAATCACCTCGACCGCGTTGCGGCTCAGCTCCAGAGCGCGCTCCTGTGCCTGACTTTCGTCCATCTCCAATCAGCTTGCCGTCATTCGTACCTATCTGTGGCCTGCGGTCAGCGTATCCGAAGCCGCGCGAGCGTAAAAGTTGCCGACTGCGGTCTGCGCGGTTGTGCCGGGGCTTAGCCCGGTCGTTGGTTGTAGCGGCCCATCGCACGATCGAGATCTGCGGTGACGACCAGCGTCTCAACCGCTTCGGCAGCGCGCGCGACAACCGGCGCGAAACTCGCCAGCTCGCCGCGCGTCATCGGCTTGAGCACGAAATCCTTGCTGTCGTCGTCGGTAGGCGGGCGGCCGACACCGATGCGGATGCGGATAAAGTCCGCGCCGAGCCGCTCCGCGATCGAGCGCACGCCGCGATTACCCGCATCGCCGCCGCCGCGCTTGAGGCGCAGCCGGCCGGCTTCGAGATCGAGATCGTCGTGCACCACGATCAGCCGCTCCACCGGAACCTTGAAATAGCCCAGCATCGCCGACAGACAGTCGCCGCTCAGGTTATAGAAGGTTTCGGGCTCGGCCAGGATTAGCCCGCGCCCCTCGATCGTGGTCTGGGCGTAGTTCGCCTTGAAGCGCCGCCGCGAAAGTTTCAGCTCGTGTGACGTGGCGAATCGCTCGACGGTCATGAAGCCGAGATTATGGCGCGCGCGCTGATACTCCTCCCCCGGATTGCCGAGCCCGGCGATGATCCATTGGACTTCGCCGCCGCCATCGGACGGCGCCTGCGCGGCGCTTTTCGCCGCGCGAAAATGTCTGAACAGGCGGCCGATCGGACTCATCGCGCGGGCGCCGCCGGCCGCCGCCGCGACGCCGTCGCGACGCCGGGCGTGGCCATCAGCGGACGCAGCGCGCGCATCAGCGCCGCCATCTCCGCCGGCGTGCCGATCGAAATCCTGAGCGCATCCTTGAGTTCCGGGGTCGCGAAGTAACGCACCAGGATGCCGCGTTTTCTCAAGCCTGCCGCCAGCGGACCGAGGTCGCGCCCGGGTAGCCGCGCCATCACGAAGTTGGCCCGCGAGGGCGGCACCTCGAAGCCCATCCGACGCAGCTCGGCCTCGACCCGCGCCCGCATCGTCTTGATCCGCTCGACATTGCGGCGCATCCAGGCGACGTCGCGCAGCGCCCGCGCGCCGACCGCGATCGCCAGCCGGCTCAGGTTGTACGAATCCTTGACCTTGAGGAGCTGTTGGATAATTTCCGGATGCGCAAAGCCCAGCCCCAGCCGCATCCCGGCCAGCGAAAAGGATTTCGAGAACGAGCGCAGCACGACGACATTGCGATAACGGCGGACGAGCTCCAGCGCGTGGCCGTCGGCAAAATCGACGTAGGCCTCATCGATCACCAGCAGGCGTGGAGCGAGGCGGCGCGCCAGGGCGGCGAGCTTGGCCGCTGCGACGCAGGTGCCGGACGGCGAATTGGGATTGCATACGATCGTCAGCCGCGCGCGCGCCCGCACCAGCTCGTCGAGCGGCAGGACGAAATTCTCGCGCCACGGGACGCCGATCACCGTGGCCTCCTGAATCGCCGCCAGCGTGTCGTACAGCGAGTAGGTCGGCAGTGGATAGGCGACGCGATCGCGCGCGCCCAACGTGACGCGGAAGATCATTGCGAGCAGTTCGTCAGAGCCGTTGCCGGCGACGATCATCTCGCGCGGCAGGCGGTAGAGGCGCGCCGCCTCGACGATCAGTTCATCGGCGAGCGGCGCCGGGTAGAGCCGCAGCAGGCCGGCCGCACCGGCCAGCACCCGGCGCACCGCCGGCGACGGGGGGTAGGGATTTTCGTTGGTGTTGAGTTTGATCAGTCGCTGGCCGGGGCGCGGCTGCTCACCCGGGACGTAAGCCGTCATCCGCCTGATGGCGCGGCGAAACATCCGCGCCGAATCTGCCCGATCGAGCGATCCCATCACTCAGCTCCGCGCTCCGCGCCGCACGGCGGTCGAGTCGAACAGCCATTTGACGTAGGCCTGATGGCCCCGGTCGAGCGCGAGCGAGAGAATTTCCGGCACCTCGTAGCTGTGCAGCTCGCGGACCCGCCGTTCGAGCCGGAGATAGAGCGCCGCGCGAGTCTTGATAACCAGCAGATATTCGCGCGCCTCCTCGATCGCGTCCCGCCATCGGTAGATTGAACGCACCCGGGCCACGATATTGACGCACGCCGCCAAGCGCTCTTCGACCAGCGCCCGCGCGATTCGACGCGCCTCCCGCTCGCTGCCGGCGGTGACCAGGACCAGTCTCGCCGCGGATGCTCTCTGCGATGCCATCGGAACCCGTGCCGCACGTCACTCTAGCGGCGCGCGCCGGCCGGTCCAAGTCGAAATCATCGGACCGTGTTGGGACGAATTATGTTGATCGGCAGGCCCAGCGTCTTTTTCACCAGCTCGGCGACCGAGGTGATGGGCTTGACGCTGACATGCGGATCGCTCATCGGCCCGCGCACCGCGAAGTAGGCGGCAAACAACGTGGTGCCGGCCGCCAGATGCTCGCCGAGCAACGGAATCTTGGTGACCAGCCAGTTGATGGTATTGAACGGCACCATCTCGATCGTCATGTCCATGGTGCCCTCGCCCACATTGACCGTGCCCTGCGCCCCCATATCCATCACCGGCCCCTTGATCGCCAGGTCATCGGTATGGAACACGCCGTCGTGGCCGACGAAGTTGCCGGCCAGCGTATCGAAAGGCAGGCCCGCGACCCGCGGGTCGGGGACCTGGGCGGTCAGCCAGCTCTTCAGATCGATCATGCCGAGGATTATCGAGAGCAGCCGGAATTTCGCGATTACCCCTTTTTCGGCGTTGATGGCGAGCTTGCCCGCAAGCGTGGTGAAGAAATCGTTGTTGGTGTCGGCTCGCAGATCGCCGCTCACGTCGATCTTGCCGGTCAGTTCGGGCCGTCCCGAATCCTTGATGAGCCGCATTAGGGAGGCCCCGTCGATCTGCGTCAACTGGCCCTGCATATGGATCCAGTCGTCCTTCTGCCGCCCCGAGATTTCCATCGCAATATGGCCGCCGAGCGCTTCGGCCTTGAAACTCCGCACCTGCCACGCGCCATGGTCGTAGCGATAATTGGTGCCGACGTCGGACATCTCGAGCCGCGCAAGCCTGGCTTTGCGCGCGCCGAGGTAGCCGGTGACCGGAATCTTGAACATCATGACCGGAGTCGGCGGCGACCACGGCAGCCGGATGAATTTCATTACCGACAAGTCGAGCCGCTGCGCGACCGCGTTGAGCTCCAGCTCCGGATGCGAGAAATCGCGCAGCGCGATGCTCAGATCGATCGGCGCCTGCTCGATACTCGCCGAAGGTATCTGGATCTTCATCCCGCGGCCGTCGAGCGCCACGGTCGCGGAGTCAAGCTTTATGGGCGCGCGCAAAAATCCGAACTGCAGCTGGCCGCGCCCGAGCTCCAGGCGCCCGGTGACCCGGTAGGCGGGCTTCGCCGCCGCCGCGCCTGCCACGAACACCGTGCCGTTGATATTTCCCTGCAGGGCGAGGTCGGAGGAGTCGACCAACAGCGGCAACCATCGCTGCGCGCTCAGATTGCGCACCTCCACCGACAGGTTGCGCGCCATCAGCCCCTGCCCCCGGCGCGACAGGTTACCGTTTACGATCAGGCTGCCGCCGCCGCCGGCGCCGCCGTTCGCCGCCTGCACCAGCAGCCGCTCAATCCTGACGGTCGTGGGCACGATCGTAACCTGGCCGGCGCTGAATTCGAGTGGGCGTGGCAGGGCCTTGAAGGCGACCCGCAACGGATGCGGCCTGAGCTGCACGATGAGGGCGTTGGGCCCGTGAGGCTTCGCCGCCACCAGCGTACCGCTCGACTTGAGATCGAGGCTGGCCTCGCCCGCCACGGAGCTGACGCTCTGGCTCGCCAGCTTCGCCAGTGCCGGGGCGTTCTTGAGCGCCGCCGCATAGACCTGCTCGGCCGCGAGCTCGCCTTTCGCTTCGAGCACGTAGTCGATTCGCTTCACGCCGCGCGCCAGGTCGGCACGCCCGCTCACCGCACTGAGCGTCGATTGGCCGATACGCGCCGCGCCCTCGGCCAGCGCCAGCGTCCCGCGCGTGTACGTGACCTTGCCGCCGAACTGGCTGACCGGCGGGACTCCCCAGGCGGAGGGCAGATTGAAAGCGACCGCCGCCAGCTTGCCGCTGGCCGAGAGATGCCGGCGCAGCACCGTTGCCGGCGAGCTTCTTAGCGCGCTGAGCGGCGTGCTCAGTTCCGCCTGGTCGATTATCAGCTCCCCTCCCTGGATCGCATTGTCGATGGCGGCGATCGATTTCGGCAGCGAACGGACGTCAGCGACGAACTTGCGCAGCGCCGCCAGCTCCGCCCGCAGCTCGCGCATCCGCACCGTCAGCATCGGGTCGGCGCCGTAGGGATCGTCGAGGCCACCGCTGGCATCGAGTATCGGCGCCTGATTGCGCGCGATGGTCAGCGTCGGGACGTCGAAGCGCGCGCTGCTCGCGTTGAACGAAAAGCGCAACGCAAAATCGCCCGGCGCGATCGCCGAGGCCAGCCGCGGGCCGCGAATCTCAACCTGGCGCACCAGCGCCGAAACCTCGCCCGAGAGGCGGCCGTCGCGATGGAGCGCGAACTTGATCCCCCCACTGCTGCGTTCCTCGAGCACCGTCGTTCCCAGGCTGAGCGTGCGCCGCGCCTGGTCGCCGCCACGCAGCTCGCCGTGCAGGATCACGTCTTCGGGCAAGCGCCGGTCGCGGCCGAACGCGACCACGCCGCCCAGCCGCAGGCCTGCCGCCGGCGCAGCCATCCAGTCGCCTTCGAAGTGGACGTACCAGCGCTCGGCGTGGGCGCGACGATGATAGGCGCGCAGCGTGACCGCGCTGGCGATCGGTCGGCCGCCGGCCACGCTCACGGTCGCGTCGTCGATTTCGAGCTGCCGCGTCACGCCAGACAGCATCGCAAAGGCTTGCGCGATCGATTTCCGGAGCTGATCGTTCAGGCGCGGAATCGCGGCTGCGCCGCCCGCCAGCATCTCCGCCGGCACGGTCAGCACCGGCTGCTCGGCGCGCAGGAAGCGCAGCGGCAGCCCCCGCGAATGGATGAGATTGTGATAGCTGACCCAGGCGACCAGGCGTTTAAGGTGCGCGACCTCGACGCCGTCGCGGAAGATCCGCGGCTGGTCGAGCAGCACCACCAGGTGACTGCGGAGTTCGACGCTGCTGCCCGCGATCGCGATATGCGTCCCGGTGGCGGCGTCGACCCGCGCCAGCGTCAGCCTCACCAGCCGATCGCGGTTGCGGTAGACCAGCAGGCTGAGCCCGCCCGCGATGATCACCAGCAGGGCCGTCAGCAGCGCAGCTATACGGAGCGGTTTCACGATCATGCGGCGGCGGCGGACGCTGCCGCGTCCCGTCCCTGCCCTCTCCGGGAAGAAAGTGGCGGTCTACTCGCCTTCGCTCAGTTCCGCAGCCGGCGTCGTTTCAGCGAGACCGATCCGATGCTTGGCGCGCAGCCCCGTCTTGAGCACCCGGTGACGCAGACGCACGGAGTTCGGCGTGACCTCGACCAGTTCCTCGTCGTCAATCCACTCCAGCGCCAGGTCGAGCGACAGGCGGCGCGGCGTGGTCAGCCGAATCGCCTCGTCGTGGCCGGAGGCGCGCATATTGCTCAGCTTCTTCTCGCGGCAGACGTTGACCGCCAGGTTGATTTCGCGCGAGTACTCGCCGACGATCATGCCCTCGTAGACCGGCTCCTGCGGGCCGATGAAAAACCGCCCGCGCTCCTGCAGATGGAACAGCGCGTAGCCGGTTGCGACCCCTTCGCGATCCGAAATCATGGCGCCGTTCTGGCGCGCGCGGATCACGCCGCACCACGGCGCGTAGCCGTTGAACAGCGAATGCATCACGCCCGCGCCGCGGGTCTCGGCCAGAAAGCGGCTGCGAAAGCCGATCAGCCCGCGCGCCGGAATCTCGTACTCCAGCCGCACCCGGCCACCGGCATAAGTGGTCATGGTCTGCATCCGGCCGCGCCGCGCCGACAACAGCTGCGTCACCACGCCAATCGCCTCTTCCGGGATATCCACCATCAGCAGTTCCATCGGCTCGAGCAGCGCGCCGTCGGGCGATTGCCGGGTCACCACGGTGGGCTTGGAGACCGCCAGCTCGTAGCCTTCGCGCCGCATGGTCTCGACGATCACCGCCAGCGCCAGCTCGCCGCGCCCGGCCAGCCGCCAGGCGTCGGGACTCGACTGGTCGACCCGCACGCTGACGTTGCGCCGCGCTTCCTGATCGATACGCTCGGCGAGCTTGCGCGAGGTCACGTAATCGCCTTCGCGCCCGGCCCACGGCGAGGTGTTGACCGCAAAGGTCATCGCCACCGTCGGCTCGTCGATCCGAATCGGCGGCAGCGCGCGCGGCTCGGCCAGGTCGCTGATGGTCTCGCCGATCGCGACGTCCTCGACGCCCGCCACCATCACGATGTCGCCGGCCGCCGCCCGTTCGAGCTCGACGCGCTTGAGTCCGTTCCAGCCGTACAGCCGCGCCAGCTTGCAAGTCACCTGGCTGCCGTCGAGCCGGCACAGCGCATAGTTGACGCCCGCCCGCAGCTCGCCGGCCAGCAGCCTGCCGATGGCGAGGCGGCCGACGTAATCGTCGTAATCGAGGTTATTGACCTGCAGCTGCACGGGCGCGTCGGGATCGATCTCCGGACCCGGCAGATGGCTCACGATCGCTTCAAACAGCGGCCGCAGATCGACCCCCGGCTCGCGCGTACTGGCGCTGGCCGTGCCGATGCGGGCGTTGGTATAGAGCACCGGAAAATCGAGCTGGGCCTCGGTCGCGCCGAGATCGATAAACAGGTCGTAGATTTCGTCGAGCACTTCGGCCGCGCGCGCATCGGCGCGGTCGATCTTGTTGATGCAGATGACGGCCGGCAGATGGGATTCCAGCGCCTTGCGCAGCACGAAGCGGGTTTGCGGCAGCGGCCCTTCGCAGGCGTCGACCAGTAGCAGGATGCCGTCGACCAGCGTCAGCGTGCGCTCGACCTCGCCGCCGAAGTCCGAATGGCCAGGAGTATCGACGATATTGATGCGCGTGTCGTGCCACACGATCGAGGTGTTCTTGGCCAGGATGGTGATGCCGCGTTCGCGCTCGAGCGCAAACGAGTCCATCACCCGATCGACCACCTGCTCGTTGGCGCGAAACGCGCCGGCCTGGCGCAGCAGTGCGTCAACGAGCGTGGTTTTCCCGTGATCGACGTGGGCAACGATGGCGATGTTGCGAAGATTGTGGCGCTGCATCTGGATACTAAAAGGCGACCGCACCGACAACACGGACGGCCGCACTTCCATCAGTGTACCTGCCGCCCGACGCAGTGTAAACGCGGGTCGCGCGGAAGTTGATTAAGGAACGATTAACGGCGCGCCGCGTTACGGCCCCGGCGGCGCCGGCGGCGGGGCGGGATTACCGGCGCTGGTGCTCTGCAACTGCTGGATAAGCTGTCCGATATCCTTGATCTCGACCACCTGCCAGCGGCCGTCGTCGGGGTTGCGCGCCATGCGGATGTCCCACACCCGCCCGCGCCCATCGGTGAAGCGCGTATAGGCGCTATCGCCGTTGTGATGCAGTATCGCGATCGCCGCCGCCGCCGCCCATCCCGGCATCTGCACGCTGCGCGCGCCGTTGTCGACCTGCCGCTGGGCCCACGAATCGACCAGCGCCGCGACCGGCTTGCTGAACATATCGACCGCGCCCTTGCCGACGATCTGGCCGAGCAGATTGTCGGGGCCGGCCTTCTTCTGGACCATCTCGTAGCCGGCGTTTCTGACCACGCTTGGGAAATTGACGTAGCTCGCCGCCACCGCGCCGTCGCGATCGTCGATCGCGCGCTTGAGCTGATAGACCGCCCACGACGGCGTGCCCGGCAGATAGAGCAGGCCCCAGCCCGCGACCACCACGATCACCAGGATCGCGGTCCAATGCCTGATTGCGAAGCGTGCCATCGTGTTTGTTGCGCGCAGACCCGGGCAGACTCAACCGGATTTCGCGAGCAGGCTGGCTGCGGCGCGGTCCATCAGCCACAACAGCTCGCCGTCTTCGGGCGCGACCAGCTGAGCCGGGTAGCGATCCGGATCGCGCGGGCCTTCCAGCACCGCCTTGACCGCGGCCGCCTTCTCCGCGCCGGTCACCATGAACAGCACCCGCGCCGCGTGGTTGATAACCGGCGCCGTCAGAGTCACGCGATGCGCCTGCTCGGCCTCGACCGTGACCGCCATCGCCAGCCGCTCGGCTTCGTGCAGCGCCGGATGGCCCGGAAAAAGCGAGGCGATATGCGCGTTGGCGCCCAGACCCAGGAGCACCACACCGAAGCGCGGCCATTCGCCTACGTCGATCGAAAAGCAGCGCCGGAGTTCATCTTCGTACGCGCGCGCCGCCTGCTCGGGCGGATCCTCGCCGCGCATCCGATGGATCTGCTCGGGTCGGAGCGCGAGCTGCCCGAGCATGGTGCGATTCGCCATCCCGAAGTTGCTGGCCGGATCGCCGGGCGGCACGCAGCGCTCGTCGCCCCAGAAAAATTGAACTTCCTTCCAATCGACGCTCAGGCGAAAGCGCGTCGCCAGCAGCTCGTAGGTGGCGGCCGGAGTCGATCCGCCGGTCAGGCAGAGATTGAACTCGGCATGGATACAGATATCCTCGCCGGCAAAATGGGCGATCTCCTCGGCCGCGCGCACGTGCGTCGCCGACGCGTCCTCCAGTATCTGGATCTGAGGTTCTTTCATATCTAACGGCCCGGCTGGCGCGACAGCAGCGCGATGGCGTGCTCCACCACGTTATCGATCGTGAAGCCGAAGTAGCGCAGCACCTCCTGGGAGGGGCCCGAAGCGCCGTAGGTTGTCATCCCCACCATGTCGCCGTCCAACCCCATCCATCGATACCAGCCCAGCGGCACCGACGCTTCGATCGCCAGGCGCCGGCGGATCGCCGGCGGCAGCACCGTATCGCGATAGGCCTCGTCCTGCGCCGCGAACAGCTCGAAGCTCGGCATGCTGACGACGCGGATCGCATGGCCGCGCTTCTCGAGCTCTTGCTTGGCGCCGACCGCGAGCTGCAACTCGGAACCGCTCGCCATCAGAATCAGCTCCGGCGTGCGGCCCGGGGTCTCATTGAAGATATAAGCGCCGCGGCTGAGCTCGGTGGCCGGCGCCGCCGCCGTGCGATCGAGCGTCGGGATATGCTGGCGCGTCAGCACCAGCATCACCGGGCCGCCGCGATGGGTCATCGCCGCGCGCCAGGCCTCGACCGCCTCGTTGGCGTCGCCGGGCCGAATCAGCGTCAGGTTGGGAACCGCGCGCATCGCCGTCAACTGCTCGATCGGCTGATGGGTCGGACCGTCCTCGCCGAGGCCAATCGAATCGTGCGTGAAGATATAGATGACGTGCAGCTCCATCAGCGCCGCCAGCCGAATCGACGGACGGCAGTAGTCGGTGAAGACGAAGAAGCTCGAACCGAACGGGATGAAGCCGCCGTGCAGCGCGATACCGTTGAGGATCGAGCACATGCCGTGCTCGCGGATGCCGAAGTGCAGGTTGCGCCCGCCCCATGAGCCGGGCTCGAAGCTGCCGCCATCCTTGATATCGGTGAAGGTCGATTCATTGAGATCGGCGGCGCCGCCGAACAGGCTCATGACCTTCTGCGCGATGGCCTGCTCCGCCTGCGAGGCCGATTGCCGCGTCGCGAGCGCGTCTTTGGGCGTGAACTTCGGCAGCTCGGCGTCCCATCCCGCCGGCAGCTCGCCCTTGAGCCGCGCATTGAATTCGGCCACTGCGGCAGGATTCTTCGCCGCGTAGCCGGCAAACGCGCGGTTCCAGTCGGCTTCGAGCTTCGCGCCGCGATCCACGCATTGGCGGAATTCGTTCAGCGCCTCATCGGGAACATAGAACAGCGGCTCGGTCGGCCAGCCAAAGTGTTGCTTGGTGAGCTTCACCTCCTCGACTCCGAGCGCCTGGCCGTGAGCCCTCGAAGTATCCTGGAAATGCGGGCTGCCGTAGCCGATATGGCTGCGCACCCGAATCAGCGAGGGCCGTCCGGTCTCGGCGATGCCGTTGTCGATCGCACGCACCAGCGCGCCCAGATCGTTGGCGTCCTCGACCACCTGCGTATGCCAGCCGTAGGCGTCGAAGCGGTGGCTGACGTCCTCGGTGAAGGCGATTTCGGTATGGCCGTCGATGGTGACGTGATTGTCGTCGTAGAGGTAGACGATGTTGCCGAGTCCCAGGTGACCGGCGATCGAGGCCGCCTCGCTCGACACCCCTTCCATCAGGTCGCCGTCGCTGCAGATACCGAAAATCCGATGGGCGAACAGCTCCGGGTCGTCACGCTCGAAGCGCGCCGCCATGTGCTTGGCCGCAATCGCCATCCCGACCCCGTTGCCGAAGCCTTGCCCGAGCGGCCCGGTAGTGGTTTCGACGCCCGGCGTCACCAGGTTTTCCGGATGGCCGGGGGTGCGGCTGTTGAGCTGACGAAAGTGCTGGATATCGTCCAGCGTCAGGTCGTAGCCGGTCAGGTAGAGCAGGCTGTAGAGCAGCATCGAGCCGTGCCCGGCCGAGAGCACGAAGCGGTCGCGGCCGAACCACTTGGGATTGCGCGGGTTATGGCGCATAAAGCGCGTGAACAGCAGATAGCCGACCGACGCCATCCCCATCGGCATCCCGGGATGGCCCGAGTTGGCCTTTTGAACCGCGTCCATCGTCAGCACGCGGATCGAGTTGACGCAGAGTTGTTCGAGATCGGTGTGAGTCGATTTCGCCTGAGTTGCTGAAGCCACCACCCGCTCCATCCGCGAGGTTAAGGGCGGCGCGGGCGCCGCCGGGTTAAGTATCGCGCGGGTCAGACTCGCCGCGGTTCCTCGGATTCGGGAACATCCCGCCAGGTTTCTCTTCCATGCTTTTCAAAATCGCGCGCCGGCGCAAGAGCTGCCGCGCTCGAGCTTCGGCACGGCGGCGATTTCCGATGAAAATTGTGAGGTCGCGGACCGTGGCGCGACGACCACGCGCCGGGGATAGATGTGGATGTGGGTGCGCCAGGTTGGCCGCACCCACATCGGAGCGTTCGCTACTAGCTGGAAATCGCCCTAGTTCTTTGTCCAGACATGCGCACTCAGGATCGGCGTGGTCGACGCTGCCGGAGGCGTTGGCGTGCCGCCGGTATTAGTCTGCTCGACCGTGTAGAGCGACTTCCCGTTGGGGCCGTTCAGGTAACCTACCCAGGTACCTGTACCACCGCACTGCGCATCATTTGAGGCGGTGCTCTCAGCAGTCGTGACCGCAGGGCCCGCAGTTACGGTCACAGTCATGATGACTCTCCCGGTCGCGGAATCGACGGTGTAAGTTCCGGCCAGGTCGCAAGTGAACGAATCGCCGGTGCCCGGCGATCCATAGTTCATAGTTTCCTCACCACTGGTGATGTTGCCCCTGCCGTCGAACTGGAGAAAGCCGGCGCTGGCAAACGGCACGGTCGGCGGATTCGGCTCCGAGACCGTTCCGGTGATCGAAGCGTCATACGCCATACCCGCGGTCAAAAAGACGCCCTTCAGATTATTCGTCTTCAGATGGCCGCGACCATGACCATGACCAGGAGCCGCATTAGCCATTCCGCCACTGAACGCGATCAGCAAGCCCGCCAAGGCCACCGGCAGGATGCTCTGCGCTACCATCGTCAGGTAATGTCTGCCGACGCCCCGCTTCGGACCGGCATCGCACCCGCGATCCCGAACGCTCTCTAATTTAGTCATTATCTTCCTATGTTCTCCTTTATCTCTCGTACATAAGCATGAACTTTATGCTGAGTTGCGCAACGGTGCTACCAAAACCGGGGAGAGTTACGTTATCCGCGGAACCCATACTGTCGAATGCGGGGCCGCTGAAGCTCTGAGACTCCCGGCTTTTTGTTGGTTCGCTTGATCTTAGGAGAGCCTTGCAGACGTGACGACAAGTTGATAATGATTCTCATAATCGAGGCAACCGCGAATGTATCTATGCATCTGCAACGCCATCACCGACCGCCAGGCCCGCTCCCATAGCAGCGACACGGGCAACTCGGTGGCGGCCTTCTACCGCGCGCTCGGGGTCAAACCCAAGTGCGGCAAATGCGTGCCGACGGTGCGCGAGCTGCTCGCCGCGCAGTCGCACTCGATCGAGCCTGCTCACGAGAGCTGCGGCGCCCAGCGCTAGCGCAGTTTCCCTCGCCGCGCGTTGCCCCCTACAATCGGTTTCATCGATCGCCATCTTCCAGGAGAGATTCCGTGAAAGGTGACTCTCAAGTCCTGCAGTTCCTCAACGCGGTCCTGCGCAACGAGCTGACCGCGATCAACCAGTATTTCCTGCATGCGAAACAGCTTGAGCATTGGGGTGTCGCCAAGCTTGCCAAGTACGAGCGCGATGAATCGATCGGCGAGATGAAGCATGCCGACCGCGTGATCGAGCGCATCCTGTTTCTCGAAGGTTTGCCCAACCTTCAGGATTTGGACCGGCTGCTGATCGGTGAGAACGTCAAGGAAGTGCTGGAGTGCGACCTCAAGCTGGAGCTCAAGGCGCTGGGCGATTTTCGCGCCGCGCTCGCGCACTGTGAGGCGGTGAAGGACTACGTCACGCGCGAGATGCTCGAAGAAATGATGCGCGCGGAAGAGCAGAGCGTCGATTTCATCGAGGTCCAGTTCGATCTCATCAAGCAGATCGGCCTCGAGAACTACATCCAGTTGCAATCCGCCGCCGCCAGCTGAGCGGCATCAGCTCCTCGAGCGAAGCGCCCCCAGCGCGCGGCCGGCACGACAGTCGCGTTCGTCGACGCGAGCGTTAGCTCGCGCCGACCAACGCGTGAAGCAGGCAGCCGGAGCTGCGCGTCCGGCCGGGATCGAAGCGCGCCGGAGCTTACGGAGCGCTGGTTTTCGTACAGTCGCCGAAACCCGGCCACGGGCCCGAAGGGCTTGAGTTGCCGTTGTTATCGTCGGTGACGACCGCCGAATTTCCGCCGCCGCCGAGAACGAAATTCCAGTCGTCAGTGAAGTTACCGGGACACGCGCCATTGTTGCTGCCGGCGGCATCCCAGGTGAGCTGTGCGGTCGCCGAGCCGTCCAGGTTAACCGCATAAGTGCTGCCGGAATCGACGCTGTAGGCGCAAGCGCACGGCACGCTCGAACCCGCCGGGCGCGCGCAAAAGAAATCGGCGCTGACCAGCGTCTTGGAACCGCTGAGGCCGCCGCGGCCGTTAGGCGTCAGGATGATTACGGAGTTTTCGTAGGTACCGTCCGACTGAACCCGGCAGATGTATCTGCCCTTGAAAGACGAGTTCTTGAACTTTGCGGCGGACGCGAACGGGGCGAATCCTAACAGCATCGCGACCGCAATTGAGATCGCGGCGGCCCCCTTGCCGAATCCGTCGATTAAACGCGGCCGATCCGTGATTTTCTGACCTGTATTCATGCCTCTTTACCCCCGACCCAGGATTTGCGGTGCGAATTTCGCGGCGAATTTTGCACACCACCTCGCGCCACGCAAGCGCGGAGCGTGGACGACAGCAGATTGGTTGTCGCCCGGCCGCCGCTCCTGGAGCCTACCAGCGCGATCTCTATATTATCCGTGTTGACACATCTTGCCGGCGCATTCTTCTGCAACAGACGAAATTCGTCTGATTCCAGAAGCCTCCGAAAAGGGGAGCGCCGCGGCGCGCAATCGCTGCCCGGCCGGTCGCGGCGGACCCGACCTTTGGCGAGCCTGCGATTTCTGATAGAAATTCGACACTGTCTTCGGAGGAAGCGGGTGGAGATGAGATCACGTGTGGACCGGCGCGTGGTGGTGACCGGGCTCGGCCTGGTCACACCGCTCGGCGTGGGGCTCGAAAAGAACTGGCAAGCGCTGATCGCCGGCCGCTCCGGCATCGGCCCGATCGATCGTTTCGATGTCGCCGATTTTCCCTGCCGCATCGCCGGCGAGGTGCGCGATTTCGATCCGCTCGAATGGATCGAAAAGCGCGACGTCAAAAAGATGGACCTGTTCATCCAGTATGCGGTGGCGGCGGCTGAACAGGCGATGCGCCAGTCGCAGTTCAAAATCGGCGAGGACAACGCCGACCGCGTCGGCGTGCTGATCGGCGTCGGCATCGGCGGCCTCTGCACCATCGAGGAAAACCACCTGCTGTTCCTCGACAGCCGCCTCAAGCGCATCACCCCGTTCTTCATCCCCAAGCTGATCGGCAACCTTGCCCCCGGCCATATCGCGATTCGCTACGGCGCCCGCGGCGTCAATCTGACCACCACCAGCGCCTGCGCCTCGGGCAGCCATGCGATCGGCGAAGCCTTCCGCATGATCCGCTCGGGCTACCTCGACGCCGCTATCACCGGCGGCGCGGAGGCCGCGCTGACGCCGCTCGGCGTCGGCGGATTCGTCGCGATGCGCGCGCTGTCGACGCGCAACGAGGAGCCGACCGCCGCCAGCCGGCCGTTCGATCGCGATCGCGACGGCTTCGTGATGTCCGAGGGGTCGGCGGCACTGATTCTCGAGGAGCGCGAAAGTGCGCTGGCGCGCGGCGCATCGATCCTGGCCGAAATTGCCGGCTATGCCTGCAATGGCGACGCTTACCATATTACCTCGCCCTCGCCCGACGGGGCTGGCGCGGCGCGCTGCATTCGGATGTGCCTGGAGGATGGCGAACTCGAACTCGGCGATATCCGCTACATCAACGCCCACGGCACCTCGACTCCGGCCGGCGACCTGGCCGAGACCCAGGCCATCAAGCACGTCTTCGGCGAGCATGCCGCGCGCATCGCGGTCAGCTCGACCAAGTCGATGACCGGGCACACGCTGGGCGCGGCCGGCGCGATCGAATCGGTCTACACGATTTTGACCATTCAGCGCGGGGTAATCCCGCCCACCATCAACTACCAGCATCCCGATCCCGAATGCGATCTCGATTACGTGCCGAACGCGGCGCGCCAGGCCGAGGTCAAGCTGGCGCTTAACAACTCGTTCGGTTTTGGCGGCACCAACACCACGCTGGCCTTTCGAGCGGCGGCGGACAACTAGCGGACGGTCAGATGGGCTCCAGAATCGTTGGCACCGGCCGCGCCTTACCGCGCACCCTGGTGACTAATCACGATCTCGAACGCAGGCTCGACACCTCGGACGAATGGGTCCGCACCCGCACCGGAATCGAGCAGCGCTACGTAATGGTGAGCGGCGAATCGCTGGTCGATATCGCGGCCGAGGCGAGCCGTACCGCGCTGTCGCGCGCCGGCCTTGCGCCCACCGATCTCGAAGCGATTATCGTCGGCACGGTCTCCTCGGACTTCGGCTTCCCGTCGTTCGCCTGCCAGCTCCAGCATCACCTCGGGATCACCGATATCCCCTCCTTCGACGTCGCCGCCGCCTGCTCGGGCTACATCTATGCGTTGTCGGTGGCCGACGGCATGATGCGGGCGGGCGAATGGAGCCGGGTGCTGGTGGTCGGCACCGATGCGCTCTCGACGATGGTCGACTGGAACGATCGCCGCACCGCGGTGCTGTTCGGCGACGGCGCCGGGGCCTCGGTACTGGTCTCGGAGGCCGGGCCGCGCGGCGTGCTCGGCAGCGTGCTGCGATCGGCGGGCGAGCACTGGAAGCTGCTGTCGGTGCGCAACGCCACCGGTACGCGATGCACCTTCGACGCCGAAGTCCGCCGCACCGCCGAAGACGCGATCCAGATGCGCGGGCCGGAGCTGTTCAAAATCGCCGTGCGCAGCATGGAAGAGGTCACGCGCCGGGTGGTCGAGAAGGCCGGTCTGCGGCTCGAGGACATCTCACTGATCCTGCCCCATCAGGCCAACGCGCGCATCATCAGCGCCGTGGCGGAGCGGCTCGGACTGGGCGCCGACAAGGTCTTCGTCAACGTCGATCGCTATGGCAACACCTCGGCGGCCTCGGTGCCGATCGCGCTCGACGAGGCTCTGGAAGCCAATCGTATCCATGACAACGACCTGGTACTGCTCAACGCCTGCGGCGGCGGGCTGACCTGGGGCGCCAACCTGCTGCGCTGGTAGGAGCGCTGCGTCCGTGCCACCCGCGCGGCGGTCGTTACGATGTTGAACGAACTGCTCAAGCGCCGCCTGCTGATGATCCTGGGCAAGGGTGGCGTCGGTCGCACCACTGTCAGCGCCGCGCTGGGCCTGGCCGTGGCCCGCGCCGGTGCGCGCGTCTGCGTGGCCGAATACGACAGCCGCAGGCCGATGGCGGAGCTGTTCGGATGCCAGCCGAGCTACGAGCCGGTCGAGGTCGAACCCGGCCTGAGCCTGATGGCGCTCGACGGGCCGCAGGCGCTGGCCGAATACCTGCGCGTCACGCTGCCGAGCCCGGCGCTGCTGCGCACCATCCTGTCGAGCCGGCTCTACAATTATTTTGTGTTGGCGGCGCCCGGACTGCGCGAGCTGCTTATGATCGGCAAGCTCTATCATGAGATCGAGCTGCGTCCCGCCGACCAGGCGCAGTGGGATCTGGTCATCTTCGATGGTCCGGCGTCGGGACAGGCGCTCGAACTGCTGCGGATGCCGCTTACGGCGGAACAGACTTTCGGCGCCAGTATCGTCGGGCGCGAGGCGCGCAAGGTCGAGGCGCTGCTGCGCGATCGCGAGCGCTGCGCCGCGGTGCAGGTCGCGACCGGCGAAGCGCTGACGGTCTCGGAGACCCTCGAGTATCACACCGCGCTCGACGAAATCGGGATGACGCCGGCAGCGGTGATTCTCAATCGCCGCTCGGCGGCGCCGTTCGGCCGCCCGACGGTCGAGAAGCTGGAGCGTCTGGCCGGCAACGACAACGGGATCGCGGCCGCACCGTTGATTCGCCGCGCTTATCGCCTGCTGGACGCCTCCGCTCGCATGGATAAAGCGATTGGGCTGCTTCGCAACGGCGCCGGCCCATTGATCGAACTGACGAACCATCCGGAGCTTCACGGACGCGCGTTGGTCGAGTCGATAGCAACTGAAATCGTGAAATTGAGGTCCGTTCCCGAGCCGCGCCGGACGCCTCACTCCTCCTCCAGCGTGGATAGTGCAGCGCGGGATTACAGGTGATGACGTGAAATTTCGAGTCAGCGTAATTGTGATCGCGATGTCTCTGGTTGGATTGAGCGCCGCCGCCGCGCCGGTCAGCGCCGCGCAGGCACGACCATGGCTATGCCGCGACAAGCCGGTGTTCTCGTCCCATCAGGCGATGCGGTTTCAGGTCGCGAGCCAGCGGGGCCGCTGGCGGCTGATGCTGATGTCGTTCGATGCGGAGGGCGGCCATGACGGTTTCACGATCGTCGACTCGCGCGATCTCAGCACCGCCGTGCCGAGCGGCGGCGGGCAGCTTCCCGCGGGCCGTTACTTCGCGGTGGCGCAATATCTCGAGGGCGGAGAATGGATCTGCCCGGGTTACGCGCAACGCAGCGACGCCTACCAACCCGGCCAAATCGCGAGTATCTGCTACGGCGCCGAGTCGACCAATTGCGTCGTGAAGCTGATCGTGTCGCCGGTCGCCTCGAGCGCCCAAATTCCTCCCACCGCCGCAACCGGCCATTGACCGCCGATGAGCGACCCGATGGACGAATTCATGAACGCCGCCATTGAACAGGCGCGAATCGGCCTGGCTGAAGGCGGCATTCCGATCGGATCGGTGCTGGTCAAGAACCACCGCATCGTCGGCCGCGGCCATAACCGACGCGTTCAGGATCGCGACCCGGTCGCTCACGCCGAAATCGATTGCCTGCGGAACGCCGGGCGTATCGGTGGGTACGCCGGCGTCGTGCTCTACTCGACGCTGACCCCGTGTTTCATGTGCGCGGGCGCCGCCATTCAGTTCGGGATCCGAAAAATCGTGATTGGCGACACCGAAACCTACGCCGAGACGCTCGATTTTCTCAAAGCGCACGGCGTTGAGGTGGTCGCGTTGAAGCTTGCGGGCTGCGCGCAGATGCTGACTGATTTCGCCGCCAGCCACCCCGAGCTCTGGAAAGAAGATAGCGGCGATCTTTAGAGCCGTGTCAGGAACTGGGATTACTAAGCGAGGCTGGGGCAGAAACCCACCCCCAGCCCCGCTCTGGCCGATCAAAGACAAGGAGGGAACCTTGACCAGCGCAAAGACGACTTACGAATATTTCAGAGATAAGTCAAGGCTAATTGGATAAAATAAGGTGACCCTACCGGCTCTCTTGCGATTCAAAGCGAACCAGCGGCATCAGGGCCACAAATGACGCCATCGCGGCGGCAAACGCAAACGCGATCGCCCATCGATAGCTGCCCGTATAATCGATAATAACCCCCGCCAGCGGCGGACCCGCGAAGGCTCCGAACCCGCTGCTCGTCCACAGGACGCCCATCAAGATGCCGAGTTTATGCGTGCCGAACAGATGGGCCAGCACCGCGGGCGCCAGCGCAACGTAGCCGCCGTAACCAACCCCCATCACCAGCGCGAAAATTACCAGGCTCGGATAGGACGCGCTGCACAACCAGATGCCGTAGCTCAGGCCGAGCGTGAGAAAGCTCAACTGGTAGAGTCGCACCACGCCGGTGCGATCGCCCAGCGCTCCCAGTCCGAGCCGGCCGACGACGCTCGCCCCGCCAATCACGCTGACCAGGGCGGCCGCCGCGACCTCGCTCGCGCCGTGGTCATGCGCGAACGCCGGCAGATAGACGAACGGGATGAACAGCGCCAGCGACAGCAGCGCCACCGACAGATACAGGAAACCGAAAGCGGGGCTGCGTATGGTCTCGCGGAACCCGGTCACCGGCGAGGCGCTGAAATGGACCGGCGGCCGCTCCACCAGCAATCCGCAGGCGAGCATGACGACTGCCGCGCCCACGCCGAAGATCTCGTAGGTCGTGCGCCAGCCGAGCGCCTCGATCAACGCGGCCGCCGCCGGCGGACCGAACACCGTGCCGAATCCGATCCCCGAGACCGCGACGCCCAGCGCGGTGTTGCGCCGCCGCATGAACCATCCCGCCACCACCGCCACCATCGGCACGTACGCGCACGCGATGCCGACGCCGACTGCGATACCGTAGGTGAAATAGCCGATCCAGAGGTGATGAATATGCGCGGTCGCAATCAGCCCGCCGCCCATCACGATCGCTCCGCAAGCCAGCACCGGCCGGGGGCCGAAGCGATCGGTAAGATGGCCGGTGACGGGGCCGAGAATCGACCATAGAAAGACCGTCACCGAAAAGACGAACGCGGTGCTGCTGAGGCTCGCGCCGAACTCCGCCACCATCGGCTTGAAGAAGGCGCCGAAGCTGTAGGCGACGCCATAGACCGCGAACATCTCGATGAACGCCGCCAGCACCATCGCCCACGCGCGCGGCGAATCGAACGCGGCCAGCGCCGCATCGACCGCGCCGTCGTCGGCTTGCGGATGGGCCGCCGGGTTCAACGCGTTTCAGCCCTGTGGATCAGACGAAGATCTCGAGCGGGAGCAGCGCCGAGACCGTGAAGTTCGGCACATCGACCACCTGGCTGATCCGCAAGTCGACGGCCACGCTGCAGATCACGTAGGCCTGCTCGCGGCTGTAGCCGCGCTCCTCGTGCAGGTAGTCGATCATGTGACGCACGGCATTGCGCGCCGCCAGCGCCAGGTCGTCGGCGCGGTTCTCGCCCGCCGCCGTGATCGGCATCCCGGTAGTCGCGTAAAAGCGCCGCGGCGCCGCCATCTCGGGCGCCGTGAAATAGCGATCGTGCGCGAACGCGATATCGCGCAGCCGGCGGCGCGCCGCCTCGCCCTTGCGCAGGTAGAATTCCAGATGGAACGCCGCCGCCATCTCGATCGCCGTGCCGCAGCATTCCGAATCACCCTGCGCGAAATGGCCGTCGCCGATCGAGAAAAGCGCGCCCTTCTCCCACACCGGGATAAAGACTCGCGCCCCGGCGGTGAGCTGCTTGATATCGACGTTGCCGGCGTTCTCGCGCGGCGGGATGGTGCGCAGCCCCTCGGCCGCGATCGCGTCGGTGGCAGGGACCGCACCGCTGCGATCCGGCGGCGGCGCCGCACCCCCGCTCTGGCGCAGTTTCTGCTCGCGATCGTTGGCCCGCTTGAGCAACTCGTATGACGGCGCGACGCCGATCACGCCCGGAAAGCAGGCGGCCGGAACCCTCACGCCCGGCACCTGCGCACTTTCGGCGAAGCCGCCCGCCAGCCGCCAGATGGCGGTGAACGAAGTGGGAAAATCCTCGCGCAGAAATCCCATCGTCGGCGTGATCGCGGTGAAGGCGCTGGTCGCCGGCTCGATCTCGATAATCTGCACCTCGAGCAGATCGCCGGGCTCGGCATCGCGGATATAGACCGGGCCGCTCAGCGGATGGACCCGGCCGAGTTCAAGCGGGCCGTTGGCCGCCGGATCGGGCTTTGTGATCTGGCCGTCGACCGCGTCGAAACACTCGATCGTCACCCGGTCGCCGGGATTGACGTGGAGGCGCGGCTCGATCGCCGGATGCCAGCGGTTGTGTCCGACGCCGGGTTGCTCAGCGAGCGGCTTTGCGAGGTCGATACTTAGTCGATGGAACGCTTTGGCCATGAGCGACTTCCTGTTGCGTGGCGATGCGGCAGAACCCGTTCAAGCCTATCCGGGGGAGCAGCGAGCGCGCCCTACCATTCGGTTAACGGGAACTGATGCTGGGAAAATTGGAGGCGGCGAGCGGATTCGAACCGCTGAATGGAGGTTTTGCAGACCTCTCCCTTAACCACTTGGGTACGCCGCCCTCCTCGCGCAAAGCCCTTGCGCAGGCTTCCCGGAGCGCCCGAGACGCCCAAGGCTAGCACGGCGCCCGGCGCGACCTGAAGCGCGTCGCAGACGAAAGCGTCGGTCTCGTGTTTCAGCCGGCGGCGGCGCGGACCGCTTTCACCAGCTCTGCAGGTTCGGGACGCACGGTATGGTCGGGGTTGATGTTCGCGTATCTGATCATCCCGCGGCGATCGATTACGTACGACCCGGTCATCGGCACGCTCCAGGAATCGTCGCCGTTGAACTTGGCGAGATCGGCTCCGAGCTCGACGAACGCCTCGCGCAACGGCCGTGAAAACTGGAACACCAGGCCGAATTGCCGGGCCACCGCGTTGCCGCGATCCGATAGCAGATCGAAATTGAGCCGATGCTCGTCGACCAGTTCGCGGCTGAACTGCTCAAGCTGCGGCGAGATCGCGACCAGCGATCCGCTGGCGGCGCGAATTTCGCCGGTGACCTTCGCCAGAGCTGCCAGCTCGGCGTTGCAAACGGGTCACCATTTGCCGCGATAGAAGCTGATCGCGAGCGGACCCTGCGCGATCAGCGCCGCCGACGAGACCAGCACGCCGTTGTGATTCGGGAGCTGGAACTCGGGCGCCCGATCGCCGGCTTTCAGAGCGCGCTCGGCGAGTCCCGAGGCGCGCAGATCGTCGATCCCGCGCTTCATCACGGCGCGGATTTCAGGCGAGAGACGGTCGGCCGAAGCCGCCCTGATAGCGTCGATATCGTCCTTGAGCGACATGCCAAATCCCTCGCTTTGCGCCCGCTACGGTCGCCAGTCCGCCCCTTTACCGCGCGCCGGCGGCGCCTGCTCGGGATGCTTGCAGATCACGTTGAGCAGCGCCTGGCGCTTCTCGGTGCGTACCACCTTGAGCGCGCGCTTGAGCGCCGGAATCATCTCGGAGGGCTCCTCGACCCGCTCGCCGTAGCCGCCGAAGGCGGTCACGATCTTGTCGTAGTCGGGCGAGGGTTGCAGATCGCTCAGCGGGAAGTTGCCGAGCTTGCGCGCATAACCCTCGGGATGCACGTACAGGCACGATTCCATCACCGAGCGCCAGCACTGATTGTTGTAGACCACGAACAGCACCGGCAGATTGTGGGCGCGCGAAGTGAAATGGGCGGCGCTGGGCGAGCCGAAGATATAGGCGCCGTCGCCGACCGTGCAGATCACGGTGCGATTCCCCGACCCCAGCTTCACCCCCAGCGACGCGCCGAGGCCCCATCCCAGGCCGCCCGATGGCGGGCAATGGAAATAGGTTCCCGGTTCGGTGAATTCAGCCTGCAGCGGCGAGAGATCGTACTCATTGACGCAGATCGTGTCGGCGTCCTTAACCTCGTTGATACAGCGCGAGACCCAGGCCGGATCGAGCGGCTTGTCGTTGCGGGTCGCGGTGGCGACGGCCCGCCAGGCGGTGCGCTGCTTGTCGTGCACCTTGGTCCAGCGCTGCACCCGCTCCGCAATCTCTTTGCGTTTCATCGAAACGTACGGCGTCAGCGCCCGGTTGAGCGCCGCCAGTCCGGCTTCCGGATTGACCGTCACGGCGATATCGACCGGGAAACCCCAGATTGGATAGTTGGCATAGAGCGGATCGGTGCCCATCTGGATGATGGTGGCGTCGGGCTTCGGCTCGACCATCGCGGGATACCACGGCGCGTCGGCTTCGATCGTCAAGATCACGTCGGCGTCGCGCACAAACTCGTGCGGGTTGAAGCCGAGATGCATCGGATGGTTGGTCGGCAGATTGACGAAGTAGCGGCCCGAGGTCTCCACCACCGGAATACCCATCGACTCGGCCAGCTTCGCAAGCTGCCCCACCGCACCGTGCCACATCCCGCTCTGCCCGGTGATGATCAGCGGATTGCGGGCGCCGGCCAGCGCCGCTGCGGCCTCCTCGATCCCTTCGGGCATGGTATGAGCGAGCTCGGGCGGCCGCACGCGCGGCGTCGACGAGAAGGTGAAGGACTTGCACTCCTCGGCCAGCACTTCGCGCGGCAGGGTCAGGTAAACCGGCCCGCGCGGCTCCGCCATCGAGAGCGACAGCGCGCGATCGACCACCGTTTCGAGCTGGCCGAAGTTGCGCAGCTCGTAATCCCACTTGGTCCACTCGCGCGCGATACCGCCCTGGTCGAACGATTCCTGGGCCCAGTGGATATAGATATTGCGCGAGGCGGGGCTGCCCTTTTCGGTAACCGGAGTGCGGCCGGCGGAAAAGATGATCGGCACCTTGCCGCGGCACGAGTTGATCATGGCGTTGAGCAGGTTGGCGGTACCGACCGTGACGTGGACCATCACGACCTGCGGCCGTCCGGTGGCGAGATAATAGCCATGCGCCATGCTCGCGGCGACCATCTCGTGCGGCACGGTGAGCGGTTTGGGCACGCGCTGGCCCTCGTCCATCAGGCGCGCGAAGCCGTCGATAATCGAGGCGAAGTCGGTCCCGCCGTTGGCGAAGAAATAATCGATCCCGCGGGCGCCGAGCAGGGTCAGGTAGGCCTGCGCGGTGTTGGATACCTTGACCGTCTCCCGGCCCGCCCGTTTGGCCGGACTCGCCTGCGTCTCCTGGGCGCGTTTTCTTACCGCCACGTCAGAATCCTCCTTGCAAAAACGAGCGCGAGGCCCGCTTGCCGCTGCGCCCCCTGCCGCTCACAGGATTTCGGGTTCGCGGCGAAATTTGTCGGTATTCGCGGAAGTTCCGAGCAATACCATAAACCCTTGGCGATGCGAAACTTGGGCCCCGGACCGTCACACCGCCGAGCTGCCCTTGGCGGATAGGAACCGATGCCCGAGCCAGGTCGTCATTCTGAACGGAGTCTGCCCTTCGGCTCTGCTCGGGGTAAACTCCGTGAAGAATCCCGGGATTCTTCGGCTGCGCCTCAGAATGACAGAACAGGCATCCTGCAGAGTTTCTCTATATGGTGAGCACCGCTTTGCCCGCGATTTCGCGATTCCACAGCCGCTCGGCGATCTTGCCGATCTCGCTCCACGGGGCGCGCACTTCGATCGGCGAGCGCAGCTTGCCCGCGGCCATCAGATCGACCAGGCGCGGCAATCCCAGCGCCGGCGGTTCCCGCTTGACCTCGTCGAACAGGATGAAGCCGTAGAGAATGCCGCCGCCCGAGTAGAACTGGCGCGCATCGAAGGTGACCTCGGGATTCTCCGAGGTTCCGAACAGCACGCACATCCCGCCCGACCGCAGCATCGCGAGCGCCGCGGTGAGCGACTTGCCGCCGACCGATTCGAGGATCAGGTGATACGGGCCGAAGCGGGCCGCGGCCGAAAGATCGCCGCCCACGATCACCTCGTCGGCGCCCGATTCGCGGGCATACTTGGCGCGCTCGGCGCGGCTGACCGAGGCGACCACGCGCGCGCCGGAGAGATGCGCAAGCTGCACGGCAAACTGTCCGACACCGCCCGAGGCTCCGGTTATCAGCACCGGACGCCCGAGAATCGAGCCGTTCTTGCTGAGCGCGTAGAGCGCGGTCATGCCGGCGACCGGCAGGGTCGCAGCCTGCTCGAAGCTGACGTTGTCGGGCAGCGCGGCGAGCGATCCGGTCGGCACCGCGACCACTTCCGCCCACGCCGCGACCGGCACGAAGCCCACCACCCGCGCATCCTTCTTCGGTCCCGATCCATCGGCCGCCGGGGCTTCGATGATCCCGGCGATATCCCATCCGGGACGCCAGCCGGGATCCGCCGCCCGTGCGCGTCGAATTTCGCCCAGGTTGAGCGAGATTGCGCGGACCCGCATCAGCGCTTCGGATCGGCCGGGCAGTGGCGCCGCGACCTGCTTCAAGACCAGGCGCCCGGTGGCGGCCGGATCGACGACTACGGCGCGAATCTCATCCATCGTGATACTCCTTGCGCGGCATTTGCGATGCCGCCTCGTGCGCTGACTGTTCCGCTACTACAGGTTGAAGGCATCCGCCAGTTCGCGCAGCTTGTCGAGCGCGGCGTCGGCGGTCTCCCGACCGCGGGGCGTGTCGTTTCGATTGGCCGACAGCCCGACCAGAATCAGCACGTTTCTGAGCTCGGCCAGGCGGCTGGCAATCTCGCTTATCACACCCATCACCTGGGGATTGACCTCATCGGCAACGTTCATGGAGTCCCGCCTCCCTATTAGAGTTACCGGGACAGGATAGCCCACGCGCCTGGCGCTCGCATCCGCGCGCCGCACCACAATCGCGCCGGCCTGTAGTAAGCTTGCCGGGCGATGTCGCAGAGCGTGGACAATCGCGCGATGCTCGGCGCGGGATGTGGAATCGGCGCCGCCGCCCTGTTCGGCGCGAGCGCGCCGCTCTCCAAGCTGATCCTCGGTCAGGTCGGTCCGCTGATGCTCTCCGCGCTGCTCTATCTGGGCGCGGCCGCCGGCCTGGCGATGTTGAAGATCGCTTCGCGTCGTACGGTCGCGGCGCGCGAGGCGCAACTGCGCGGGGTCGACTTCGCGACGCTCGCGCTTATCACGATTCTCGGCCTCAGCGGCACCTTCCTGATGCTCTACGGGTTGACGCGCATCTCGGCGCTGGCCGGCTCGTTGCTGCTCAACCTCGAGACTCCGTTCACGATGCTGATCGCGGTGATGGTGCTGGGCGAATATCTCGGGATACGCGAGACGCTCGCCGCGCTGGCGATTATGGTCGGGGCGATGCTGCTGGGATGGGCGCCGGGCGGCTTCCATAGCGACCCGATCGGCAGCGGCGCAATCGCCGCGGCCTGCCTGTGCTGGGCCATCGACAACAATCTGACCCAGCGGCTGTCGATTCGCGACCCCGCGGCCATCACCTATCTGAAGTCGCTCGGCGCCGGAGTCGCGACCCTGACGATCGCGTTCGCCCTCGGCCTGCCGCTGCCCACCGCGCCGGTGGTCGGCGCGGCGCTCGCAATCGGCGCGGTCTGCTACGGGCTGAGCCTCTATCTCGCGACCTGGGGATTGCGAATTCTGGGCGCGGCGCGCCAGGCGGCCTACTTCGCCACCGCTCCGTTCATCGGCGCAGCCATCTCGATGGTGATGTTCAGAAATCTGCCGGGCACGGCCGAGTGGTGTGCGGCGGCACTGATGGCGCTCGGCGCGATCGTTCTGCTGCGCGAAGATCATCGCCATCTGCACGCCCATGATGAGCTGACGCACGACCATCTGCATTACCACGACGCGCATCATCAGCATCGGCATGCTCCCGACGACGAACCCGTCAGCGAGCCGCACGCCCATCCCCATCGTCATCTGCGGCTGCTCCATTCGCATCAACACGTCTCCGACATCCATCACCGCCATTCGCACGGCAAGCATCCCGACGAGCAAGCCGATACGGATCGTCGCGCTACTTGAGGCAGTCGCCGTTCGCCACCGGCGCGGCGGGCGCGGGACGTCGATCAGCTCAATGCCGCGAAATCGAGCGATAACCAGAGCGTGACAGTCTACCCCGGACGCTCGACCAATAGCCGGGATGCGCCCAGTGTTCGGGGGAGCTGGCGTAGCGGTAAGCGCGACCGCGTCGGCGAAATTGATTTATCCCGCCGCGGCTGTAACATTGACCCCGGACCCGTTGTTTCAGGACCACGATTGAGGCAAGAAGATAGATTGGGTTTCGCAGTCGCGGCGCGGCCGTTTACGCCACAGACCGGCCGGCACAGCTGAGGACGAGGCCCGATCCGCTCCAGGAGAGGTGAATGCGCGTAGGAGTTCCGACTGAGACCGCCGCCGGTGAAAACCGTGTCGCGCTGGTGCCCGATGGCGTCGGCCGGCTGGTGAAATTGGGGCTGGAGGTGATGGTGCAGGCGGGGGCCGGGGTGCGGGCCTACTTCAACGACGACGCTTATACGCGGGCCGGCGCGGCGATGGTCGACGGACCGGCGCGGATCTTCGGCGAATCCGATTTGGTGGTCAAAGTGCGGCGGCCGTCGTTCGACGAAATCAAGCTGATCAAGCCGAGCGGCACGATTGCCGGCATGATGCAGCCGGCGGCCAGCGGCGAGATGTTCGGGCTGATGGCGGCGGCCAGGATCACCGCGCTCGCGATGGAGCTGGTGCCGCGCATCTCGGCGGCGCAATCGCTCGACGTGCTCTCCTCGCAGGCCACCATCAGCGGCTACAAGGCGGCGCTGCTCGGCGCGGGCGCGATGTCGCGCATGATGCCGATGATGATCACGGCGGCCGGCACGCTGATCCCCGCCAAGGTCTTCATCATCGGCGCCGGGGTGGCGGGATTGCAGGCGATTGCGACTTCGCGCCGGCTGGGCGCGGTGGTCTCGGCCTTCGACGTACGCGCCGCGGCGCGACAGGAAATCGAAAGCCTCGGCGCGACCTTCATCACCAAGGCCGAGCCGCCCAAGGATGCCGAGGCCGCCGGCGGCTACGCCCGCGAGCTCAAGGAAGACGAGGCGCAGCGCGTGCTGGAGGCGATCGGCGCCCATATCCACAACCAGGACCTGGTAATCACGACCGCGCAGATTCCCGGCCGTCCGGCGCCCAGGCTGATAACCGCGGCGATGGTCGCGACGATGCCGCCGGGCTCGGTGATCGTCGATCTCGCGGCCGAGACCGGCGGTAACTGCGAGCTGACCAAAATGGGCGAGGTGGTCGACGCCAACGGCGTCCAGATTCACGGTCCGGCCAACATCGCGGCCACCGTCCCGACCCACGCCAGTCAGATGTACAGCCGCAATATCGAAGCGATGTTGAAGATCCTGCTCAAGGACGGCCAGCTCAACCTCGATCTCGGGGATCGGATAATTGGTCCGATGGTCGTCACCCACCAGGGAGAAATCCGATACCGATAGAGTAAGTTACCGCCGTGGCGGTGGCGGGGAGAGGAATGATCATGAATACCGTGATCTGGTTTGCACAACTGTACATCGCGGTGCTGGCGGGTTTCGTCGGCTACCAGATGATCGCGCGCGTTCCGCCGCTGCTGCATACGCCGCTGATGGCCGCGACCAACGCGATCGACGCGATCACCGTGGTCGGCGCAATGGTGCTGGCGGGGCGCGGCCATGGCTGGCTGGCGACCGTGCTCGGCACCATCGCTGTCGCCTCGGCGATGAGCAACGTGGTCGGCGGCTTCCTGATAACCGATCGGATGCTGGCGATGTTCCGGCCCGATTCGGGCGGCACGGCGGCACCCAAAACCGTCGCTGCCACTAACGGGCGGGGGGCGCACTAATGGGCCGCGATACCATCGTGCTGGCGGCCTATTTCGTCTCGTCGATACTGTTCATTCTCGGCGTCAAGAGCCTGACCCATCCCGACACCGCGCGGCGCGGGATGCAGATGGCAGCGTTGGGGATGATCGTCGCGATCGTCGGCACCCTGTTTCTTCACGAGATCGTCACTTTCCGATGGATTATCATCGGCCTCATCGTCGGCTCGATCGTCGGCTATCCGCTCGGCATGTGGGTGCCAATGACGGCGATGCCGGAACGAATCGCAATCTCGCATACCCTCGGCTCGTTGGCCGCCGCGCTGGTCGGCATCGCGGAATATTACAATGCCTACCAGTTGGTCGGTGGAACCGGCGTCGGCCGGCCGATGATGGCCGCGCTCGGGCTGGAGGTGCTGTTCGGGGCGATGACCGTAACCGGCAGCTTCATGGCCTGCGGCAAGCTGCAGGGCTTCGTCACCGAGAAATCGGTTACCTACCCGTTCCAGAACGAAAGCAACATCGGGATGTTCGCGATCGCGGTGCTGATGTTCTTGTACCTGATCGTGGCGCCGGGCGCGCAGTTGGTGTTCTATGCGATGGCGACGCTGGCGACCCTGCTCGGAGTGCTGATGGTGCTGCCGATCGGCGGGGCCGACATGCCGGTGCTGCTCTCGCTGTTCAACGCCTACACCGGCCTGGCCGCGGCCGCGACCGGCTTTGCGCTCAACAACTATGTCCTGATCATCACCGGCGCGCTCGACGGCGCCTCGGGCTTCATCCTGTCGGTTGCGATGAGCAAGGGGATGAATCGCTCGTTCACCAACGTCCTGTTCGGCGCCTTTGGCAGCGGCACGACCGCGGCCGGCGCGGTGGGCTCGGCCGAGGGGCTGGCGGTCAAGCCGATCACGGTCGAGGACGCCGCGATGCAGCTCGCTTACGCCCGCACGGTGATAATCGTGCCGGGCTATGGGATGGCGGTCGCGCAATGCCAGCATCAGGTCCGCGAGCTTTCCGATCTGATCGAACGGCGCGGCGGCGAGGTCAAGTTCGCGATTCATCCGGTGGCGGGCCGGATGCCGGGCCATATGAACGTCCTGCTGGCGGAGGTCGATATTCCCTACGCGCGGCTCTACGGCATGGAGGATATCAACCCGGATTTCAATCAGGCCGACGTGGCGCTGGTAATCGGCGCCAATGACGTCGTCAATCCGGCCGCCAGGGACGAGCCCGGCAGCCCGATCTACGGGATGCCGATCCTGAATGTCGAGGAAGCGCGTAGCGTGATCGTGCTCAAGCGCAGCATGAACAAGGGCTTCGCGGGGATTGAGAACGAGCTCTTCTATCGCGACAAGACCTTCATGCTGTTCGGCGACGCCAAGGATTCGCTGGGCAAGCTGATCTCCGAGATGAAGAACGTCTGAGCGCGCCGCGTAGCATCGCGACGGCGCTGCGGCGCTCGCGCTAATCGGTCTTGGCGGCCGTGCTGCGCGGCGGTGCGGTTTCGGTCAGATCGAAACTGTCGAGGTCCACGTGCCACGATCCGTCGGGCTCCTGGCGGAACAGATCGACCAGGCGCGCGCCCCACTGGATATCCGCGGCGCCGTAAACGTGGCGGGCGTGGATAGTTTGCGAAAGCGCGCCGTCGAGCCCGGTCAGCGAGATTATGACCCATAGCGAATTGGGTTTAAGATCGTCGGCCGTCATGGCGTAAAAGGGGCTCGCTTCCGTGATCGGATGGATCGCCGTCCAGGTCAGTCCAAACATCGGATTGCGGTAACGGATCAGCCCCAGGTCGCGCACCTTCATCATCATCTGCCCCGCGCCGGTCACCTCGCGGCGCGTCAGCGCGACCTGGACCTGCGCGTCGACGATTTCGTCGGCCCGCGAATTGGCCATCCGGAACATCAACGATGGTACGCCGTCGTAATCGGAGAGCACGGCGTAACGGCTGAAGCGCACGCCCGAACTCGGCCGCGAGAACTTGGCGAACACCAGCCCGGTCACCAGCGCTAGTGCCATCAGCCCGAACAGCGCCTCGAAGCTGACCAGGATGTTGGCGGCGGTGGTGACCGGCGCCATCTTGCCGTAGCCGATCGTCGCCATGGTCTGGACGCTGAAGAAAAACGCGTCGCCGAACGAACCGTGACGGGCGTTCTCGATACCGCTGTCGATCAGATAGCCGAACGCGAACAGACAGTTGGTGACGATGAAAGTGGCCAGGATCAAGCCGAACAGGGCCGGCCACGAGGCGCGAATCAGGTAGTGATAGGTATCGACCAGAAGCTCGCTCGGCAGCCCCTCGCGCACCGGCGTCACCGGGCCGGCGTTGGAGGCTGCAACGTTGGCGTAGAGCGGCCTGCGCCGGCTTTTTGGCGGCGACCGTTGACCGTCGCGAATCCGACTTGGCATCGGTCGGGACTCTACTACGCCAGGTCGAACAGCAGTACTTCGCCCGGCTCCGAGGCGGTGATCGTGAGCGCGCCCGGTTCGTCGATCGCGGCGCCGTCGCCCGCGCTCAGGGACTCCCCGTCGAGGGTTACGCCGCCACGCGCGATTTGCACCCATCCGTGACGTCCCGGGGCTATCTCATGGGTCGCGCTCTCGCCGCGCTCGAGTATCGCCACCGACAGCGTCGCATCCTGATGAATCGTGACCGCCTGCGGACCGCCGTCGGGACCGGCAATCAAGGCAAATCGGCCGCGCGCCTGAGCCCGATCGAAAGGCCGCTGTTCGTAGCCGGGAGCCAGACCGTGCCGCCCCGGCAGCAGCCAGATCTGCAGCAGATGGAGCGGTTCGCTCGGCGACGGGTTGAATTCGCTATGCACGATGCCGCGCCCCGCGCTCATCCGTTGAATCTCGCCGGGCCGAATCACCGAGCCGTTGCCGAGGCTGTCGCGATGCTCCACGGCGCCCTCCAGCACGTAGGTGATTATCTCCATGTCACGATGAGGATGGGACGGGAAGCCGGCGCCGGGCGCGATGCGGTCCTCGTTGATCACGCGCAGCGCCCGAAAGCCCATCTGGGCCGGATCGTGGTAGTCGGCAAACGAGAAGCTGTGGCGGCTGTCGAGCCAGTCCATGCGGCTGGTTCCGCGCGCGGCGGCTTTACGTAGCTGGATCATGGCTGCTCCTGTCGGCCCCGCCAGTATAGCATCGCGGCGCGCCGTGATGATTCGCCGCTCAACCCGGCCGCGCGCCGACAAACAGCGCATCGTCGATAATTCCGAAGCGCTGGCGGCGATCGGAATCGATCAGCGCGGCAAAGTTCAGCGTGGTGCAGCGCCAGCCCGCCGCCTCGATCCGGGCGGCGAGGTCACCCCCGTAAATCCGCCAGTGGCCCTCGTATTCGGGATTCGGATAGCCGAACTCGAGCGTCCCGGCCGTGCGCCATCGCGGTACCATCGGGGCCATAATCAACCCGCGGCCGCCGGGTGCAGTCACCCGCGCCAGCTCGGCCAGCGCGGTCCGATCGTCACCGACGTGCTCGATCACGTGCGAGGCGATTACCAGGTCGAAGGTTCCGGTGCGAAACGGGATCGCCGTGATATCGGCGCAGGCGGTGGTAGCGCGCGGCCCCAGGTCGACGCCGAAGTAGCGCAGTCCCTGACGACTCGAGAAAAACCGCGCCAGCGATCGCTCCGGCGCGAAGTGCAGCACCGCGCATCGCGGCCCCAGCTCGGGCAGCAGCTCGGCCAGATAAAGCGCCAGCCCGCGATGGCGCGAATGGCTGCGGCAGCGCGGGCAAACCGCCCCCTTCATGCAATAGGTCTCGCGCACGTGATCGAGGAATCGCGTCCCGCGCCATCCACAGCACGGGCATTCGCGGCGGGCGGGCCCGAACAGATTGACGGCCCGGATCAGCCGGTTGGCCAGGCGCATCCGGCGATAGCGCACATAACCGGAAAGGCCCAGGCGGCGGGCCCGCCGCAGATCGTCGCGCAAAGCCACGCGTGGAGTCTAAACCCCGATTTCAAGTCGCACAAACCGCGCTGCGCCCTCGTCAGGCCCGCGTCGGCGAATTCGAAGGCTGCCGTAAAAGCAGGCAAACGTTAGAAACATGGCCGTAATGGATTGCATCAGTACCGCAAAATGCGCTAGTCATTCGCCCGATGATGTGGATGGAGTCCGTCGGGTGCTCCACGCCGCCAATGGTGGCGGCGGCGGGCGACCGGACGGGGGAGCGGCTTATCTTTGCCGCGTTGTGCGAGCTCTATTCCTAAAACCCATTTTGGGGGCGAGGAGCCATGCGAAAACTATCAGCGATCTCTGTGGGCCTGGTGCTTAGCTGCGTTCTGGGATTGGCGGTAATTGCCCACGCGCAACCGGCGGTAACCACTTCTGGACAGCTTCCGCGTCATGCTGGCTTTTTGTGGGGTAAGGTCAAGAGCCAGAGCGGCAATGCGTCCGTCAAGGGCATCGCCATCGTGGTCTACCACATCAAGCCGGATGGCAAGATGGGTGAGCCGGTCACGCACGGCACCACTGATGCCAGGGGCGCTTATTCGATCAAGATCGGCAGCCTGCCCGAAGGCACCTATGCAGTGAAGGTCCAGGCGCCCGCGACCGGCGGTCTGCGCGGCGGCATGACCCGCACCAAGCTGCGTGGGCCGAAGGCCAGCAAGCATATCGATTGGACGATGTCCGATCAGGCACCTGCGCGTCCCACCACCCGGTGGACCAAGGTTGAGCAGGTCCCGGCCAAGAAATAACGGCCGTCGACGACTGGTTGCGATCCGCCCGACTCGCGGCGCTCGCAACGTATCGCAACGCGAGCGGCGGCGCGCCTGGGCCGCTACATAGGGCGATTGCTAACAGTTTGGTTTCCGAGCCCGGGGAGTTGACCGCTTCCCGGGCTCGGCGAGTTTGGGGCTCACAACCGGCGCCCCGGTAGCCTAATCGCTCACTCGCTCAAGACCTTGTCGGCCCATTCGACCAGCGCCACTAGCGTCGCGGGGGTCACCAACGCCGCGTTCTTTTCCTCGAGGTCGCTATCAGAGAGCCCACGGGCTCTCGCGCAGGTAGTTCAAACGTGGATCGGGATACCGTGCTCCACGGTGCGGGCAAAGGTCTGCGCTAGCGGCGGCCATCCGACCGGCACCACCGCTTCCGCGACGCTCCCGCGCATCAGGGAGACTGCCTCGCCGAGCAGGAAAATCTGCACTTCGTGCCCCGCCTCAGCAAAGGCGTTGGCGTGCAGGAAGGCGAACCCGGCCTTGGTCGGATCGTCCGATCCCCAGGCGCTTTTGATTAGTATCCTGCTCATTGACCCTACTCGGTAAGCTCATCGAGCGCCGGTTTCACATGCCGCATGAAGGCGGCGAGATTGTCGAGCACGCGTTCCTTGGGCATCTGCGCGTAATGGTAGATGATGGTCAGGTATTCGCAGGGCAACTGCTTCCACTCCTCGACCAGATGCTTGCGCACATCGTCGGCGGTGCCGATGGTCCACATGCCGTTGTTCGTCACGGCTTCGACCACGTTTTCGCGCGGGACTTTATGCTGGCCCATCGCAGCGTAAAAGTTGCGGAAGATATCGGAATCGTAGCGCATCACCGATTCCTCGGCCTCGGCGCGGGTTTTGCCGATATGCGGAATTCGCACGATCGCCTGGTTGCGCCCCGGCCTCGCCTCGCGGCCTAAACCGGTGAGCGTCCGGTCGTGCGCCGCGCTCAGCTTCAGCGCGATGGCGAGCGAGTTGAAGTAGAGCGGGATGAAGCCCTGGCGCGCGCAGTATTCGGCGCTTTCGGGCGAGCCGCTGGTCGCCACCAGCACGGGCGGATGGGGCCGCGTGTAGGGCGCCGGCACGACGCTCACGCGCCGCGTGTTGCCCTGCTCGTCCACTTCGCCCGGAGCGCCGAAGCGGCCGGTGGTACCGAACTTCGCCAGCGGCCAATCGTCGACCCCGCGATCGTACGGATATGGAATCTGCCAGGTCTCTCCGTTATGCGCGAAGCTCTCCTGGGTCCAGGCCTTGAGGACGATATCGACCTCTTCCTCGAAAATCCGGCGGTTGCGATCGTCGTCCTCGGTGCGGCCCGGCTTGCCGGTCGGGTCGCCAAACATATGCGTGGGATCGAGCCGGCCGGCCGAGGGCGAGGTGGTCGCGCGGGTTCCCAGATGCTGCCCGAGCACGTTGGTCCAGCGCGATTGGTAGCCGCGCGCGAACCCCACGAAGCATCGCCCCTTGGTGAGATGGTCAAGGATGGCGGTCTCCTCGGCGACCCGAATCGGATTCTGGGTGCTCATCACGTAACCGAGTTGCCCGACCCTGACGTTGCGCGTGATCGCGGCCCAGTAGGCGTTGAGCAGCCCCGGACTGGGGCCAACCTCGTAGCCCTCGGACCACAGGTGATGCTCGATAGTCGCGACGCCCCACAGCCCCAACTCGTCGGCGGCGCGCACGATGTCATGCCAGCCGCTAAGCGTCTCCTGGTAACGCTCGCGATTGCGTCCGATCGGGCGCAGCGCCTCGCGCTCCGCTTCGCTGGCGGCGGGAATCACCGGGTAGAGCTGAAGAATTACTTTAAGCATGGTCGCCTCGTCGTAGTAGTCCTGTCGCACGCTAGCATCGCCAGCCCCCGCCCGGCGAGTCTGGTACGCGTTTTGGCAAGCTGACCGACAGCACGGTCGCGATAAATCTAAAGCACTACTTCAATTTCACCAGATCCTGCCGATGCGCCTAGCCTTCGAGCTTGAGCAGGCGCGCGGCATTGCCCAGCATGATCTTGGGCCGCACCTCGTCGCGAAACGGCGCTGCCTCGAAATCCTTCAACCAGCGATCCGGGCTGATCACCGGGAAATCCGAGCCGAACAGCACCTTGTCCTGCAACAAAGTGTTGGCGTACTGGATTAGCGAGGGGGCAAAATATTTCGGCGACCAGCCCGACAGATCGATGAAGACGTTGCCCTTGTGCATCGCGACCGACAGCATCTCCTCCTGCCACGGCCACGACGGATGGGCGCCGATAATCGTCAGGTTCGGGAAGTCGGCCGCCACGTCGTCGAGGTACGGAATCGGCCGGCTGTATTTCAGCTTGAGGCCGGTGCCGCCCGGCGTGCCCGCGCCGATTCCGGTATGCCCCGAATGGAACAGCACCGGGATGCCGAGTTCCTGGGCCTTGTCCCACAACGGGTAGTAAATCTCGTCGCTCGGAAAGAAGGCCTGGCAGGTGGGATGGGTCTTGAGGCCGCGCAGCCCGAGCTGCGTCACTGCGCGCTCCAGCTCTCTGACCGCCGCGCGCCCCTTGTGCGGATCGACGCTGGCCCAGCCGATGAAGACGTCGGGAAAGCGCTGCTGGACTTCCGCCAGGTAGTCGTTGCCGACGAACGGGTCGTCGGTCACGGTTTCCATGTCGACATCGAACACCACCGCGACCATCTCGAGACGGCGGTAAAGCTCCGCCATCTCCTCGATCGTCATGCCCTGCAGCGTGTTGCGGAAATAGCGCTCCTTCTGCTCGGCGCGCGGATCGCTTTTGGGGCCGCCGGGATGCGGCACGTGGGTATGGATGTCGATGCCGCGAATCACGCGCCCCTTGTATGTCAGACTCATCGATCGCCCCTATCCGTCCCGAAAGCCGCCGACGTGACGGCCCGCCCCGCAGCCGCTATCCTGCTGGTTGCCGCCACTCGCACTCTCGGTCAGCCTATGATGCTTGCTCACCCCCGCCAACCCTTGCCTGCCGCTCGGCGGTGCTCAAGAATCCCGGCGGATTCCAAGCTTCTACAACAAATCGAAGACCCGCCGATACACCGCCGGCCGGATCATTTGCGAGTCGCAGGCTCGCGGCTCTTGACGAGCGCACTCAAGTTCGGCTTCAAGCCTAGGTGGGTCTTCGACGGCGATCACGGGATGGGGAGCCGGACCGCCCGCACGCAGAATATCGTACTATGTCGTACTATGATGGATGGCGTTGCACGGAGATGGCCCGTCGAGGGGAGGTTCGTTTGATGCGATGCTGATCGAGGAGTTGATCTCGGCTGGCAGACAGCTTTACGAGCGCGGCTTGCAGACGCCGCGTAGCGGCAATGTCAGTGCCCGCGACGAGCAGGTCTTCTGGATTACCCGGACCGGCAGCAACCTCGCGCGTTTGACCGCAACCCACTTCGTCCGCGTCGAGGTAAGCGACCTGGCGGCTATCCCGCCCGAGGCCTCGGTCGAGACCGCGGTCCATCGCGGCGTCTATACCGCGAGCGGCACCGGCGCGATCGTGCACGCGCATCCGCCCTACGCGATTGCGGCGGCCGAAACGGCCGGCGAACAGGGCATCACGCCGATTCACAACGAGGCCCTGGTCGGCCTCAAATGGATTCCGGTGATCGGCACTTCGGTCGCCGGCGAGGATACGGGCGAGGAGGTCGGCGCTATCGCCGCACAATTGCGACGCTGGCCCGCGCTGGTGATTCGCGGTCACGGCGCCTTCACCATCGGCGACGACATCGATGAGGCGCTCTACCGGATGGTGCTGCTCGAGGAGGTCTGCAAGATCGACTGTATCATCAAGAGCCGCAAGTAACGTTTGCAGCTCGCGCGCGCAACCGGGGCTTTGGTATTCCGATCGCGGCTGCAAATGCGTCTGCGTTATCCGGGAGAATTGAGATGATAGAACTTCTGCCATTAGCGAATCAGATTGCCGCTCAGCTAAAACAGCGCCAGCAAACGGTGGTGATCGCTGAGTCCTCGACCGGTGGCCTCATCTCGGCGGCGCTTTTGAGCGTGGCCGGCGCGTCGAGCTATTTTCTTGGTGGCGCAGTGGTCTATACCGTTGAAGCGCGCCGCGCTCTGCTGGATATCACCGACGACAAGATGGCGGGGATGCGCGCATCGACGGAGCCGTACGCGCTGCTGATGGCGCGGACGGCGCGACAGCGCTTCAATGCCAGCTGGGCGGTGGCGGAAACCGGCGCCACCGGGCCGACCGGGAATCGCTATGGCGACGCCGCTGGACATACTTGTATCGCCATCTGCGGACCGCTCGAGCGGGCCATCACACTCGAGACCGGCAGCCATGATCGGATCGGCAACATGCGGACTTTTTCGGCCGCCGCACTCGATCTTCTCGCCCAGAGCCTCGCCGCAGCCTAGTCCGAATGTGCAGGGGCTGACTGACGCTCTCGGCCTCGACGCCCGCCCGGTGAGCGGCCACGCCACAACCGTCGCCAGCTTTGATCGATCGGCACGGCGACCGCTGACGCGCGGCGCGTTCGCGCTCGCATCCATCCTGTGGATGCTGTTTATTTCGATCCAGCAGGCGCGCTGCGCTTCCAACGGCGCGCCGTATATCATCACCGGGATCGTGACCGATTCGATTGCTCGTCCGATCGCCGGGGCCGATCTCACGATCGAAACTATTCACGGCCGGGTCGTCACTCGCCTGACCAGCGATAAACGGGGCGCCTTTCGCGCCACCGGCCTGTCCGGCGGCAGGTTTCTGATCCGGGTCAGCAAATCCGGTTTCAAAGCGGCCTCGAAAACGATCGACCTCGCCACAGCCGCGCCGACTCACGTGGTCCTGAGCATGGAGTCGCAGGGCGCCCTGAGTCTGCCGGTCGTCGCCCGACGTCTCGAGCCATTCCGCAGCCAGGTCTCGACCGCAGGCGCCACGCTCTACCATTTCAGCCGTCAGGCGATTAGCGAACTTCCCCAGGGTCAGAACAGCACCATCAACCAGGTCCTGTTGCAGGCGCCCGGGATGCTTCAGGATTCGAACGGACAAGCCCTGCCGCGCGGCATGGACGACGCGCTGCAATATCGCATCGACGGCGTGATGCTGCCGAACGTGCAACTGCTGGATCTCGGGCAGCTATCGCCGCGCTTCGCCGAGAGTATCGACGTGCTGACGGGCGCACTGCCGGCGGAGATGGGCTACAGGACCGGCGGGGTGGTCGATATCCGGACGCGCAGCGGCGCGGCGCTCAACGGCGGCGGCCTCGAATATTACGGCGGACAGCGTGGGACGATCGAGCCGAGCTTTGAACTTGGCGGAGCATCCGGGCGCCTGTCATGGTTCGGGACCGGCTATTTCCTGCACGACGATCGCGGACTCAATCCGCCGACTCCCGGCCCCAATCCGATCAACGACTTCACCAACCAGGGCTCCGGCTTGGGTTATCTGACTTACGCGCTCGACGCCGATACTTCGCTCACCGCGCTGGGGCTCAGCTTCGTGCACGATTTCGGATGGCCTGCGACCCCGGATCAGCCGCAGAAATTTCCACTCGCGGGCGTGCCGATTTATCCCTCCGCCGCGGTTTCCGACAGCGAGCTCGAGCAGACCCATTTCGGCATGCTCGCGCTCAAGGGGCGCATCGCTTCGCGCCTGGCTTACCAACTTACGCTTTTCAGCCAGTACTCGGCGGTGAACTTCCATCCCGACGTGTCCGGCGATCTGATCTTCGATGGACTCGCCTCCAAAGTTTTTCGCAGCAGCTTCGCCAACGGCTCGCAGGCCGACGCGACCTGGTCGGTGGCCGGCAATCAGCTCGGCTTCGGCTACTACTGCAACCTCGAGAACGTCGAGATCGACGATCATGCGATGACCTTTCCCGGCAGCGCGGCCGGGCCGACCAGCGACGTGCCGATCGCGATCGTCGACAATCACAATTTCGTGCAGGCGCTTTACGGCCTTTATATCCAGGACCACCTCCAGCCGACCGCCCGGCTCGGTATCACGGTGGGAGTGCGATGGGATCAGCTGGTTGGCTTCCTGAGCGGCCACCAGGCCAGCCCGCGAATCGCGCTTAGCTATCGGCTGGGGTCCTGGCGGACCATTTTGCACAGCGGCGCCGCCAGCTACTTCGTGCCGCCGCCATCGGAATTCGTCTCGGTCGAGGACCTGGCGAAATTCGAGTTCACCACCGCCGCGCCGACCGTGCTGCAAAACTCTCCGCCCAAGCCGATGACCGACTACTATTTCGATATCGGACTCAGCCAACCGATCGCGGAACATGTGGATGCGGACGTCACCACGTTTTTTCAATTGCAGCGCAATGTTCTCGACGAGGGGCAGTTCGGATCGTCTCTGATCTTCTCGCCGATCAACTATCGCCGCGGCCGAAACTACGGCGTCGAGGCCAGCGCTCAATATCGCAAGCCCGGCGGCCTTTCCAGCTATTTCAATTTTTCCTACCTGGTGGCCCAGGTTGAGGACGTGGCGAGCGGACAATTCAACTTCGATCCGGCCGAAATCTCCTACCTCGCCAATCACTACGCTTTCATCGATCAGGCTCAGATGTTCACCGCTTCCAGCGGCCTCAGCTACCGCCTCTACGGGTTCGCGCTGAGCCTGACCGCTACCGCCGGCAGCGGCTTGCGCAGCGGCTTTGCAAATACCCACACCATGCCGCCGTACGTCGAGCTCGACGGCGGCGTACTTCGGGATTTCGAGATTCCCGGCGTCGCCACCGCGCACGCACGGCTCAGCGTGATCAACCTGCTCGACAAGATTTACCAGTTTCACAACGGCAGCGGGATCGGCGTCGGGATGGTTCCGCAGTACATGGCGCGCCGGGCGGTATACTTCGGAGTTGGCTTCGCCCTACCCTCCAGCGGGACCGGCAGGCATCCGTGATGCGATGCGTCGTTGCGCGGCCGGTTGCGATTCGAGGTGGTCTTTATCTAGTTTAAGATGCCGCGCCGATAACCTGAGGACGGTTGGCCGCGGTTGCCGCCAAACGACTATATGCAGGACGTCATTAGTCCACCGATCGCGGTTCCCGAGCCGAATTTGACGCCGGCCGAGATGGTGCGCCGGGCGCGCGAGCTGGTGCCATGGCTGCGCGAGCGGGCGGCCGGGATGGAGCAGGCGCGGCGCATCAGCGACGAGGTGAACCAGCGCCTGATGGCGACCGGCATCTATCGGGTGCTGCAACCGCGCCGCTTCGGCGGCTATGAATTCGACCTCACCACCTACGCGGAAGCGGTCGCCGCGATCACGCGCGGCGACGCCTCCACCGGCTGGGTAGTCTCCTTCAACGCGGCCCACACCTGGTGGACCACGCAATTGCCGGAGCGCGGGCAAATCGACCTGTTCGGCGCCGACGGCGATCTGCGCGTGCCGATCGCGTTCGCGCCCCAAGGCGTCGCCACGCCGGTCGAGGGCGGCTTTCTGCTCGACGGCCGATGGGACTACTGCTCGGGATGCGACGTCAGCAACTGGCTCGCCGTGGTGGCGCCGGTGGTGGGCGACGAACGGGGCGCGGCCGACGCCGAAGTGCTGCTCGCCTACGTAGCCAGCGGCACGTTTCAGATCGAGGACAACTGGCACGTGCTCGGGCTGCGCGCCACCGGCTCGAAGCGCGCGGTGATGGAACAGCTGTTCGTCCCCAGCCATCGCACGGTCTCGTTCGCCCCGCTGCTCCATCACGGCACTACGCCGGGGCACGGCGTCCATGCAAATCCGCTCTATCGCCTGCCGTTGGTGCCGATCGTCTGTGTCGAAGTCGCCGCGATCGCGAGCGGGCTGGCGCAGGCCGCGATCGACGCCTTCATCGAGCACATCGACGCGAAGCGGCTCACTGCCCCGCCGTTCACGCCGATGAAGGAGCTGCGGCGCACGCAGGCCTGCCTGGGACGGGCCGCGTCACGATTCGAGGCGGTGCAGGCCGGGACCTATGAGCTGATCCGGCGGCAGGAGGCGCGCATCGCGCGGCTCGGCGACGGCGCGCCCTTCGAGGAGGTTGAGATACGGCGCGATCTGCTGTTGCTCGACGAGGTGGCGCGGCTGGCTCAAGAATGCGTCGCCACCGTGTTCGCCGGCGCCGGCACCAGCGCGGCCCGCAGCGGCCATCGGCTGGAGCGGATTTTCAGGGACATGTCGATGATGCAGACCCACCGCTTCATCGACGCCGAGCGCACCACGGAGAACTTCGGCGCGCTGAGCCTGGGCTTCCCGCCCTACTCCGACCTCTAGTCCGACGCGATACGGTCAGGCTGCGGGTGGCGCAAGACCATCGGCGGCGCGCTCCGCCTCGAAGGCCTGGCAGACCCGCGCCGACTCGGCCGACAATCGCGCGAACAGCGCTTGCGCCTGTTCGAGCCCATCGGCAGTCTCGAGATGCTGAAGCTGCTCGCACAGCTCGAACATCGGCTGAGCACCCATGGCCGCCGCGCTGCCCTTGAGCCGATGAGCTTCGTGCGCCGCCGTGAGGGTATCCTTGAGCGTGAGCGCCGCGCCGATCTTCTCAACCGAGGACGGCGTATCGCCTAAAAACAGGTCGATTAACTCGGCCAGCATCCCATCCTCGCGCAGCGCAGCCACGACCTTGGCGTCGAACGGCGGCGCGATCGTCGCCGCAGGCGCCGCAGCGGTGACGACCTGCTCCGGCGGTTGGTCGCCGACCGGCTGCGAATCCGCGGTCGATTTCGCCGTCATGGAAGCTTCTTCGGGCCGCGGCGGTACGTCACCGTTGACGTGCGCCGGCGCCGCGAGCGGGCTGTCGTTGAGCACCTCGGCTAGCGTCGCCTCGAGCAGCTCGGGTTTCACCGGCTTGGCGACATACGCGTCCATTCCGGCGGCCAGACATTTGTCGCGGTCGCCGGCCAGCGCATTGGCCGTCATCGCGATGATCGTGGCATGCCGCTGCGCCCCTTCCCGGCGCCGGATCTCACGCGTCGCGTCATAGCCGTCCATCTCCGGCATCTGGCAGTCCATCAGGATCACATCGTACGGAACCCGCATGGCAGCATCGACGGCTTCGAGTCCGTTGACGACCGTATCGACTTCCAGATCGAGCTTCTTCAACAGCAGCTTCGTCAGTTTCAGATTGAGGGCATTGTCTTCGGCGACCAGAATCCTGACTTTACGGTCGGCGGGAATTCGCAGACGCTTGCCGACTATAGGTCGAGCTGTAGATTTGAGATGTGTTTGCGCCGGCGCGACCTTCTCATCCGCATGCGCCAGGGCCTTGGCCAGGCTTTCATAGAAGAGGAATTGCGGCACCGGCTTCATCAGCCAATCCCCAACCTCGATGCCATGCAATCGCGCACGGAAAGCGGCGCTGGGGCCAACCGACGACATGAAGATCACGGCGGTCGCAGCCAGCGCCGGGTCGGTCTTGATCAGCCGCGCCAGTTCGATGCCGTCGACGTCGGGCATCATCACGTCGATCAGCGCGACCGCATAGGGCGGCTTCGCCGCCTTCATCAGCTTGAGCGCGGCCTCGGCGGATTCCGCGGTGATGGGCTCCATCCCCCAGGACGAAGCCTGTATCGCCAGCATCTGCCGGCTGTTCTGGTTGTCATCGACGATCAAAATCCGGTTGCCGGCAAAGCGGGCAAAACGCTCGGAGGCGGGCCGGCTGATATCGACCTGCTTGTCGAGCTTGGCCGTGAACCAGAAGGTCGAACCGACCTCCGGCGTGCTGACAACCGAGATCGTACCGCCCATTCGCTCGACGATTTCCTTGACGATCGAAAGCCCCAGCCCGGTGCCGCCGAACTGACGCGTGGTGGACGCGTCGACCTGGGTAAATGGCTGAAACAGCAGGTGCAGCTTGTCCTTGGGGATGCCGATGCCGCTGTCGCGCACTTCAAAGCGCAGGATGGTCTCTTTCGGATTCTCGCTGAGCTTGTCGACCCGTACCGTGACCTCGCCGCGGGCGGTGAATTTAACCGCATTGCTCACCAGGTTGAGCAGCACCTGGCGCAGACGGCCGGAATCGCCGATGAGAAACTGCGGCGCCTCGGGATCGATCATGACCGTCAGCTCGAGGCCCTTGCGGCGTGCCGATTCGATCACCATTTCGATCGTGCTTTCGACCGTCGGGGTAAGTTCGAAGTCGACCGCTTCGAGCACCAGCTTGCCGGCCGCGATCTTCGAAAAATCGAGGATGTCGTTGATCAGCTTGAGCAGGGTTTCGCCGCCGTCGCGCACGTCCTTGACGAACTCGCGCTGTTCGCGGGTCAGCTCGGTATCGAGCAGCAGCCCGGTCATGCCGATGACCGAATTCAGCGGGGTGCGAATTTCGTGGCTCATGTTGGCGAGAAATTCCGATTTGAGCCGCGCCCCTTCGAGCGCCGCGTCCCGGGCCTCAGTAAGCTCGGCCTCCATGCGCTTGCGTTCGCCGATATCATGCGCGGTGAGCGAAAAGGCAATCAGCTCTTTGCGCGAATCGAGAATCGGCGAAACCGTCAGGTCGACGTCGACGACGACGCCGTCCTTGCGCAGCCGCTTGCTCTCGAAGTGTTCGCTTTTGCCGGAGCGTTTCATGCCGTCCGTGCGCTCCACCAACTGCGCGCGCTGGTCCAGCGGCACCAGCATCACCGCGCTGCGGCCGATTACCTCGTCCGCGCTGTAGCCGTAGAGCTGCCCGGCCGCCGCGTTCCAACTGGTAATGGTCAGGTCGGCGCTCTCGCTGTAAATCGCGTCACCCGACGAATCGACGATCGAAGCGACCAGTGAACGCTGCTTCTCATATTGTTTGCGCTCGCTGATGTCGCGCACGCTTACCAGGATCCCACGCCGAGTCTCGTCGCCGTACTGATAGGCGGAAGCGGTGAATGAAACCGGGACTTCGCTGGCATTCCTGGTCAGCACCTTAAGCTCGAAATCAGAGCTCGCGCCAGCCTCAGCTTCGAGCGACTGATGCACGAAGTTCGTCATACCGGCGGGATCGGTGAACAGCGAGGCCAGCTTGATCCCGATCAGCTCCTCGCGCGAGTAGCCGGTGAGATTGACCGCCTGACGGTTGACATCGGTCAGCAGCAGGTTCGAATCGCAGACCAGCAGCGCGCTGCTCGATGATTCGACCAGGCTGCGGCTGTACTGTCGCTCGGCCTCGAGTTTCTGCTTGGTCGCTTGCTCCTCGGTCACGTCGCGCGCCACGCCGAAAATTCCGAACACCTGGCCGCCGCGATAGAAGATCGAAGCGTTGAAGGAAACCAGCAGCTCCTGGCCGCCGGCCGGATGCATCACCAGGTCGTAGTTGGTGACATAGCCGTCGGCCAGCGTCCGCTCGATTGCCGCCGCGGCATGCGCCGGGTCGTCAAAGTAGCCGTCGAAGCGGCTGCCGATCAGGACGCGCTTCGGCACTCCGGTGAGCCGGGCGAGCTGCTCGTTGCCGTCGGTGATCCGCAAGTCGCGATCGACCACTACCATTGCGTCGATCGAGGACTCGATAAGCCCGCGGGTATACTCGTGCGCCGTGCGCAACTCATTTTCGGTCTGCTTGAGCTTGGTGATGTCGCGGCCGACTCCGGCCACCCCGTTTATATGGCCAAGCGGATCGCGAATGGCGAAAAGACTGACCAATGAAACGAACGGCGTGCCATCACTGCGCAGCGCAGTTTGCTGCCAGATTACCGGCTCGCCGGTCTCCAGCACGCGATGACAGGCTGCCGTCGACTGCGCCAGCTCCTCAGGCAGCACGAACAGCGCCGTCCCCTGTCCGATCGCCTCTGCGGCGGTGACGCCGTAGATCTCCTCAGCCGACTTGTTCCAACTGGTGATTCTGAGCTCCGTGTCGAGCGAGACGATGGCGTCGGTCGAAGCATTGACCAGTGCCGCCAGCGTTTCGCGCTCGCGCTCCTCGCGCTTGCGCGCGGTGATGTCGCGGCCGATGCCGGCCACGCCCGTGATCGTGCCGAGCTCATCGCGGACCGCAAAAGTGTTGACTAATAAGATGAACGGGGTGCCGGCCCGGTGGCGCGCATGCTGTTCCCAGGTTACGCCTTCACCGGTTTTGATGACGTGCCGGATGCCCTCGATAGTTTGAGCAAGTTCCTCGGCAGGCACGAACAACTCCAGCCCTTTTCCGATCGCCTCCGCGGCGCTGTAGCCGTAGTCCCGCTCGGCGGCCGGATTCCAGCTCATGATCTTGCAGTCGTTGTCAACGTAGATGATGGCGTCGTTCGAGGCCTTGACGATGGTCGCCAGCCGCTCGCGTTCGCGCTCCTCGCGCTTGCGCGCAGTGATGTCGCGGCCGACTCCGGCCACCCCGCAGATCCGGCCGCGCTCATCGCGAATGGGAAACATGCTCACCAGTGAGATGAAAGGGGTGCCGTCCGGGTGGCGCGCATGCTGTTCCCAGGTCGCACCTTCACCGGTTTTCAGTACCCGCCGGACTCCTTCGGCGGTCTGCGCAAGTTCCTCGGCAGGAACGCACATCTCGATCCCTTTTCCGATCGCTTCCTCGGCGCTGTGGCCGTAATCCCGCTGGGCAGCCGGATTCCAACTGGTGATCTTGAGATCGTCGTCAACTTCGATAATCGCGTCGTCCGAGGCATTGACGATCGACGCCAGCCGCTCGCGTTCGCGCGCTTCGCGCTTGGCCGCCGTGATATCGCGGATGATGTTGGAGATGCCGACCAGCTTGCCCGCACTATCGTAGACCCCCGATACGACGATCGATACTTCGACGACCGCGCCGTCTTTTTTCCGGACGGGAGTTTCGAGGTGACGCACGAACTTCGAATCAGCGCGCAGCGCATCGAGATCCTGCTGCATCAGGGCCGTGGCCTGGTCCCGAGCTTCAGGCGGGAGATAGACGTCGGCAATTTTGCGGCCGATCACCTCCTGTGCGCTGTAACCGAACAGCTTTTCGGCGCTGCGGTTCCAGCTCATGAGCCTGAAATCGGTTGAGACGCTGTTGATGACGTCTTCCGAGGAGTTTACGATCGCCGCCAACAACGCCTGCTCGCGCTCGGCGCGCTTGCGCTCGCTGATGTCGACCAGGATGACCGACATGCCCAGCAGCTTGCCCCAGGAATCGTGGATGCCGCAGGCAGTGACCGAGGCCTCGAAGACCGAGCCGTCCTTGCGTGCGATCGGCGCCTCCAGCCGCTGCACTACGTCCGGCTTGGTTGCCAGCGCCGCGAAGTCGCGCCTGATAGCATCATGTACTGTGACGCGCCGGTTGGCGGGGATGTACAGCTCGCAGGGATCCTGCCCGATCGCTTCCGCGGCGCTGTAGCCCAGCAGTTTCTCGGCCGCATGGTTCCACGACATCAAGCGGAAGTCGGTACCGATGCTGACCACGGCGTCGCGGGAGCTCTCGACGATCGCCGCCAGCCGTGACTCGCCCTCGTGGCTGCGTTCGAGCCGCTCGGATTGCTCGGCGACGGTGCGCTCCAGCACCTCGACCAGTTCCCGGTAACCGGCCGCTTGGGACTCAACCTGCCGCAGGTAGCTGTCGGTGCCCTCGCCGTTCATGCCGGGGTCGCTCCCCGAAGCGTTGCTATTCGATGAAGACACGGCCGTGCAGCGCGGGCATCAGCGCCATCTTCACGTTGAGGGCAATGGTCCGAAACATTTCGGCGGTAGCGGGCGGAATCGGAACTCTGGCGAAGATGATGACGGCGAACAGGTTGCCGTCGGGCAGGAGGCCGCCGAAGCCGAGTACCGACTCGATTCCATGTGGCACCACGAAGTCCTGCTGGGCGGGTATGACCGGACTGTCCCGAGCGACGGGAACATGGAAGACGTTGAAAGACCTGCGCTGCAAATCGTCGACGACCTCGGGCTGCGCAGGCGCGAGATCGCTCAATTTCAGACCGAGCTGGTTAAGCAGCCGCGAAATCATCGGAATCTCATCCAGCGCCGCCTCGCTCAGCAATGGAATCGCCTGGTGATGCCGTGAATCCCGCCGCGAGTTCCAGTTCGGCTCCTCGCCGACGCTGGCCAGCATCGTCAGGCACTTGATGTCTGGAGAGAGCCGCGCCGACGGTGTCAGCGCTTGCGCGAACTCACGGAGATCGTCGCCCAGGTCGGCGAACCGGTGGGTCTTGAACAGCCGCACCAGCACGCAGCCGCGCCGCCCGGAATCGCGTTCGGCAAAATGCTCATAGAGGTAGCGGACAATCAGGTCCGCGGTTTCCTCCATGGCTTGCGACGAACTGACGCCCAGCCGCCGCAGTTCTCGGCCGCAGCGGACCATGTCGGCCAACGTGAAGCGGGTCAGATCGTACCGTGCCGACGCCGACGCGTCGTCATCTGTCGGTAAGGGCTCCGTCCGCCTTGCTTCAATCTGCAGTTTGGGCGCTTCGAGGCCCATCGCTCCTTATTCGGCACTTAGCCGGGCAAAATCTGCCTTTAGTTGGCTATGGGCAATTGTGATGCCAAAATGTATGAGCAGGCTGTGCGCGCCGGAAACTCGGCTAGTCCCCCCGATTTGCGGCCCTTTGATGGGCCTTTTCGGAATCTTGGAACCTACGACCAGGCTGAATTGCGAGACACAAAAATGGCGTCGATCGATTGGTGGGGACAATCGGATGGCGCTGCCCAGATGCGCCGGAGGCTCGGAAATCGACGCGGAATCACCTTCCGTGGATGGCGCGACCGGAAACTCGCGACCGGAAACTATCGAGGGCTTCTATGGAGCGGGTGATCGGTTTCGAACCGACGACCTTGTGCTTGGCAAGCACACGCTCTACCAACTGAGCTACACCCGCTCGCCATCGATCAAGGCGGAACCAATTTTTTTATCGGCCCGCCGCCCCGAAGTCAAATCGCCGCCCGCTTGGCGCCCTGCGACGCGCCCGCGGCGGCCGGCCGCAGCATCGCGATAACCTTGACGTAATAATCGATTCCCGACCAGACGCTCACGATCGTCGCGATCCATAGCACGAACATCCCGGCCGCAAAGAAGTTGATGTGCAGGTAGGTGTAATGGATCAGCAGCCCCTGCAGCGCGATCGCCTGCAGCGCCATCTTGTATTTCCCCAGCTCGCCGGCCGCGATTACCCGCCCCTCGGCGGCGGCCACCGCCCGCAGTCCCGTCACCATGATCTCACGCGTCACCAGCACCACCACCAGCCAGGCCGGCACGTGCGGCGTGCGCGGCGTCCCGGCCAGCATGATCAGCACCGCCGTCACCACGATCTTGTCGGCCAGCGGATCGAGGAACTTGCCGAGCGTGCTGCCCGAGCCGTAGCTGCGCGCGATGTAGCCGTCGAGATAGTCGCTGATGGTGGCGCAGAAAAACACTCCGCCGGCGATCGCCGCCGCGGTCGGGCCGGTGAAACATAGCAGGTAAACCAGCACCGGCGCCGTCGCGATGCGGGCGATGGTCAGGACATTGGGCGTGGTCAGCGCCACTTTCACGTCGATTCCGTGGAGTTCCCGGGTCTGAAGCCGCTGCTCTGGTGACAATAAGGCAATGCCGGCGCCGGGGCAACGTCCCTGATAGTGGGCCGAAAACGCGCTGCTCTCAGGTCGAGGCCGCTACGGCCGGCGTTTCCACTGCCGCGATGGCGAACGTCAGCTTGTCCTCGGCCACGTCGATCGCGACCTTGCCGCCCTTGACCAGGCGCCCGAACAGCACCTCGTCGGCGAGCTCGCGCGAAATCTCGGTCTCGATCAGCCGGGCCAGCGGGCGCGCCCCGAAATGCGGATCGTAGCCGTGCCCGGCCAGCCATTTGCGGGCCGCCGCCGAGACCTCGAGCGTCACCTTCTGCGGCTTGAGGCGGTCGCAGAGTTCGCCCAGGAACTTGTCGACCACGCGCTCCATCGTGAGCGGGTTCAGGCTCGTGAACTCGATCATCGCCGAGAGCCGGTTGCGGAACTCGGGCGCGAACATCTTTTCGATCACGCTGCGCGGGTTCCCGCCCTCGAGATTCTTGCCGAAGCCGATCACGTTGCGCGTCAGCTCATGGGCCCCGGCATTGGTGGTCATCACCAGCGTGACGTTGCGGAAATCCGACTTGCGGCCGTTGTTGTCGGTCAGCGTCGCGTGGTCCATCACCTGCAGCAGGATATTGAAGACGTCGGGATGGGCCTTCTCGATCTCGTCGAGCAGCAGCACGCAGTGCGGGGTCTTGCTGATAGCGTCGGTCAGCAGGCCACCCTGGTCGAAGCCGACGTAGCCCGGCGGCGCGCCGATCAGCCGCGAGACGGTATGGCGTTCCATGTACTCGCTCATGTCGAAGCGCACGAACTCGACCCCCATCACCTGCGCCAGCTGCTTGGCGACCTCGGTCTTGCCGACCCCGGTCGGACCGGCGAACAGAAACGCGCCGACCGGACGATCGGGATGCGACAGGCCCGAGCGCGCCAGCTTGATAGCGCGCGCCACCGCATCGATTGCGCTGTCCTGACCGAAGACCACCGCCTTCAGCTCTTCCCCGAGGTTCTGCAGCCGCGTGCGATCCGAAGCCGACACCGTGCGCTCCGGAATCTTCGCCATCCGCGCCACGGTGCGCTCCGAATCGCGCAATCCGACCGTCGCGGTCTCGCCCTTCTTGGCCCGCAGATGGGCGGCGACGCCGGCCTCGTCCATCACGTCGATGGCCTTGTCGGGCAGGTAGCGATCGTTGATATAGCGCGCCGACAACTCGACCGCCGAGCGCAGCGCCGCCGCGGTGTAGCGGACGTTATGATGCTTCTCGTAGTAGGTCTTGAGGCCGTTCAGGATCAGCACCGCCTCTTCCTGGGTCGGCTCGGCCACGTCGATACGCTGGAAGCGGCGCGCCAGCGCCTTGTCGCGATCGAACGAGCGCTTGTACTCCTGGTAGGTGGTCGATCCGATACAGCGCAACTCGCCGGAAGCGAGCGCCGGTTTGAGCAGGTTCGAGGCGTCCATCGTCGATCCCGAGGCCGAGCCGGCGCCGACGATCGTATGGATCTCGTCGATAAACAGGATACAGCGCCGATCCGCCGTCGCCGCCTTGATCACCGCCTTGAGGCGCTGCTCGAAATCGC
>Ga0307374_10000794_pt1 | contig 59204 bp, 60 predicted proteins | sample OX3MG_FD_202532 | JGI IMG/M metagenome (GOLD analysis project Ga0307374, IMG submission 202532) | Soil microbial communities from Risofladan, Vaasa, Finland - OX-3 | ecosystem: Environmental > Terrestrial > Soil > Coastal area > Acid sulfate soil | place: Finland: Risofladan, Vaasa | collected... | reverse complement strand
GCGGCCTTGGGCATGACCGCCAGCAGCGCGCTCGACGGCATGACGCTGGACGCCGACCTCTCGCTCGCGGACAGCACCACGCTCACCGTCAAGGACGGCCTGACGCTTAACGGCACGCTGACGTTGAAGCACAGCGCCTACCTTCAGTACACGCTGGTCAACTTTTCGGGGACCCAGACGCTCGACGGCGCCGGCACGGTGCGGTTTGTGAACAGCTATGGCTACGGCAACAATGGGCTCCAGCCCGTCGACGGCGGCACGCTGACCATCGGCCCCGGCATCACCCTTCACGGCCAGGGCGCGGTCGTGGGCAATTCTTCGTTGCCCTTGATCAACGAGGGCACGGTCGACGCCGATGCCTCCGGGCAGACGATCAGCATCATCGGCAGCAGCGTCACCAACACTGGCACAATGGCGGCCGACGGCGGCGGGGCGCTCAACGTGACAAGTCTGACGGGAAACGCCAATACCCTGACGCTGGCCGGCACGGGCAGCAGCCTGACGCTCAACGGCTCCAACTATGTCGTCAATCAATCGTTGACTGCGCCGACGGGCACGACCGCCACCTTCAAGGGAACGTGGACCATCGCCGCAGGTTCGACCCTCAGCGCCGCGGGTGGCACGCTGGGCCTGGGCGACCCATCGAGCACTTCCACGAATGCCTGGACGAACGCGGGCTCCATCGACGCCAGCGCCGCCGGCACCGTCAAGCTGGGCGGCAAGTTTACGCTCGCCGACCTGGGAAGTTTCACCACCAGCGCCGACAGCAACGTCGACCTGGTCGGCACGCTCGACCTGGCGCCCGGCGGCGTCGCCGACACGTTGGCGCTCGACGCGACAAGCGGCGCCTGGAACCTGTCGGGCGGCGTCATCCTGGGCGGCACCGTCACCGCTTCCGGCGGCGCGGCTCTGACGATGACCGCCAGCAGCACGCTCGACGGGGTGACACTCGACGCCGACCTCGCCATGCCCGACAATACCACGCTCACCGTGAAGGACGGCCTGACGCTCAATGGCACGCTCACGTTGAAGCACAGCGTTTACGATCAGTATACACTAGTCAACTTTTCGGGGACCCAGACGCTCGACGGCGCCGGCACGGTGCGGTTTGTGAACAGCTATGGCTACGGCAACAATGGGCTCCAGCCCGTCGACGGCGGCACGCTGACCATCGGCCCCGGCATCACCCTTCACGGCCAGGGCGCGGTCGTGGGCAATTCTTCGTTGCCCTTGATCAACGAGGGGACGATCGACGCCGACGCCGCCGGGCAGACGATCAGCGTCACTGGCAGCAGCGTGACCAACAGCGGCACGCTGGCGGCCGACGGCGGCGGGGCTTTGAACGTAAGCGGCCTGGCTTCGCCGATGACTGGCGTCCTTGCCGCCGGCGCCGGAGGCGTTATCACGGTCAACGGCGCTCTCGATATCGATCCAACCGGCACGGTGAATGTCGATCTCGGCGGCAGCGCCGCGGCCCAGTTCGGGCAAATTCATGTGACGGGCGCGGCGACACTCGGAGGAACGTTGAATCTCGCCCTCGTGAATGGTTATCAGCCCGCCTCCGGCGACTCGCTCAAGGTCATGACCTTCGCGTCGGCAAGCGGCGCGTTCGCCACGCTGAACGGCTCAGTTATCTCGACCAATCTGGTGTGGGCTCCGGTCTACGATGCTCAGGATCTGACACTGGTCGCGGGATCGCCGCAGTTGGCCAACGCGGGACCGATGCAGGCCGCTACGCAGTTCCAGGCGCCCTCACCCCAGCTCTCTCCCGGTGGGAGAGGGAGCACCGAGACGCCCGCACCCGGAGCGGGAGGGAGTAGTTTGCAGTCTGCCGACGTGGTCGCGATCAAACAGGCGGCGATCGATCGCTGGAAAGAGGCGGGGCTCGCCCCGCGGCTGACGGCATTACTGAACTCCGTCGATATAAGCATCGTCCATCTGGGCAACGATGTGTTGGCCCTGACCGCGGGCAATCGCATCCTTGTCAACGACGACGCCGACGGTTTCGGTTGGTTTGTCGATCCCGCCCCGGCAGGCGACGGCAGTTTCATGTCCGCCGCAAATGACCACGTGCTGACCGCGTTTGCGGGCACGGCCGCCGCCGGACGGTTCGATCTCCTGACCGTGCTGGACCATGAGCTCGGCCATCTGCTGGGATTGCCCGACGAGACGAGCGAGTCCGGCCTAATGGCCCAAAGTCTCGCGCCGGGCGTGCGACGCACTCCTTCGGCCGCAGACCGCCCTGTGCAGAAATGACATCGGAGAGAACCGCGGGCGGGGGCAGAGGTTGCTGGACTGTTGCAAAGCAGGAGATTGTCGCGCAGCAGGGCGCCGCAAGCTGGCCGGAGGTTGTGTTGGTACCGGTCAGAAACGAGGCCAAAACGCCGACCAGAAATGGGCCACTTATAGAACAGCATTTCTTCGCCGCAAATTCCCTTCACTTTATGCTGAGCTGAGATTCTTTCTCCGAGTTGCCCCCACACACACTGGTTAGCCCAAAGACGCCAAGAGAGGTGATGCCTAATTGGACAGCGCCACTTTCACGCAGTCCCATTTCGTAAATGATGCGGGGGCAACGGCGCCGGTTGGAGTTCGTCGGGTCAATCGAGGCATGATTTTATCCTATCCGGGGCGATGCCCAAGTCGCGCAGTTCGGCGATTCGCGTCTCCGTGTGACACTTGCGGGCCTGCCCGTTGCGCCGCTGGTAGTAGTGTTGTTTGTTCAATTCGTTCTGATAATGCTGTTCACGAGCTGCAGGCTTTAGTTCGGCGGCCGACAGCCAGACGTTGACCTCGCTGCGAACTTGCTCGATGGTCAAGCGGCCGCAGGGGTTGGCGGTCGGATCCTCGTACTTCTGCCGCACCCGAGCGCAGAACAATTGACTCAGTTGCGTCAGATAGTAATGGCGATGCACGCAGCGCCAGCCGCGGACCTCGTAATGATCGAGCCCTAACTCCTCTTTCGCTTGATCGCACAGGACTTCGCCCAGCAGTTCATCGGAGCCGGAACGCAACCGACGATGGCGGAACAACGCCATGCCACTGGAGCGACTCCCTTCGCAGTTCCCGAAGATATCGGATTCGTCGCGCGCGAACTGGCCGCAACAGCGACTCCTGCGAACTCCGCGCACGAAAGCGTGTTTGCCGAAACCTCTTGGATGGATGCCATGTAGAGCTGACCTCGATCGCGCGGCCGCCGCGGACGGAACCCGAAAGGGTCTGCCGCGGCGGCATTTGACACTCCGATTGACGGTGCTATTGGGACTGCCATCAGAGGCCGGAGACGTTAGCGATTATTTGACGGGCGACGCGACGCATCGAGGACAGCGGCTCGCGCTTCCTCAGATCTCAGGATTTGTCTGGGGGGTGGGTGCGTCGGGCAGAGCGACTAACGCATCCGAGCATCAATTCGCTGTGCGCGTAGGTCATGGGCGACGCGGGAAACGGCAAGCTGAAGTGTGTTCCGACAGGGTGGTCCCGGGCCGTTGTTGGTTGCTTCACGCCATTCTGCGATCTGCCAGTCGTCCAGTCGTTGGCAAGCGTCATCGCCAGGCAGTTGGATGTGGTCATCCGGTCAGATTTGTAACTTGCACCAACTTGCACCAAATGGCTTGAAAGTGGTGCAAAAACTTGGAAAATCTGGAATCTGTGGAATGCTCAAACGCCGCTTTTTCGCGGGTTTCGTGCAATGCCGCGGTGACTGGGGGTCAAGAGGTCGCAGGTTCAAATCCTGTCGTCCCGACTATTTGTAGAAAGAAGCCCTTCGGCCAAAACGTCGAAGGGCTTTCTTATTGTGGGGACAAGAGTTGCGTCGTCGAGCGTGCAGTTCAAAAACACGATTTCGAGGATTCGACGCTTTGCGTCGTAATCGGCGGTAAGCCACTGCTGGCGAAGCGTTTGCGAAAGTTCAAAAACTTTCGACGCCAACTCCGCCGTTTCGTCGTGCGAGCGATCGAGCACGTCGAGTTGCAGCTTGATCGAGGCAAGGCGGTCCCGCATCTCTGTGTGTTTGCGGGCAAACGTCTCCTGGTCGATGTCATCGGCCAGCCGCATATTGAGCAGCCGGTCCTGCTGCTGCACCAAGAGCGTCTCCTGTCGGTGTAGCTCATCCCGTTGGGCGCGGGAATCCGCCTGCGCATCCCGCGTCTGCGACGCCAGCACCATGCGGAACCAGTCGCGGACCCCTTCATCCTCGACCCGCATCTTGTCGAAGATGGCCAGCACCTGCCGGTCAAGTTCGGCTTCCGGCACACGGACACGGGGATGGCCGGCGATGTTGTAGTAGGTGCAGCGGTAGTAGGTGTAAAACCGCTCGCCTGTTTTCGTCATCTTCGTCTTCTGCTCGCCAGTGATCGGATGCCCGCAATGACCGCACTGGATCAGGTCACTCGCATAGGTCAGCGCGTGCGACTGGTAGATATGCACGCCCAGCAGGGCCTGTACCCGGTCCCACGTCGCCCGACCGATCAGCGGTTCATGTTTGCCCTGATACCACTGCCCCTTGTGCAGGATTTCGCCGATGTAGGCCCGGTCTTTCAGGATGTTGTGGACCGTGCTTCGCGGAAACTTCGGCGTGGCAGGACGGAAAACCATGCCTTCGGCGTTGATCCGCTCGACCAGGCCGTCGAGCGTCAGATTTTCGTAGGCGTAAAGGTGGAAGATGCGGCGCACATTGGCAGCCTGGACGGGATCAATCTCGATCACGCCCCGCCCGTCCTTGCGGACGTTGCGGTAGCCGTAGGGACCGCGAGAAACAAACCAGCCCTCCTGCACGCGACGGGCCAATCCTTCGCGGACATCGACCGATTGCTGTTCGGTGTAGAAGCTGGCCATATTCGCAAGCGTCCGCCGCATCATGCGGCCGGCGGGCGTGCTTTCGGTCGGTTGCGACACCGAGATAAACGGCAGGCCGTACTCCGACTCCAGCCGTTCGAGTTCGACGTAGTCGAATAGGTTACGGGCGGCCCGGTCCACCTTGTAGAACAGCAGCCCGTCGAGCAAGCCGGCGTTCTTTTTGGCGTAGGCGACTAGCTCTTTGAACGTCTTGCGTTCATCGCCCTTGCTGGCCGTTTCGGCGATGCGGAAGAGCTTGGCGATTTCGCCGCCGGCCTGCGTCGCGTACCGACGCAGGGCTTCTTCCTGCACTTCAAGGCTGAATCCTTCGCGTTCCTGTTCCCGGCTGCTCACCCGTGCCAGTGCGACGAACTTTTTCATGGCGACGCCCCCGAAGATAAGACCTGATACAAGCGACCCACGTTCAGGATCATTGTAACGGCGTCTTCGGGCGTGAGAAGGGCTTCGTAGTACGGTTGCCAGACGCGAATCGTCGCCTCAACCAGTTCCGGCGTGATCCAGTCCGGTGCCCCGGCCGGGACGATGCTCAGGCGAGCACCCTCCGTGGCTTCGCAATCCGTCTTTCGATTGCTACGGGGCATGATTGGAATCCACCACCAGGGGAAAAAGTCGGTTGCGAATGCGTCCCGACCGCTTGACGCATCAGGCGGCAATCTGCCGGGTCTTGAAATCAGGGATGCCACGAGCAGCCTGCCCCGCCTATTCCTTGGGCGGGTCGCCGCCTGACGGCGGCGCACTGACGCTGCCGCCAAACAAAATGGCGGCGATGCCAAGCACCGCGCCCACCGCAGCCCCCACGGGACCTGCGACGACCCCACCTGCGATGGCAGGACCCCAGATGGTCGCCTTGACAGCCAGTTCTTTCGTAACTTCCTCACCGATGGTTCTTCCAGCCATGCCAGTTCTCCCTGTTGCGACCGGGCTGTAGTTGTACCGGTCATTGCCACATTGACAGATTGACACTTTCGCTGAGTGTCACCGTATCTCGGCCAGCCGCCGGTAAAACGCGCGCTCCGACTTTCCGGTCCGCTGAATCCAGGCCCGGACCCGCTCGTCACGGGACGTGTTATCCCGGATGATCTCTTGCAGGATCGAGTGTTCCTCATCCTTTCTCGCTTCCCGCGACACCGGCGATTCTTCGGAGTGCCTGACGGCGACCAGGTGTTCCTCAATGGACGCGGTAATCAGGTCACGCCAATCGGACTCCGCCTCACCGTCGCGCCATTGCTGGTAGTCGGGGAAAGCCTTGTTGACCAAGAGCCGGAGGTCGAACCGACACGCAAGCCGCAACATTTCGCCGATCAGGTAGTGAGCAACCATCCGTGCGGTTTCCGGGTCGATCTCCGTGTTGCCGGAGCCTCCGTGCCACCCACGATCGGCGATGTCGAGCATCAGGGCACCAAGTTGTGCGTCCGCCGGGTCGTAATTGAGAACGTGGACGCGGCTCTTGAATGCCCCGAGCAGTTCATCGTCGTGCAATTCCCGGTTGGAGATACACACGATGCCTCCCCGAAACACCGCACGCTCCTCCCGCCCTTGCCGACGGTACTTCACCACGCGGCTGCGATCACGAGAGGTCGGGTGCTCCAGGGCCGAGAGCAGGATTTGCAACGCCACGTCGCTTTTCAGGACGGCCCCCAGGTCATCGAGCACGATCACCTCATCGGCGTGGCTCGCGATCAGCTCGAACAGGCCCATCGGGGTCAAATGCCCACGCTGATACGTGTACGGTTCCTGGATTATCCCTTCCAGAACCGCCCGCACCGTGTGCGTCTTGGCAGTTCCCGGTCTTCCGAAGAGGTAAAGGCCAGTACCGTATTGCCCGGCCACGCCCCGCACGTAGTCACGGACAATCGTCTGCCGCCGGTAAAGCTCGGCCAGAAGGGAACTGCGATTGTCAATAATGTGTTGCAGGGTTGACGTACCGTTCACAGGGAGTCTCCTTCCGAAGTGACGTTCCCAGCAGGTCGCTGGCAGGGCAGTAATCCCTCGCGCTGATAGCGTTGCAGTTCGGCGTGACTGATGACCCAGGCAGGATGGGCACCCCGACCGCTGGCCTTTCTCTCTGCTTGCAGTCTGCCGAGGCGACAATATTCGCGGATTGTGAATTCCGCTTTGCCCATCACCCGCGCGAATTCCTTCGTGCTGTACCACTCCCTGACCTGCTGTCGCCCCACCAGGACACAGAGCAGCCGTTCGATCTCTGCAAGACGCTCGTAAATGGTCACGCCGCACCTCACCGTTCGATACCTTGATCCTTGCTCTTCTCCCCCACTTCTTGCTCCAGGGATTGTCCATCAAGCCCTTTCTTGACGGCACCTTTCGCCACCGTCGCTGGACTCTCCCGGCCAAAAATCAAATCCCACGACGTGTGGAACTCGACATCCTTGTGCGGGTTGCTGGCCGCTTCTCTTGTCATCGCAGTCAGCTTCGCCCCGTGACCGAGGGCCGCGTCCAGCGCCTGCGGCATGATCTCGCCCTCGCGGATCGCGTAATACAGGGCTTCGTAATGCTTTTGGCTGTCGATGCCGAAATCCACAATCGCTGCCGGGCTCGGCCAAGCATCGAGGAAGACGCTCCCGATCAGATTGCGGGTAGCCGGCCGCACGCGATCGAGCTGTTCGACGTAGTCCTTATTTCTCATGTCCATTGCTATCCTTCCTTACTCCTCCGGGTGGCGGGGAGCCGGTACTCCCCACTCGTTTGTGCTGTCATGGCTCTTGGCCAGCAATTTGATGATGGTCCGTTTACAGAAGGCCAGCGGCCTTCATCTTCACATCAAACGCATTCGCCTCTTTGACCATCGTCTCGCAAATATACTTGAGCATGGGGGCATCCATACCGGCCGTGAGCATGTTGGACGCCAGGGCGAATGCTGCGTTGCCGTTTCCCGCGTCGCACACAAGCCACGCGCTGAGCGCCAACTCCCAGTTACGCAGAAGCAGGTGCCCCATGATCTCGCCAGGAATCTGGCGGGCGCTCATGGTTGACGCGCTCCAGACCCGCAACGACATCAGCTTGTCGCCGCAACTGATTGCGACTTTCCTGACGCCAACGACCGGGTCGTTGAAGTGGAGCAGGATTGTGTCGCCTTGGCGTTCATCGACCGGCCAGTCCAACTCCCGGCAGAATCGCTCGACCAGGGCCGGTCCTCTCGAAGACTGGCCTTGTGGAAGACCGGCACGGTGGCCATCGACCGTACCCGACATGAACCCATTGGCGAAACCTTCGGCCATATCCTTGAACAATCCCATGTTTAACCCTTTCTTTGAAAAAGAACCTGACGGTACATCAGGCGGAATTCACTTTGGACAACACATCTTCACACTCTTTCACAACGGCCGCCGCGTCATCCTGTCCGTGCTGCCGGACCAGGGCTTCCGCCCGGATCGGGAGCGCGGCAAGCCGTGCGCCTCCATCTCCGTCGCTACCTCCTGAAGAGCGACTCCAGCCACGATTCCAGGAATCCTTTCCCAGCCTCCTTGGCAACGTCGCTGTCCAGGACCTTCTTGACGATCGTGGTGGTCTGCCTGGCCGCGTGAACAGCTCCATGCATGATCCCCAGGAACATCAAAAACCCGACGAAAAGGAATTCGTTGAGCGAGAAATCGAACATCGACGCAAATAGGATTGCTGTGGTCATAAATCACCTGAAAGGTTTGGGAACTTCTATTCCTGGCGGCACATGCCGCCGAGGAAACACCTGACGAACTCACATTTCCATGCCACCGCGGCCCTGCTCGACCTCCGGCTGCTTCACCGCCTCGACGGGCAAGCCGTGGTCGGGAGCTTGCTCCGGCGTCGGCGTGTACTGCCCCGGCCCGTAAGGGACGAAGGCGTTGCCAGTCCACAAAGCCGAGGCCAATTCCATCTGGCCCTGCACTCCGAGCCGCTCCAGCTCCGACCCGACATCCGACAGCATCTTGTTGAGGCTGAGACCGGGAGCAATCGCCTGTACCGCGTCCTTGACGGCATCCAAAAGCCCCCTCGACTGGTCCGGCTGGTCGAGCATCTCCGATAACTGCTGCCTTTCATTAGCCATGATGAATTCTCCTCACATGGAACACGTGTGATGGATTGTTGTTGCTACCTTGCCTGCGTCTCATCGTCGCTGCTCCAGCCACTGCTCATCGGCCACCGGGTAGAAGCGGTGCTCGCTCGCAAGCTTGCGGTTGACCGCTAGTGTCAGGAGGACGGCGAAGAATCCGATGCCGGCGAGTATCAACGCCGCCTCAGCGAACGCCTTCACCGAAGGCCGGAAGGTGCTCAAACTTTTCTTGAAACCGGGTTCGTAATACCGGACTAACGTCGTCCAAATCGGTGGCACGCCGGGGGTAAAGGTGATCGCGATCCGCCCAGACAAATTCATGATCTCGCTTGCCTGGAGCAATTCGCGACCATGCGCTTGCCAGTTGTCGTTTCTGGCCGTTGAATAGCTCGCGGACGACTGCCCCTGCGCTGACCGCTGGTACGATTCACTGTTGCCACCGCTTGCGAGAATAATTGTGGATTTACCTAATCGTTCCTCGATACATTTCGCCGTCTCGGTGTCGTTGACCGCGAAATAGACCGAACTCACGTTCGCAAGAAGCGTCTGGTCAGCACCGTCCGGCCAGCATTTGTTCAATTGGCCGCGGTCCTGGTAGAAAAGCTGCATGGAAATTCCAAAGCCGCGTCCTACCGTTAGCGCATCGCTGATTTGGACCATATTGCCTAATAGATTCGCTTCGTCGCAGACAAGATGAACCTTGTTCTTTTGCTGCAACCCTCCGCTCATGACCCCATTAAGCGTCGCTCCGATCCACAATTTAAGAAGCGGCGACAACGAGGATGCCCTTTCAGAAGGCAGGATGAAATATGCAGTCGTCTTTGTGCTGGTAAGGTCCGCTGGGTTCCAAGTGCTCGACCTGGTGGACGCAGCAATTGCCGGTGTTGACAGGAACCGCAGGAATCTCGTGATCGTGGACATGGTTGATGCCAACTCGCGATCTTTCAGGTGTGCCAGCGTTCCACCCATCCGTGCCAACAGTCCCTGCCATGCGTCCGAGCCGCACATCAGCTCGATTGACTTCTGCCACCTCTGCGAGCTTGCGACAATGTCACACAGGGCCTGCAAAGACTTGTTCTTGCCCTCGGCGTACTGCACGAGCAAAGCAGCAACTGCGGCGATGGCGCCTTCGGCGTTGTCGAGAAAGTGAACGCCATCGCCCTTTTCGTTTTTGCGCTCCACCATCGCAGCGGCAATCTGCCGGCATTTATCAATTGCGTGGGGATCGTCTTTATTCACGAATGCCAGGACATTCATAGTGTCGGGCGTATCCGTAACAATGTGATATGGGTCGATCAATACAACGCGGTGCCCCATCTTCCGTCGCGCATCGGCTGTGATTCTGGCAATTTCGCCGTCTTTCAAATCCAGAATCGCCATAGAGTCTGGACATGTTTTCACAAACGGGATCACGAAGGACACCCCTTTCCCCGCACCTGTCGGGGCAAACACCGCCGTATGAACGGCGTTGTTTAGCCTCACGAGTTTGCGCGGTCGCTTTCGGCGAGAACCGAGAAACCGCTGGCATACGACTTCATCGCGAACCGATGGGTCGAACAGTTGCTTCGTGGCCTCGATCATGCCGGTCGTATCCTCGACCTGCCCGATTATCAAACCGTTTCCACCATCCACCATGCCCCGCAGGTCGCTGATGTTGGCCCACCTAGCGCTTCCAAAAGCATCCAGGGGGATTCGCTTCTTGCACAGCGCGATGGCCACGCCGATGAGGATGGCGACCCACAGCCACGGGACCAGGATGGCGATCAGTACGACGCAGTACGCGGCCAGCAGCGTGGCCGCGATCAGCATCCTGCGGATGAGTGTCATGGTCATGAGTTCCCTCACTTTCTCGTTGACGCAGACAAGGGGGGCTCTAATCGCCGGCACATTCGGCCTGGTCACGGTTCACGTCCTTCATCATGCGGACCCACGTTTTCACGTCGTAACGGTCAGCGGCCTTGCGGGCCTGTTTGAGCGTCTCGCTAAGCAAGTTCACGACTTCGGACATGCTCAGTTCCTTGCCGGTGATGACCAGCGTGGCCTCCGGCATCGCGATCTTCACGCGCGACGCCTTCACTGCCGACGCAATCCCGCTGCGGCTCTTTTGTCCGGCACGCTCCGTTTCGAGCTTGTCGCGGCTGATGCCGGCCAGTGCCAGGGACAGCAACCTGGCCTGCTCCTCGGGCGCCTCGGCCTTGCTGATCGCGTAGGTGTGGCCAAACACGATCTTGCCATCGCGGAGAGCGTCCACTACGGCTGGGATACACCTCGACGGGGACATGATCCTTGTCAATGCGGAAGCGTCGTAAGACAACGCCTTCGCCAAATCCTTCAGACCCCAGCCGGGGTTCGCCTCCATGAGCCGGAGGCAGCTTTGCCACAAGTCGAAATGGCCGATGTCGCTCCGCACGACGTTCTCGACCAGTTGCAGATTCTGGTACTGCCATTCGGCCATCGACTTGTCGAGGACGACGGCGGGAACTTCGGGCAGACCGGCCGCAACCGCCCCGATCAACCGGCCTTCCCCCCAGGCCAGGGTGATCTTGTTGGCCCGCACGCCCACCGGCTGTAGGATGCCGTGCAGCGCGATGCTCTCGTTAAGCTGTCGCTGCTTTTCAGGGTCGCGAGACTTTCTCGGCTGGTTCGGGTCGGGCTTCAGCGTTGCGGTCGGTAGCATGGTCAGTTGCGGCATGGCGATCGTTTCCGATAAGGCAATGGGCGGTTGTTCGATGGACGTGCGTAGAATTCGATGTCCGTGGATGTTCGCCGGCAGCAGGCCGGGGTGCTCAAGGAGCACCCCGCCCGCCGCAGGTCGGTACGACTAAAAATGTTTCTTCACCAGGTCGTACACCTGGCCCAATTGCGAGCTCGTAAGCTCATGCAGAGCTTTGTTGTAAAGCTCTTTGGCATACTCGACGGCGAGGCGGTCGGCCTCAGCCCTCTCCGCAGCGGGAAGCTGCGAATACCAGTACAGGGTGTATCCTGCACCGGCAGCGAGCATGGAAGTAAGAAGGCCAATGACGGGAATCATGGGCTTGTCTCCAAAGTGGACGCGAAACTTTAATGCCACCGGCTCCGCATCGGTGGTCTGTTGACCCGACCTTTGTGGCCTTCAGGCACGTCCTGATGTTTCCCACGGTCGGCCCCTACTAGAAGTATTCCCGTATCCTCTCCATTGCAGCAATAACGAATTCCCGCAGCGGCGCGGCGCGGCCGGACGCGAACGTGTCCTGAAGATCAATGACGCAATAGACTTCCGTCCAAACGACGCGCGTGATCCAGGATGCCGTCAAGTCGTCCGTGCAAATGATCCCGGGGATGCCGAATCGGTCCTCGGCGAGCGTTGCGGCCCCCGAAAAGGGACGACGTGGTTCATGACCGTGCGGCGGAAGTCGTTCTTTCGCATCTTGCGGATGTCGAATTGCTTCGCTCACCCTTTGCCCGGCAATCGACTTCCGTCCAAAACGCCGCCGGAGCCAGGATGCCGAAGAGACCGCCGGACACATTGCCGGCGATGTCGTATACCTGCTGGCGTGGATTGACGGTTATTCCGCGCTACCGCACGATTGTGGTTCACAAAACGGCGGCGAAATGCCAGGAATTTGTCAGACGGCCCCTCCCAGTGCTCGTGAAGGATGAAACACAGGTCGTAGCCGTCGTACTGACTCTGCGTGCGAGTGTCGAATTGCTGGGCTTGGCCCGGCCCCTGGAAGCGGACGTGCTTAAGATCATTTCAGCACAAGACTTCCGTCCAGATCGCCGCCTGATCCGGTATTCCGACAAGACAGCCAAGCAAATGGTATCGGGCACGATGTTGTTGCCGGGAATCTGGTCTTCCGCGCCATGCAGCACACCGCCTGAACCAGAATTCCGCCAATAGCTGGAGCATCCTTCGTTGGGCATTTCTGGTTGCCCCTCAGACGCAAACTTTCAGGCCGTAGGCAGTCGTTTTGAGGGATTTTCTGGGCTACCGCCAGATGCGGACGATGTGGTTCATGAACCTGCGGCGGAAGTCCGTCTTCGTCGGTACGAATAGCCTCCCGGACCTTGTTCTTCACGAGAATCGTGTACCCGTCAATGATGAATATTCCCCGATTCGCATGATGTTGTCCCCGAAACGACGGCGGAACATGCCATGAATTCCCCGACGGACGGGCCGTCCCGGTGCGTATGGAGCTACTGAATCTGGTCTTCCACGCCGTGCAGCACACCGCCTGCACCATTTTTTCGACGAATTCGAACACACCCTCGTTGGCGATGTCTGGTTCGCCGTCAGAATTCAAAGCTGACCTCCATCCGGCACGCCGCCTGATCCAGAATTCCGGCTTAACGACCGAACCACTCGCCGCCGGTGATGTATGTCTGCGGGTACAGCCAGCCCTTTTGCTGAATTTCCTGCAATTCCGAGCAAAAAGCCCCTCGATCGGTGTGGGCGTAGCGTTGCAGCCCCAGGATCGGGAGCCTCGCAATCGTGATTTTGGATATTCCGCACCACCCCCCTTTTGTCACTTTGACCGTTTGACACTTTCCGGAAGTGGCATCGCCGCCGCTGGGTGGATAGCAGTGCGGGCCGGCCAAGATGCTTCCCGCGCTGAAGTGCGGCCTCGATCACCCGTCGCCGCTAATGTTTCTCGGCCCCGCCAAGAAACAGGATGTTGTCGTATGCTCGAATTCCACGGTCCCGCATCGGCGCATCGGCGGTAATGACCGGCGCGGCCAGCCGTTTGGCCGTTGCCAGGTACAGGCAGTCAGACAGGGTGTGCTTCGCCAGAAACGCCATTTGCACCGCGTCGTCAAACGGTTCGGCGTCCGGGACCAGGTGGACGACGCGATGCTGGAGCATGGCTTCCCAGGCTTGCGTGCCCTCTCGCGCCTTCTTCTCCGACAAATGACCTTCCCGGTACCGCCGGATGATTGCCCCGGTGACTTCCAGACGAATAAGAGCGGGTGCGATCAGACGCTTCTTGCCACCAAGCAGTGTTGCGGCGGCCTCTTCACCAGCTTCCGGGATGAACCACTTGACGGCTACGCTGGCATCAACCACGATCATCCGCGACGATCCCGTTCTTCCCGGATGAACGGTGCCGAGTCCGCCAAGACGCCTGACTCGGCTTTGATTTCCGCCCGCAATCGGGCGGCCCGCTCGGCAAGCTCCCGCTTTGGCTGCGTCGCCAACTCGGTCAACGCTTCGCGTAGTTCATTCTCCAGGCTTCGCCCATTCAGTCGCGCCCGGTCTTTCAACAGGGCAACGATGTCATCATCAAGATCGCGCACACGCACATCGGTCATAACATATCCGAACTCTCTTGGGTTATTTTCAAAGCTTGCCACACTTCAACGGGAAGTGTCAACATAAAAGAGCGGGCACACGATGCAACAGTTGTGCTATTCATCGCGCCTTGTGCCCACCACGGCACTTTTCCCTTGAGCTATGTTCGGGGCTGGGTCAAGAGTAGAGAATCGCTCTTTTCGCGCTGCACAAATCGCGGACACTGGCTCTCCGTGCGATTCTCCGAGACATTTGGCCGTCATTTATGCTAGGATGAAGCATTGGCTTATAGAGAGGTATTGATATGTATGACATTCCAGAAACGGGGTTCCTACGTTTGCCACAAGTGCTTAGCGTTATACCGCTCGGCAAGACCAGTTGGTGGGAAGGAGTGAAATCAGGGCGTTTTCCGAAGCCAATCAAGTTGTCGGCCCGATGCACGGCATGGCGGGCCGAGGACATTCGAGAGTTGATTATAAGCCTGTCCAGTCAAGCGCCGAACAAATAGCGCGATTATCCACGGTCGATGTGCCATTTTTGTTGCCAGAATCTGGCAGATGTGGAAGACTCCCCAACTTAGTTAACGGACCGATTTGCAGCGCGCACATTCTGCGGGTGAAAGTGTGGGTGAAGTGCAAACTCACTTCTGATATACTGTTTATATATGAGGTGCTTGGTTGGTTATTGTGAATCCTGGCGCCCCAGCCAACCAATCATTCGCCAAGCTTCGCGGAATTCCGCCAAAGACAGCACCAGAGCCATTCTTAGCGAAATACTGTCCGCCACGATCCGATTTCATTTCTTGACATCCAGCTCGAAATGTGGGTTAAATTGTGGGTGAAACAACTTGCACGGAAAGCTTTCACCCACACCATGACGAAACTGACAGATACAGCCATTAAGAACACCAAAGCCGGTTTCAGCATCAAGAAACTAAGCGACGGCAACGGGCTTGCCCTGCTCGTTTACCCGAACGGGCGCAAATACTGGGTATATAGATACCGCCACCTTGGGAAAGAGAAGACCCTCTCCCTGGGCATATACCCTGAAGTCACGCTTGCGGAAGCCCGCCAGAAGCTTATGGATGCCCGCAAGCTCGTATCCGCCGGGCAAGACCCTTCTGAGGCTCGGAAGGCAGTGAAACGGCAGGCAATGGTCTCGGCTGAGAACAACTTTGAGGCAATCGCACGCGAATGGATAATCGCGAAAAGTCCCGCGTGGACGCCGCGATATACCGGCTTTATGATTAAGCGGCTTGAGAACGACCTCTTTCCGCGACTCGGCAGCCGGCCAATCAAGGACATTACCGCGCCAGAACTGTTATCAGTGGTCCGAGTCATTGAGGAACGGGGTGCTACTGAACTTGCCAACCGTGCCATTCAGTATTGCGGTCAGGTGTTCATGTATGGCATCGCCACCGGCCGAGCTGACCGAAACCCTGCCGGCGACCTGAAGGGCGCGCTCAAGACGCACGTCAAGAAACACTTTGCTCACCTTAAGGCGATCGAGCTACCTGAGTTCCTGGACAAGTTACGAGCCTATGATGGCAACCGGCAAACCAAGCTGGCTGTAACTCTGCTCATGCTCACCTTTGTACGCACGACCGAGTTGCGAGGTGCCACATGGGATGAACTTGACCTCGAAAAGGCCGAATGGCGTATCGCTGCTGAACGCATGAAAATGCGCCGTGCCCATATTGTGCCACTCTCCAGACAAGCCGTTGCAGCCTTCAAAGAACTACAACGTCTCACTGGCCAATGGCAGTTCGTCTTTCCCAATCCCCATAAACCTATCAAGCACATGAGCGAAAATGCGGTCCTGTATGCGCTCTACCGAATGGGCTATCACAACCGCACTACGGGCCACGGGTTCCGGCACACGGCGTCCACCATACTTAATGAGAGCGGCTTGTTCAGTGGCGATGCTATCGAACGCCAGCTTGCCCATGTTCAGGCCAATAAGGTGCGAGGTGCCTACAACCACGCTGAATACCTGCCGGAACGCCGGAAGCTGATGCAATGGTGGGCCGACTACCTCGATGAGGTCGCGGCAAAGACATAGCCACCGCGCTCAAGCCGCGGGTTGCCCGTGAACCAAGCGTCTGCTTTCCTCCCTTCCCGCCTGTGTCGCCTACCTTTTGTCACCAATAAAGTGCAACGTGGCTGCCGTGTGTTGAACTCCGCACGACGGTACACCTTCTGTCGCGTCCCATGCCATCAGGCTCTACGACCGCACCAATGACCAGATCACTAGCTAGCTAGCGTGACACCACTAATTGCACACAGGGTTCCCGAATTCATCAAGGTGGCATGGCCTCTTGCCATTGCACACAAGTGTCCAGGGCCAGGTGGTATTATCAAAGCCGCATTCCATATTTATGTCATAACACATCATCTTGCAGGCGTTCTGGAAGAAGTCTGTACCATTGATGACTATATCACTACTACCAGTGGGGCACTGAGTATCGAGAACTTGAACGAGCGAATAAGTACCATCGGCCATTTTTACATTGCACACCACATGACTAATCGAATACGGATTCGGCGTACTACCAGGAAGCCCACAAGTGGCGGTAAACGACACGCAAGCCGATATTAAGTTAGAAACCGGAGGTGGCGGCGGTGGCGGCGGCGGCGAAGACGACGGAGGTGGCGGCGGCGGTGAAGACGATGGTGGCGGTGGTGGCGGTGAAGAGGACGGAGGTGGTGGCGGCGGTGAAGAGGACGGAGGTGGTGGCGGCGGTGAAGAGGACGGAGGTGGTGGTGGCGGTGAAGAGGACGGAGGTGGTGGTGGCGGTGAAGAGGACGGAGGTGGTGGTGGCGAGCCACTAACCGTGCCAAAACACATTATATTGCAAGCTCCTTGTGCTTGGCTTTCGTCAGCGCTGGGTGGTACGGATATAGGAACACCTGGGATGCATGGAAGGGTAATAAAAAGTCCCCCGATAAATCCTCCGTTGTAGATCTCTATGCACGCCCAAGTATTAGTCTTCGGATCACAAAGTATCTCATCCGAAAGGCACGGCCCAGTGGGGTTATCGCCATTCGGATAGCAAAGGCTGCTATCCAAAGAGCACACCCAAGTCCAATCGATGGGATCGCCCAAGGCAGAGCCAGCCAACATGGTCAGGGAGAATGGTACAGCGACACATACGCTCAGTACGTGACTGGTTTTCATAAAATGCCCCTCAGTTGAGATGCGTTATAGCCGGGCAAGCCATCCTGGACGTGCCGCAATGGTTAACGATAACACGGAAGTAGTTAAGAAGTAGTAAACATTTGAGATAAATTCGTCACGCCTGCTCGCGGATGAACGCCGGGGCGTGTTTGCCGACCCATTCCTTGAGGGCGTCATGTGACTGGAACTCGGCCACCGTGATGCTGTCGATCGTCGGTCCCGTTTCGCCCACCTGCCGGATTTCCTCTTCGCTCATCTCGCGGATGAAAAGCACCCGGTGCCTTTGCAGTCCGGCATGGGTCAGATTGATAGCTCCCTCATTAAGGGGCTTATCGAGGTTGCTGCCCCGGATCAGCACGAGATAAACAAGGTCGCCGGAGAATTTCAGCAGCAGCCCTTCCGAAGGGTCGAATTGCCAGTTTCCCATCCAGCCATACGGAAACCAACAGCTTATGCCAGTTAGAAACCGGAATTCCAGTGAAGTCGCCTGGTCGCGGATGCCGCGGAGGTATCCAAACGCTCCCGCACCCGAAACGTCCGCTTCCTCCGCATCCGTTTCGTTTTTCGGCGGATCGGAATGGAGGATTCCTTTCAAGCGGTCCTGATGTGTCGTCGGCTTATCGTTCATGGTCCATGTCTCGCTGTAAGGTCGAGTTGCGTCCATTGCCCGATTGGTTCAAATGGTGTCGCAGAGCAACGGCAGCCAGTTGCTGAGCGGTCGTCAGGTGTTTCGCAAGCCTATTCCGCAATGTCGGTTTGCGGTTCGTCGATTCGGCAAGTTCCGTCGCTGACAGCGGATCGTCTGGACGGCTCATCGCCTTGAGCAGCTCTTTCCTGTCGTCCGTGAAAATCTGTGCCTGTTCCCTCCCCCGCGTCAGCGCCACATAGGCCGTTCGCTCATTTGTCGCGGGCAGAGATTCGCTGGAGATGGCCACGAAGACTTTATGCACGGTGTCGCCTTGGCTGGCATACGATGTGACCACATATCCATGCGTCAAGTGGCCGTAGTCCCGGTCGATGACCCATCCGTGATCGACGATGATGTCGCCACGCTTGTTGATTCCCTGGACGGTCAGGAGTGAGCCATTGTCGAGCCGGTGTTTTCCGTCCTTCGTCTTGCCGCCGGCTGTTATCCGCACCCGGTCCCCGGTGGCCAGGGAGAGCTGCGTCGGCCGGTACACCTCGAAACGCTCCGCAAGCTCGGTCGGCGGCACCGCGCCTTCTCCTACGATCAGGCGCGATCCTTTCTTGTACCCACGTGCATTCTGCTGGAACTGTACCAGGTAACCCGGCTCATACTCGGTTGCGTCCGCTTTCTGTGCGTCCGTCAAATGATTGGGAACCCAGGCGTTGACGATTCGTTCCTTGCCGAGCTTGCCCTGTGCCTTCAAACCATCCCGGATCGCCTGCGTGATCCGGCCGCCTTCGGCGTGCGTTGGCGACACCACCAGCGCCGACTTCGGTTTTCCGTCCTTCGTCTTTTCAGCGGCGGCTGACAGGTAGGCGGTGGCCAGTTGCATGTCGCGGTCGCCATCGGCAAACTGCTTGATCCAGCCAAGCTTGTCGAATTCCTGGAAAGCCGCTTCGGTCCGGCCTTCGCTGAGCGCCTTTGCCGCCTTCTTGTAATCTCCCTCCTGCCGCAGGATTTCAGTGACCTCAGCGATCCGCAGCCCCGCCTTTTCCTCCATAAGTTTGAGCGGCTCGCCAGCCGTAACCGACCGGTGCTGGCGTTTATCGCCGACCAGGATCACACGAGCGCCGGCGGCTTCGGCCACATCAAACAACTGCGCCATGTCCCGAGTGCCAAGCAGGCTGGCCTCATCGCAAAGAATCACACCATTGCGTGCCGACTCATGTAGCTCCTCATCCACCAGGAACCGAGCCACGGTATCCGCCGCAGGGAAGCCGGCTTCCTTACGCAGCACGTCTCTGGCCTTTACGGATTGGGCCATTGCAATCACCGGACGCCCGGCTTCGGCAAGTGCTTCGCCGATTTCTTGCTCCATCGTTGTCTTCCCCGTTCCAGCGACACCGCGAATTATCATCACGCGGTCGCGGGAGCCGAGAACATGACTCACGGCCGCTTTCTGTCCGTCGTTGAACCAGTCGCGGGAACACGGACGCTTCGGATCGCCCAGCGGCCGGCTACGTCCCCGCCCATCTCTAGCGAAAGCCGTCAGCCGCGATTCCAGGGCCAGCATCTCTTTCGTCGTTGCCATCTTTCGCCCAGCGACATCGCTACGGATCAGCGGGCGCTCCCGCATTTCGCGTGTCACATCCTTGACGGTCACGGAGCCGATGCCGCGTTTCAGGGCTTCCGTGAGCAGCTTGCGTTCCGGCACTACCGCGTCGCGGACGAAACAATGCTCGACGGCAAAGTCGGCGGCCAGCCCCTCACCGCGTTCCGGCCTGTCGTATGACGTTGCCCGGCAATAAACACCATCCAGTTCGTGGCGTTCCTTCACCGTCAACCGACTGTTCCAAGCGTCGCGAAGTTCCTCCAAGGTCAATTTGAGGTCCTTTCTTTCGCGAGTCTCGGCACCGAGTTCCGCTTTGCGATCCGGGTCAGAAATGCCTTTCTCCTTGGCCACCTTCTCGATCAAAGCCGTTCGCCGCGAATATCGCTTCAGCACGTCCGCCGGTATCCCGGCAAGCTCGAAATCGTCCCGCTTGCGTTCAACGCCAAAACCCATGTCCTGGAACTTGTTCGCCAGCCGAACACGGAATGCCGCCTGGAAGTACGGGGCATCCCGCTTCAGTTCCCGGAACTGGCCCGCTTTCCAGCGTTCTTCTTCCGCGTCCCAGGTCGAGTTGAACACAAACACATGGGCGTGCAGTTGCGGGTCAGGGAGGCCATCAACCGGCCGAGACGTGGTGTGTATGAATTCTGCCCAGACCATGTTGCCCGTCGTGCGGTCGGTGTCCTGGCCTTTCTTACGGACACGAGTCTTGATCTCCGTTTCAATTTCGTGCATCGTTTCATCGACCGCACCGCGAAACGCCCCCAGGATCTCCTCATCGCCGGTTCTCGCGTAGAGTAACGACACGCTCTTGGGGACGCTAAACGTGAAGTCGTACCCGACGGTTCTTTCCGTTCGCGTCCGTACCGTGAGTTGCTCACCGGTTTTTGGGTGCAGGTTGTCGCACAACCGTTCAAACGAGACTTTGTCTACCGTCCCTTCCAGCCCAAGCCGCGACGCTCCCTTCCCGCCCCACGACCCGACCAGCTCCTGTCCCTCGCTATAATAGTCCGCCTTCGCATAGTAGCGCTTGGCGCCCTCGGGACTATCCTGTTGCGTGATCCGGATCATACCTCATTTTACCGTATCACAAATTCGTTAACGTTTTCTTAACTATGATCTGCTCCACCGCAGCCAGCCTACGTTTGCGAGGATTCAGGTTTCTTAAATGCCACCGATGCGCCACCGAAATGTCACTGCACTGGCGCTGGATGAGCTTTCCTGCCGGCGACTTGTTTTCGGCTGATGCTGCCCAACCTTGTTGGACACTTGGGTTGCTGATCGCCCACGGGCACGGCTATTGATTAGCCTTGCCAACGGACCAAGGGTGTCATTTACCGCCCGTAAACCTTTTCGGCCTACAATCGCTGAATGAAACAATGCGAGGAGGCCCTATGCTCGATAACGTCGATGTTGCAGTGTTTACAAAATTGAACGAACTGGCCGACCGTTACGGGCTTAAGCCGTATGACTTCGTGGCGACCTTTGGTTGGAAAGAAGCATCGCACGCTCACGTCTTGAATTTCGAGTGCCCGGCTTCCGGTAATGGCCTGCGCGAGGAACGGTTTGACAAAATGCTGACCGCCATTGGGATCACGGTCACTGACAAAGCAGACCTCAGCGGTAGCCCGGAGCGAATCATTGATGCCCTGGACAACGCCCTGGAGCGTGCTCCCCGCACACGCCGGTTCTGATGCCGACGACCCCTTCGGTGTTCCTCAGCGGATGTTGCCGATCACGCTTGCCTTAACCTGAATTGCTGCTTTGTCCCCAACCTTCGTGAATTCCATCCCTGCCAGTTCCATTCATCGAGCAGGATTCTGCCCCCGTCGCCATTGCCTCTCCGCTCGTACCCTTCGTTCCCGCCCGTCGCCTCCTCAACGCCGTTAGGCCAGCGACCAGACTTCCTACGTGCTTTGCTTTGTATTGCTGGTCAGCATGGCTGGATTTCCTCTCCATTCCCACTGAGCCAGCCCCGCACGGGGCCTTAACCTTCGGCACTTGTGAAGCAGCCGACGGGCCGGTCAAGCACCGGCTTCCGTTGCGAAACAGCCGCTGAAGTACGGCCGTTTCGTTCTCACCCGGCGCTTGACCGCCGCAAGTGCTTCCCGTCTGTGGCCGCTTCTTTCTACGTGCCGTAAGGCCCTGATGAGCGGGGCCGGTAACTCAAGAGAAGGAGATCATCATGTCACAACCCGCACACAAGCTACGCATCGGCGTCCTGCAAGTCACGATCTGGCGCAACCACGGCGAAAAGGGCAACTGGTACAGCGTCGTTCCCAGCCGCGGCTACAAGCAGGGCGACGACACGTGGAAGGAAACCGACAGCCTGGGTTTCGACGACCTGCTGTCGATGGCCAAGCTCTTCGACCAGGCCCACACGTGGATCATGCACCAGCAGCAGGCCGACGCGAAGGCCCGCAAGGAATCCGCTCAGGCAGCAGCCTGAACCGGGTGCCGGTGGGTGGCTCGCCGCCCACCGGCTTCATTTTCAACCATCAAAACTAATGGAGTTTATTATGACCTACATTCAATGCACACCTACTCAACCCCAGCTCATCGCTGTCAGCAGGCTGGAGAAATCACCGCTCAATGCCCGCCGCACCGCCGTAAAGGTCGGCATGGAGGAGCTGAAGGCGTCGCTGCTCGCGCACGGCCTGATGCAAAACCTCGTTATCACCGACACGGGCGACGGCACGTATCGCGTGATCGCCGGTGGCCGACGCCTGGAGGCGATTCATTCGCTACAGGCCGAGGGCAAACTGCCGGACGATTTCGCGGTGCCGTGCCAGATCGTCACCGAGAAGCACGCCCTGGAGATGAGCCTTGCCGAAAACACGGTCAGGCTGGCGATGCACCCGGCCGACCAGTTTGAGGCGTTCGCCGCCTTGATCGACCAGGGCGAAAGCGCCGCCGATGTGGCCAGCCGCTTCGGCGTCGAGGAAAGCCTTGTCCTGAAACGGATGAAGCTGGCCCGCGTCGCGCCGCAACTGTTCGCTGAGTACCGTAGCGAGGGGATGACGCTCGAATGCCTGATGGCCTTCACCGTCACCGACGACCACCGCCGCCAGCTCAAGGTGTTCAAGTCGCTGCAAAAGTGGCAGAAGGATGACCCCACCGCCATCCGGGCGGCCCTCACCGAGAAAATGGTCGAGGCCAGCAGCAAGATGGCACGTTTTGTCGGGCTGGACGCCTATATGGCGGCAGGCGGTTCCACCCGCGCCGACCTGTTCGGCGACGAGGTGTATCTCGAAAAGCCGGACCTCCTGAACCGGCTGGTCAAGGAGAAGCTCGACGGCATCCGCAACGAACTGGAAGCCGAAGGCTGGGGCTGGATCGAGATCAACGCCGACCGGGATGGCGACGCCATTTACCGCTGCGGCCGCATTCAACCGCGCCTCATCGGAGCCCCGGCCGAGTTGCTCGATCTCAAGTCCGAGCTTGACGAGGAACTGAACGTCGTCGAGCAAGCCCTTGAAGACACCGAGTCAGACGCCCTGCTGGAACAGCAGCAGGCCATCAACGACCGGCTGGAAGACGTAGAGCGGAAACTCGCCGGCTTCGTTGGTTTTGACGAGGTGCTCAAGACGCTGGCCGGCTGTTTCGTTTCCATCGGCCACGACGGCACGCCTTTCCTCGACAAGGGACTGGTGAAGCCGGAGAACCGCAAGCTGCTGGCAAAGCTGCTCAAGACGGATGGCAGTGACGGCGTACCGGGCAAGGCGAAGCCGAAACACGCCCTGCCGGAATCGCTACGCCGCGACCTCGCCGCTGACCGGTTGCAGATAGCCCAGGTGGAGATCGCCAGGCATCCCGCCATCGCACTGGACGTGCTGGTGTTTCAGGCCGCGAGCGAATTGCTCGGCAAGCTTCGCGTTTTGGACGGGCCGAACGTGGAGTTCAAACGCCCCAAGCCGGGCAAGGAGCGGGAAGCATCGGCCGCCGTTCGTGCCCTGGCAGCGATCGAGCAGGCACTGCCGACCGGCTGGCTCAAGGGCACATCCGAAGCCGCCCGGTTCGAGGCGTTCCGGTCGCTGCCGGAAGCATCCAAGCTCGAATTGCTGGCCTATTGCATGGCGTTGACGCTGCAACCGAAGCTTGGCCCCGCCCAAGGCGACGAAGCCACGGCCTACGATGCCGCGCTGTCGCTGACCGCCGCCGATGTGGCCGGTTACTGGCGTCCAACCAAGGACAATTTTCTCAGCCGTATCAACCGCAACCAGTTGCTGGCGATCAGCAGCGAGGTTCTTGGGGAATCCTGGGCGCGATCGAGCAGCAATGAGAAGAAGTCGCTGCTTGTCGTTCAACTCGACCGGGCCTTTTCCAATCCCGACATGCCAGGCCGGACACAAGAGCAAGCGGAAAAACTGAAAAGCTGGCTTCCCGCCGGCATGGCCTTCGGCACTGTCCCAATGCCGAAACCGGCCAAGGCCAAGAAATCAAAGAAGGCAGCTTGATTAACAACTCGGGCGGGTGCTCGTCACCCGCCCATTCTTTGGAAAGGACTCCGACCATGACTACCCGCACTGATCTCTATACCCGCGTCACCGACGCCATCATCGCCGACCTCGAAACGGGCGTCCGACCGTGGCTCAAACCGTGGAACGCCGAGCACGCCGCCGGACGCATCACCCGGCCGTTACGGGCGGGCGGCCAGCCCTACAAGGGAATCAATGTGCTCATGCTCTGGGCGTCGGCCATGACCCAGAACTTCGCCGCCCCGATCTGGATGACCTTCAACCAGGCCAAGGAACTGAAGGCCAATGTAAGGAAGGGCTCTAAAGGATCGCTGGTCGTCTACGCCGACCGCATCACCAAGACCGAGACCGCCAGCGACGGGCAGGAGAATGAGCGCGACATCTACTTCATGAAGGGTTACACGGTTTTCAATATTGAACAAATCGAGGGACTCCCGCCGCACTTCTACGCCACGGCCACGCCGCAGCTTGACCCGGTGCAGCGTCACGAGGCGGCCGACCTGTTCTTCGCGAACACCGGGGCCGACATCCGCCACGGCGGGAACCAGGCGTATTACGCCGCCGAACCCGATTACGTGCAGATGCCGCCCTTCGTGTCCTTCCGGGATGCCGAAAGCTATTGCTCGACGCTGGCCCATGAAATGACCCACTGGACGAAACATCCGTCCCGCCTTGACCGCAACTTCGGACGGCAGAAATTCGGCGACCAAGGGTACGCCCGCGAAGAACTGGTCGCCGAGATCGGGGCCGCGTTCCTCTCCTGCGACCTTGGCATTACCCCGGAGCCGCGCGACGATCACGCCGCCTACCTCGACCACTGGCTCAAGGTTCTGAAGGCCGACAAGCGCGCCATTTTCCAGGCAGCCGCCCATGCCCAACGGGCCGTCGATTTCCTGCACGGGCTCCAGCCCGGCGGGGCACCCGCTCAGGGTCGTGAGCCGGGAGACCAGCCATGACCCGCGCCGTTCGCTTTCCGTTCGGCCAGGTCGCCATCACTGCTAACGCCAGCTTGCGGCTTTCCACCGAATTGGTTTTCACCGCCCTGTGCCGGCACGCCTCAGGCGATTGGGGCGACCTGTGCCCTGAAGACACGCTGGCAAACGACACCGCCCTCGACCAGGGAGGCAGGCTGTTTTCGGCCTACGGGCAGGGTGCCGACCGCTTCTGGGTCATTACTGAGGCCGATCGTTCGGTCACTACCGTTCTCCTGCCGGAAGACTATTGATGCCGGCGTTCATCCGCGAGCCGGCGTGACGCATTTAGCTCAAATGTTTACCACATATTAACGATTGCCGTGTTATCGTTAACCATTGCGGCACGTCGATGACGGCTTGCCTGACTTCACCGCATTTCAACTCAGGAGCCTTTTATGAAAACCAGTCACTTACTAAGCGTATGTGTTGCTCTACCCTTCTCCCTGACAGTCATGACTGGCAGTGCCGCCGCCGATACTAACGCCGGCGATCCGTGCCTTTCGGATTCCGTATATTGTGGTCCTACTAATACTGTGATATGCAAGGAGAACTACGCCAACGGATATGTCTTGGGAACTAGTAACATTCCGTGCACCCAAGGTGTTCCTATACCCAGCACTGACCAAGGATTTTGCAATATTATGTGTTTTGGCACGACTAGTGGTGGCACGGGCGGCACGAGTGGATGTTACAAATTCGATGCCAACCACAACATAATATCCGGAAGTTATGCCTGCCTTGGCACGGGCAGTGGTACGGGCACTGGCAGTACGAGCACTGGTGGCACGGGCACGGGCACTACTGGTGGCACGAGTACGAGCACTATTGGTGGCACGAGCGGGTGCTCAGGTGGCGTAAATGCCACTGCCGGCTGCGGCACGCAGTAGCTAAATCACAATTATTTCAACCTCATCCAGCGTGATCTGGTCATTGGTGCGGTTGTAACACCTGGTGGCGTGGGTGCAGGGCCGACCCATCGACAGCATCACCGTGCGGTGCATTGCCCCTGCTTCTGATTCCCTGCTGCAATCCACTCGATGGTCGTGGCCACCGCCCTGATCGGCGAGCCGGATTCTTGCCCTTGCAGCCGTTGCCTCTCCGCTTGTACCACTCCTTTCTGCACGGTGTCTCCTCAACGCCGTTAGGCCAGCAACCAGCCTGACTACGTGCTTTGCTTCGTGGTGATGGTCAACATGGCCGGCTTCCTTCCTCTCCGCTTAAGCCATCCGCACACACGGCCTTTTAACGGGCACGCTTAAAGCCGTCGCCGTTCCCGGCAAGCTGCCAAGGCCGTTTCCCTGCGGGAGCCTCGGCCTTTCGCTTGCCTGGTGCGCTACACCGCTACGGCTGTTCCGGCTTTTGGTCGCTTCCCGTAAGGCCGTGATGGTCACGGCTGGAACTTAAAGAGAAGGAGACCAACCATGTCACAACCAGCACACAAAATCAGAATCGGCGCACTGCAAGTCACGATCTGGAGAAACCACGGCGAAAGGGGCAACTGGTACAGCGTTATACCCAGCCGCAGCTACAAGCAGGAGGACGCCTGGAAGGAGACCGACAGCCTTGGCTTCGACGATCTCCTGCCGATGGCCAAATTGTTTGACTTAGCTCATAGCTGGATCATGCACCAGCACCAGGCTGACGCCAAGGGCCGCAAAGAAGCGGCGAAGGCTGCGGCCTGAACCGGACACCGGCGGGCGGCCACGCCGTCCGCCGGCAGTCCTGCACCATCAACCGAATCAGAAAGGAATCACACCATGACCACGCTCAATGATCGTTTTCCCAACAATTTGTCCGACCTCATCGCCAAGCTCGACGCTTACGCCGACGCGGGCGTTGACCCGGCCTTTGATTTCGACATGGATGAACTGGAACGCCAGTTCGCCGAACTTCGCTTCACCGTCAACAACTAACCGGAAAGGAGGAATAGACCATGACCCAGTACATTGGACAAATCACCGTCATTATCGAAGCCGCGGACGAATCCGTCGCCGAATCGAGACTCTGTGCCATCGCCAAGAATGTCGAGGACGAAACCGATGAAGTCGTCTTTGCCGACCACAATGGCGATGTCGAGAACTACGAAGAGCTTGAGGCCGAATGCCAGAAGTCGCTTGATGCCGGGCAGCACGAGGCAAATGCCCGTCTGGCGTCAACTGCACCGAGATTGCTGGCCGCACTCATCGTGTGTTCCGATCTGCTCGCCGACTACGACGAGGCCGAAGGCGAAGAAGGTGATGCCTACCGTGAGGCACTGGCCGCCATCGCCGAAGCGACGGGGAGGCCAGCATGACGAACGAAAACTGCCTGCAAGGCATCCGCTGTCCGGCGTGTGGTCAGGAGGACCGCTTCAAGATCACCGCCCTCATCACCTGCGTTGTCACCGACGATGGCAGCGACCCCGTTGGCGATCACGAATGGGACGGCGACAGCAGCACTCATTGCCCGGACTGCGGCTTTGATGGAAAGCTGAAAGCTTTCCGCAAGCCGGTGGACCTGCCGCCCGATCCCGACAACATGAACGACAGCCGTGCCCAATGGGCAGGAGCGGCCCTGTCCACTTTCATGAAGGAGACCGGAACCGACGAGGAAGACTCGCTGGGCGACCTCCTGGCCGACCTGATGCACTGGGCGGACCGCAACAACTTTGACTTCGATGCAGCCCTTGACCATGCTCGCTGGCAATACGGGGCCGAGACAAATGGAGAACGGCCCGGTTGATCGACGCAACCGCCGGGGCCTGCTTGTCAGGCTCCGGCGACAGCCATCACTCTGATTGACACGCCCCGGTCCTGGGTCTATACCCGAACCGAACAACACGTCTGATTGCGAACGTGTGCGAATTACCCGAGATGCCCCACGGAATCAAGATCGGCGATACCATCGCCTACAGCCAAAGCTTCCTCGATCGCCAAAACCGATACCCAACCAACATGCCGACTGCCCAAGGCAAGGTGAAAGCCCTGCACAAAATCCAAAGCGGAACCATCCTGGCGGACATTGAGTGGAACAAACGTGACCTCCCGAAGCGAGTCGATGTAAAGAATCTTACCAAAATCAAAGACGCCGCCTTCGGGAATTGACTGGCCTCACCATGTCGTTCCTATCTGCGAAGTGTTGATCCTTCATTCCCTTCCTGCCATACAGCCCAAGTCCAATTGAAGCAATCGACGGGCACCTCGCCTTCCAGGCGACCGCGTGCTCTCGGGCTGCGCTTCGCTCCGGTCCTCTTCGAGGGACGGCTATCGCCCCACTTCCGCCCGCTGTTGCTGCGGCCTGTCGGCCTGATGCGGACACCTGCGGTGCGGACGTTTTCTGACGAGTGAGGGGGAGCATCCCCCGTACCGTCAAGGATCGGGCCAGGCGACCAACGCGGCCTCCTCCCCGATCTTCCGCGCTCCCAAAACCTCGCTTGTGCAGACCGGGTGCCCCTCCGCGCCGGTCGTCCTTGACGGACTCCCCCCTTTCACGATAGGGCTTTCGCCCCCCTTCCGCCAAAAAACGCTGTTCGCGTTTCGCGTAAGGTGGCAATGTACAGGAACGGACTCAATCCGCATCAGGCTACCGGGCCGGGTGGTACCCACCGGGGGCATCAAGGATACCCCACCGGCGTTCCGTGACTCCGCTCCCTCCTAACCATTTGGGTTCTCGCCCGCTTCCGCCGAAAAACGCTCTTCGCGTTTCGCGTAAGGGGATCGACTAAAAAAAAGGCGATCACCCAAGAAACTGCACGCGTCCCATCCTCATCCGAAGCGTCCCTACACGCCGCGCCCGTCCGGGCATCGCGGCGACAAAATACGTTTGGTTCCGAGCCCTTGTACGCCCCAGTCGCTCGGCTGCATTATCCCCAATTCTGAAACGCGAGCCGCCGGACTTGGCGGCCGGCGGCTCGGCTCATCCGCAAGCCATCGCTTGCGGTAGGCTCGCACCCCTCGCCACCCAGAAAAACCTCAAGCTCTCCGCGACTTTCCAGCATTTGGAAAGTAAGCGTTTCTGCAAGTTTGAAAAAGAAAGTTTAGTGTCAGGCGTCTTCCCTATGCACAGCCATAGGCCGCTGGAACGGTTCCAGCCGGGAAGACGCCCGCTCGTGGCACACGCATCTCGCAGTGCCGCGACACACGAATGTCGAGCCCCACAAGACTGCGCATCGCCCTACAAATGGCGCTTGCCAAGTGTGACGTTCTTGCGCTACATGTCGTTACTCGCTTTGCACAACACGCCACTTTGGACACACCAGCACAAGACCCAGCCGCTGCGGCAGTTGAAAGCCCCGCTCACTTAAGGAGCCCACCGTTACGTGACAAAACAGTTCTCAACGCTTCTGGACATGTCCCGCTGGATGGCTGCACTCCTCGTCGTCATAAGCCACGACCGCCACATCGTGTTAAGCGATTTCGGCACCCTGCACCATCCTAACATCGGCATCCAGATGCTCTATTTCGTCACCGGGTTCGGCCATGAGGCAGTGGTCATATTCTTTGTCATCAGCGGCTTCCTGGTGGGGGGCCTTACCTTACAGAAATGGCGCACAACCGGCGTCGCTCTATCCGACTATTTTGCCCATCGCATTAGCCGTATTTATACCGTCCTTTGTCCGGCACTGCTGACCGGCTTTGCGCTCGACTCCATTGGGTCCCGTTGTTGCAACGCCAGCGCCATTTACACGGACGCCGCGCAATTGGCGGCCAACTCCCTGAACTCCCATATTTCCAGCGACCTCACCGTGACCGCCTTCATTGGGAATCTGCTCATGCTCGAAAGCACGTATGTGCCTATTCTCGGCAGTAATGGGCCGATATGGAGCCTCGCCTACGAGTGGTGGTACTACTGCATCTTCGCGGCGTGTGCGGGAGCGGTATTCCGGAAAGGAACGCGCACAATGGCCCTGTGCATTGCCTCGCTGGCGGTGATGCTCGCGTTCGCGCCGCTGCATATGCTGCTGTGGATGGCAATCTGGCTGCTCGGCGTAGCGGCTTTCTTTTACTGTGAATCGCGTTCGCCAAAGCCCAATGTGCTACTGTCATGCGGCCTGTTCGCAGGTGCGCTGGTTCTGTCTCGGCTCAATACGCATAATGTCTCACAACCCGCCGCGCCGGAGCCGATGGCCGTTTCATTTGCGTATGATTTCGCCATTGGCCTGAGCTATGCCCTACTGCTGAGTTCTTTCTACCGCTACCAAGGACACGGCCTGCCTTTCAAGCGGCTTCACAAGACGCTGGCCGCCTTCTCCTACTCGATGTATCTGGCGCACTTCCCGATGCTAGTTATCGTGGTGGCGGCATTGCATGACGTTTACGGCGTTCCTCTCCTGGGGCAGCCGGACGGGACGCACCTTGCGACCTTGCTCGCTGTCGCCGTAGCGCTATACGCCTATGGGTTTCTTTTCTCTCGCGCGACAGAAAGGCATACCACCAGGGTATACGCTCTCCTTACCCGCTGGCTCGGCTCGAATGAGTCCTGTCGCCACTGAACACTCCCTCCGCGCCCTCTCCTTTCCCTCACCCCACAGCATGCCCAATTATTTCCGGTCTACCGGGTTTTAAGTGGGCGACGCATGAATCACGGGGTTTCGGCCAGGGTGATCGGCAACCGGAAAGACGAGCGGAGCCAGTCAGGAGCAAGAACGTTGGGGGCGACCTGAGGCACCGGAGCATGCGGCCGACAAGAAACAGTCTCGCGCAGCGAGTCCACAAAATGCCGTCTTTTGTCGGCCGCTGCGAAGGGGGCGGGGCAGTGCCGTAGGGAGCCGGGGTCCCAACGGGCTTGCTCCTGACTGGCGCAGCGGCGGCACCTTCCTCTCGCCCGCCACCAGAAAGCGGGGAAATTCTCAGCCACTGGAAACCCGGAATACCCATTATTTCTACGGGAGTAACTTCACATATTCCGCAAGATACTGTCTAGCCGACAGCTCAAAAGACAGGTGCTGTTCTACATATTGCCTTGGGCGAAAGGTGTGCAGCTTCTGCCAGAAAGCGGCACAGGTGGTCTCAAACCGATCCATCGTGAAGGTCATGCCGCATTGTGGGCTAAAATACGGAACAGAGGAAATGGCGAGACCGGCACTCACATATGGTTGCAGTAGCGGGTCGACCATCTCGCCTTCGTCCCACGCCAACACCGGTACATTCGTGGCGAGGGCTTCCTGGTAGGCCAGCCCTTGCGTCTCGTGTTCGCATATAAAGAGCATCGCCGTGGAGCGTTTTAACGTGCGCAGAAAGTCGACATGATAGTGGTGCCCGTAGCGTAGGACCGTGTAGCTTCGCCCAGTAGCATCGAGATGCCCGGTGATGCGGTTCAAGATGGACGGCACTCGCTCCTCGCGGTGCCAGCGTATTTTATCGTAAACCAGAAAATCCGTGGGTTTGCTATGTGTCGAGAAATCCGGCCAGATTCTGGTATCAATCCCGGCAAACCATGTGAGCATCTTGTCACCGCAATAGGGGCGGTACATATCCGAGAACCAGTCAGACGGCTGTATCAGTTTTCTGAAACGTGGATCGGCGGCCACGGCCGCCGAGGCAGGCGGCGTGCCAAAATCGCCTGGGCCGAAGATGCGCGGGTTAGGAAGACTGATCTTGTCAATGATCGAAGGATAGCCTGCAAGCCCGATCGGGTAATGCGGGCGCGCCCTAGCAGCGACAAAATCGTTTATCCGTACATTGCAGCCAGCCCGTGTTAGGCTATTCGCCAACGCCAGGAACGCCGTATAGAAGCCCGTCCTCACCTGCTGGCGAAAGACAGTGCGTTTGGCAAAGCGCAGCATACGGCGACTTTGGGACGACATACCGCCCGCAAGGCCGGGCATTGCCCGCAGTTCATATCCATCGTAGAAAAGCAGCACGAGCGGGCCGCGCGACGAATACTCCAGACCCGGGTATATGAGCGTATTGTGTGAGTGGGTTGTACTCATTGTGGTCTAATCAGAATTTCCAGTCGGCCATCCGTTCGTCCTCTGCCTCGCGCTCCGCCTTCGTCATAGAAGCACGCCTTTTGCGATGCGCAACGTTGACGTAGATAACAACCAGCGTCAGAGCTGTTAAAATCATGCCCACCACAATATTGTCCATATAACCTTCAGGCATCTCCTGTATCTGGTCTGCCACTTCCGTGTAACAGCCGAGAAGGGGTAAGTAAAGGTGACAGTGTACATGGGGATGCGAGATGAGGATGTCCTGTGGTCGCGCAAGCGGTAAACTGAGCGTCCCGACTGTTCGTCATGCTGTTGAAAACTGTCAAAAAGGAAGTGTAATACCGCAAGCGGGGCAACGCTAGAAATCCCGCGGAGTGCGATGGCGTCAACTCTCTGTAAGCCGCAGAAATCCTCAGTTTCTTGCATCAGAACACGCGGAAACCCGCAGCCAGCCTATTGCGCGACGAGTTGAGTAGTGGTACAATGTGCTCATGTCCATGCCTCCGACACATCTCCTTAACGACCTTGGCCCCCAGGCCCAGATGATGTCGAGGAATTGCGGCAACGAACGCATGGCGATGATCCTCCAGTACGTTGCCGTCGGCTCCATGATCGTTATGGCCGGCATCGCCGCCAGCCAGGTCTTAAGAGATGCTTTCGGCTCGACCGATCATCCCCGAGGCCGCGGCAGGTCACGGTAAACCATGCCGCGTCAGCCCCGCCTGGACCAAAGCCAACGACCACATCGCAAGGCACACCAGGCGAGGGAAGGCACACCGCAGGCGGAGGCAACCCCCTGACGTATGCGGAAGAAACCGCCCTTCTGGCGACAACCCTCTCTATTTCCTCTCAATCCTGGCGATTCACCTCGACCGCAAAATCATGTAACATCACCACCAAAAGGAGACAACGATGCAGTACAAGACGATAGTTCTCGAACTCCTGCAACAGCAAACGGAGTTGCACGAACAGCTACGGCTGACCCGCCGGCTGCTGCCGACGATCGAAACCTGCGCCAGGGAACTGAAGGCCAGCCACGAAAGCTGGATGGAGACCCTCTCCCAGGCGAATCCGGGCAGCGACCCGAGCCAGATCAGCAGCGAAGCCCTGGAACTGGCCCTCAAGGAACTGGAGGATCGTTTGCCCTCCGCGTCTCATCAGGACGAGAACGAACCGCTTTCTCTCGACAAAGCAATGGCCTACATCAAAAGTCATACGTCCAGAGGCTGAACCAGTCGCGCGGCCAGCGCAGCCTTTTCGACTCCCCCGCCGGGCAGCACACACTCGACCCGACAGCACCATCGCCGCCGGCTGATCCAATCGCCCCGGCAACGCTGCCGGACGCCACGGCCAAAGAGCCCATCAAGGCGAAGGAGCCGGACGCCGCCGCTCACGCCTCACCTTCGGTCAATGGCGGCATCGCCAGCGGCGAGAAGGGCAAAGCCCGCGACATCATCGCCGCCATCCGCACACTGAAGGCCATCGAGCAGGAACAGCGGCCCGCGACTTCTCAAGAAAAACAGACGCTTGCCCGCTTTGGCGGCTTTGGTCCTGTCGCCCTTTCTATATTCCCCCACCCGGTATCCGGGAATTACAAGGACGCCGGCTGGGAATCCATCGGCGAGGAGCTGAAGACGCTGCTTACCCCCACGGAGTATGACAGCGCCAAGCGTACCACGTTCAACGCCTTCTATACTTCGCCCACCGTCATTGCCGGAATCCACGAGGCCATCAGCCGCTTAGGCGTGCCCGCCACCGCGACGATCCTGGAGCCAGGCTGCGGCACCGGCAATTTCATGAGCCAGGGGAAACCGGGCAACCGCTTCATCGGCGTCGAACTCGATTCCATCTCCGGCCGGATCGCCCGCGCCCTGCACCCCGAACACGACATCCGCATCGAGAGCTTCGGCGACACGCGCCTGCCCGAGGGTCGGATTGACGCCGTGATCGGCAACGTGCCGTTTGCCGACATCAAACTCGATTACCACGGGCAGAAGTTTTCCTTGCATGACTACTTCTTCGCCAAGTCCGTTGACGCCCTGAAACCCGGCGGCGTCCTGGCCCTGGTCACATCGCGTTTCACGCTCGACAAGCAGAATGCCGCCATCCGCGAGTACCTTGCCGCGAAGGCCGACTTCGTGGGGGCCATCCGCCTGCCATCCGACGCCTTCAAGCGGGAAGGCACGGAAGTGGTAACGGACATCGTGTTCCTTCGCAAACGTGCGGCCGGCGAACCGGCCCACCATGCCGATCCCAACTGGCTTGGCGTTGCCCCGCTTGCCATTGAGGGCATGGAAGTCCCGGTCAACCGCTACTTCCTGAATCACCCCGAGATGGTCCTGGGCACATGGTCCCGCAAGGACACGCTCTACGGCGGCGAGGGGTACAGCGTGGCCGGCAACGGCGATTTGTCCGGGCAGCTCAAGGAAGCGATCCACCGCCTCCCCGAATTTGCTGCCGGCCAGGCATCGAATGTCGATGACCCGCCCGCGCCGGCCTTCACGCCACCGCCGCAGGAGCGGCACATCGACGAGGGCAGCTTCTTCGTCGCCCCCGATAAGATCATCCATCAGTTGCAGGGTGGGCAGGGAGTGCCCGTCGTCTATGGCGGCACAACGCTCAAGGCCGATGGCACGCTGACCGGCAAACGCTTAGCCGCCCTGGTGGGCTTGCGTGACCACGCCCGCCGCGTCCTGCAATCGCAGAACGAGGGCTGGCCGGATACGAACCGTGACGAGGCTCGCCGCGATCTGAACCGCGCCTACGACCGCTTCGTCGGTGCCTACGGCCCGATCAACAAGACATCCCTTGGCGAGACGAAAGACGGCACCGTCATTCGCCGGATGCCCAACCTTGTGAAATTCAAGGAAGACCCCGACGCCATGCTCGTCATGTCGTTGGAAAACTATGACGAGGTTACGGCCAAGGCGACCAAAGCCGCCATCATGACCAGGGATGTGGTGGGCAAAACCCCGCCGGTGACACAGGTACGCAGTGCCGAGGAAGGACTGCTCGTATCGCTCAACCAACGCGGCACGGTGGACCTGCCCTACATCGCCAACCTCTACGGCAAGCCCGAACAGCAAGTCATCGACGAATTGGGCGACCTGATCTTCCATGACCCCGAATCGAAAAGCTGGCAGACCGCCGACGCTTATCTCTCTGGCAACGTCCGTTCCAAGCTCGCCGCCGCCGAAGCCGCCGGCCCGCAATATGCCCGCAATGCCAATGCCCTGCGAGCCGTGCAGCCCGAGGACGTGCTACCCGGCGACATTGACGCCAATCTCGGCGCTCCGTGGATACCCGCGCGGGACATTCAAGCCTTTGCCGCCGACCTGTTCCATGTCGAGCCGTCTTCGGTCCCCATCGCCCACCTGGTAAAAGATGCCGTCTGGAGCCTGGACGCCGGCTACGCCGCTAAGCAGTCGGTCGCCGCCACGTCCGAATTCGGCACCGCACGTGCCAACGGCACCTGGCTGCTGGAACTGGCGCTCAACATGAAATCGCCGACGATTTACGACACCATCGACCACGGCGACCGCGAGGAGCGAGTGGTCAACCAGGAAGCGACGATGGCCGCCCGCGAGAAGCAGAAGCTCATCAAGGAACAGTTCCGGTCATGGGTGTTTGCCGATCCGGAACGCACCGAACGGTTAGTCCGGCTGTATAACGACACCTACAACAATTTGCGTCCCCGCGTGTTCGACGGCTCCCACCTCGATTTTCCGGGGATGAATCAAGCGATTAAGCTCCGGCCCCACCAGGACGACGCCGTATGGCGGGGCATGAGTTCGGGCAACACGCTGCTCGCCCATGTCGTCGGAGCCGGCAAGACCTTCACGATGGCCGCCACCGGCATGAAGATGAAGCAGGCCGGACTCATCAAGAAGCCGATGTACGTGGTCCCCAATCACCTGCTGGAGCAGTTCTCCCGCGAATTCATGCAGTTATACCCCAATGCCAAGCTGCTGGTTGCTGCCAAGGAAGACCTGACCCGCGAACGCCGCAAATTCTTAACCGCCAAGATCGCCAGCGGCGAATGGGACGGCATCATCGTCACCCACAGCAGCTTCGAGCGGATCGGCATGTCGCGGGACTACCAGGAGAAATTCCTGCTGGAGCAGATCGCCGAATATGACGAGCTGCTGCGCGAGCACGCGGGCGACAAGGGCGCCAACCGCAATCTCATCAAGACCATCGAGAAGCAGAAGGCGGCTCGGGCGGAACGCCTCAAGAACCTGCTCGCCGAGAAAAAGAAGGATGACGGGCTGGTGTTCGACGAACTCGGCGTCGATCACGTCTTCGTCGACGAGGCCCATTATTTCAAGAACCTGGAAACGCCGACCAAGATGGAGCGTGTCGCCGGCATCCAGACCGGCGGCTCCGAACGGGCCTTCGACGTGTATATGAAAGCCCGTTACCTCGACGAGCAACATGCCGGCCACGGGGTGACGTTTGCCACCGGCACGCCGATTTCCAACACGATGGTCGAGATGTACACGATGCAGCGTTTCCTCGACCCCGAGGGGCTGAGGAGCCGGGGGCTGGAACATTTCGACGCCTGGGCCGCCACCTTCGGCGAAGTCATCGACACGATGGAAATCTCCCCGGACGGTGCGGGCTTACGTCCGCGAAGCCGGTTTGCCCGTTTCACCAACCTGCCGGAACTCCAGCAGATGTTTAGGGCCTTCTCCGATGTGCAGACGGCCGAGATGCTCAACCTGCCATGTCCCCGCTTGCAAGGCGGCAAGCCCATCGTCGTTGCCTGCCCGATGTCGGATGAACAGCACCAACTTCAGCAGGAACTGGTCCAACGCTACGAGCGCCTGCGGTCGCAGAAGGTGGACCCGCGTGTCGATAACGCGCTGGCCATCACCACCGATGGCCGGAAACTGGCCACCGACGCCCGCATGTTATCCGACACTGCCCCCGACTTTCCCGAATCGAAGGTCAACCGCCTCGTCGACAATGTCGTGGCCACCTGGAAAAAGACCGCCGTGACGCGCGGCACGCAGATGATCTTCGCCGACATGGGTGTTCACCCGACAGCCTGGGGCTACTCCGCCTACGACGACATCATCAAAAAACTAATCGCTGCCGGCATCCCGCGTGAGCAGATCGCCGCCATCGGCGATGCCGAATCCGACGCGAAGAAGCAGGCCCTCTTCGAGAAGGTAAGGCAAGGTTCCGTGCGCGTTCTCATCGGCAGCACGCAGAAGATGGGCACCGGCACCAACGTCCAGAAACGGCTGGTAGCGCTGCATCACCTCGACGCCCCCTGGAAACCAGCGGAAGTCGAGCAGCGAGACGGCCGCATCCTTCGCCAGGGAAACGAAAACGAGGAAGTGGCGATCTACCGCTACGTCACGGAAGGATCATTCGACGCCTACATGTGGCAGGCCCTCGAAACCAAGGCCCGCTTCATCGGTCAGGTCATCACCGGCAACAACGCGCTACGTCGGGCCGAGGACATCGGCGGCCAGGAACTTTCCTACGCCGAGGTCAAGGCAATCGCATCGGGCAACCCGGCGGTACTGACGCTCGCCGAGGCCGACGCCGAATTGCAACGACTCACCCTGCTCAAGAAAAACCATCTCGATGAACAATACGTTGCCCGCCGCAGCGTGCGTGATTTGCCGGGCACCATTGCCGGCCTTTCCACCCGCTTGTCCAACCTCACGACCGATCATGCCACCGCCGACGCTCATGCCGACGATCCCATCGCCATCGGCAAGCGCACATGGCCACGCGAAGACGTACCAGAAATCCTTGGCGGCAAACTCGACGGCTTGCCGAAAAACGTCCGCGAGACGACCCGCATCCCGCTGGGCAGCTATCGCGGCCTGCGCTTCGGCGTTGTGCTTCATCCGCAATTCCCGCCCGACGTGTACCTGGAAGGTGCGACCACACGTCAATCCTCGCTCTCACGGGAGCACCAGGGTCCGCGTGCCGTGCTCAACGCACTGGAACGGCTGGCCAGCGCATACGGCTCGGAATCCGTCCGTGTCCGGCAAGACCTCACCATCGCCGAATCCCAGCTTCGCGATTATCAGGCCCGCTTGGGCAAGCCCTTCCTGCACGAGGCGTACCTGTCCGAACTGACATCCTTGCGTGACCAGCTCAAGGCCGGGCTTTCGGCATCGGCCCACGAGTCGGGCAACGAAGCGGGGCCGAGCGTTTCCGAACTGGCCGGGAAGATCAAGTCGCTCAAAGCCTCGCACACCATCGAGGCCACGCCGCAGCGTGCCAGGCAGAAGCACTCCACCGCCGAGGAGCCCGTCACCACCCGCATCCGCCGCCGGGCGGAGGCGATTCCCGCTTCCGGCCCAGCGGTTGATCCCGACGACGCCGCAAGCGGGGCAGGGGCAGCCGCGCCGCCCGAACCCGTGCAGAATTCATCCAGGAAGCCGGCGATGACCTTCCAGGAACGCATCGCGATGGAGCGGCAACGCAGGGACCTGGAACCAAGCCTGCCTTGAGTCCGCGTCGCCGCATTCGTGGGTGAATACCCACCCGTCCCCGGAAGTCATCCGGGGGCGGGACCAGCGGCCCCAGTTCCCGCCCCAGGCCCCACCCTTTTCCCTCTTTTCTTTTCCGGCTTTTTGACTCAGAAGCAGGAAGCGGCGCTCTCGACTCGTGGATCGGACGACTACCCACGCGAAGACACCTTGCCATTCCCGTACCACAGATTCAGCAGCGATCCGTTCAACGGTCGCCGGAAGATCGCCGACTCGCAGGATCGCATCGGAAGTGAGGTCGACCTCAGTGAGTTTGCCATCTCCATCATCGTCATCATCGTCTTCGACGATCGTGATCTTACCTGAATCGGCGACCGACTTGATCAGGGCGTGGCGCACATAGCCCTGAATGTGTCCCGCGTTTTATTACGGAACGTTTAGTTCAGACATTGGCGTATCGGCATCGGCGAAACGCCCGATTCTGGAACCAACGCGCTGAAGCATCGCTAAATGGAGATGCGACAGACTACGGTCCGATTCGTATTCTACCAACCGTCCCGAGTCGATCGTCCCACCGCCTCGGCCAGCTAAGAGCAGTGGTAGATTGCGCGCCGCATGAGTATCCCCGTCCGCCATGCCGGAGCCATACAGCACCATGGAATTATCCAGCAGTGTTTTTCCGTTGGGCTCTTGGATACTCTTCATTCGTCCCAAGAAGTAGGCGACCTGACGATGGTGCCAGCGACATACTTCGCTGTACATGTCCCGTTTTTGCTCGGGCGAATCCCACGAAGTGATTCCGTCGTCGTCGTCAGATTTGCCCGATGCGTCCCGCCAATGCGACAGCGCGTGCCATGTTCCTCGCACCCCGTCTATGAAATTGAAGTAGCGATTACTTTGGCCATGGTCCAACATGAACGTGCATACTCGGGTCGCATCGGACCAGAACGCTAACGTAATGAGGTCAAACATCGTCCGCATATATTCGCCATGATCGCTCGGGATTCCATTTGCGGGCCGCTTTAAACTGGCCGACAGCGCCGGGTTGGTTGCGGCTCGAGCGGCGTGTTCATCTGCGAACTGAATACGCCGTTCCACGGCGCGTATCGATTCCAGGTACTCTCCGACCTTGTGCTTGTCTTCCTCACTGGCTTGTCGCTGCAGCGCTTTAGCGTCCTCCAACACCAAATCCACAACGGAGCGATCTGCCACCCCTCCCGACTTGGAACGAAACATCCGATCGAAGACGACGCGCGGCTCCGTATCGCGCGGAATGGGTCCCGATTCGGACCACGAGAGGGTGTTGCGCACCAAACTGTTCGAAAAGAACCCTTCGCCCTTCAGCGATAACTCGAGCGACGGCATCAACGTCTGTTGCCCCACGCTTTTCGCTATGAGTTGATCAACTGAAAGTCCGCCCGCGTCAATTCGACGATCATCATAGTCGCCGCCCGTCAACCATGTCGCGGTTTTCGGACCATGTCCGTTGCCTTTGGGCTTCCACATGTTCCGAGGGATGATGATGTCTTCTTTAAACTCTTCAAGAGGTGACATCCATCGATTCAACTCCAGCAACCGTCCCGCTGCGCCGACGCGTTCTGCTCCCCATGTTCCGTCGGCGGCGCCATTGGGAAAGTACAAGTAGCAGGCACGCACGGTCCGAGCAGGTTCTGCACTAGCAAACGATTGCCTCGCTTCCATGATGTCCAGCAGCGGTAACGCTACGGCGGCTCCGACTCCGCGAAGCATGGTCCGACGACAGATTCTCCGGTTACTCATGTTCGTTTATTTCCTCGCTGTTTGACGCATTGACTCGCTGTTTCTTGTATTGAAATGGATAACTATCGACGACATGGTGGATCAATGATCGAAAACGCGATTCGTCCTTGGCGAGCTTAGCTAGGACACTTCGAATGGCGGGTTCGTCGTAGTACTCCAATTGCCGTCCGAGTGCGTAGCCTAAAATCTTGGACGTCACTTGTCGTATCAGATCGTCTGAGCGCTCTTCCAAAATGACGCGTTTCAATCCGGCCAGCCCTTGAAACTCCGAGCCGTCCGGCAACTTACCTTTGTTGTCGATTTTTTTGCGGCCATATCGATCTCGCCAACGTCCAAACCAATCGTAGTTTTCCAGAGATAATCCAAGCGGGTCCATTTGGCTGTGGCAGGCATAACAGTTGGGCGCCTTACGATGAAGTTCCAGCTTCTGTTTGATGGTCAGCCGTTCGTTCTCGGCGATCTCGTCCGGAAATTGACTGACGTTTGGCGGTGGGGGAGGCGGAGGTGTTCCCAGCACCGTATCGAGTATCCATTTGCCCCGGACCACTGGACTGGTGCGGTAAGGAAACGACGTCACAGCCAGCAAGCTTCCTTGGCCGAAGATGCCGCCTCGCCGCTCAGGGTCGATCGACACGCGTTGCATTTTGTCGCCCCGAATTCCCGGGATTCCGTAAAGATCGGCGAGCTCTCTGTTGAGGAACGTGAAGTCGGCGTCGATCAAGCGAGGAATCGGCTGGTTTTCGCGAATCAGCGTGTGAATGAACAACTCCGTTTCGGCTCGCATGGCCGCCATCAACGAATCGGTACACCACGGATTGTCGATTGGGTCCATTCGCATCCGAGTCCCCAGGTGCTGAGACCCCAACCACTGCGCTGCGAAGTTCGTTCCCAACGACATCGAGCGTGAGTCATCAATCATGCGATCCACTTGCTGGTGAAGTATCTCCGGTGTGCTCAGCTCACCCGTCACAGCCAATTGCAAAAGTGTCTCGTCAGGCATCGAGGACCAAAGGAAATACGACAGTCGATTCGCTAAATCACAGTCGCTGATGCGATACGCTTGCTCCTTTGCCTTTGCCGGCGGATCGGATTCGTTTTTCAGAAGGAAATGCGGCGAAATCAAGATGGCTTGCAAGACCCCGGTCAGGGCAGAGTGGTGAGAAAGGCCTTGCGTTTTTGATGCCTCGTATAGCGCATTAACTCGTTGCACTTCACGCTCGCTCACCGAGCGTCGGTAGGCTCGATGCAAGAACTTGTCGAGTACCTTTGCCGCAACTACCGTTTCTTGTTCTGGTGATTGGGGCGTCTCGAAACAGATCGAAGCATGGGCCGTCTTCTCTTGTTCTGATTGTGGGTGTTCTGGCAGCAACGTTGAAATAACTGTTTCCGCTGCACCGATGTAACGTTCCATGAGAAGAGGCTGGATGAACAGCGTGTTAGCACTGTTGTCGAAGCCGCTGGTGCCTGTCATGTCCGTCGGAAAGTGCTGGGCGAGCTTGAGATCAACACCAAACAAGGCGCGTATCGTGTTGTCATACTCTTGATGGGTCAGGCGACGAGCCGGTACAAAGCCAGGGTCGCTGACTTGGCTGTAGTCAAAGTTGTAGATCGTGTGGTGTAGCGACAGAACTAGCGTGTTGCGGTCATTATCGGACAATGCTTGAACGTCCATGGGCGGCATGACTCGGTTTTTGCACTGTTCGATAATGTTGATCCACTTGTCGCGGTTAATTACTAACGGCCGTTCCGAAATTATCCGCTGGATGTTCAGCGTGCCCGACGATGAATCATCACCGTGGCAGTCAATGCAGTGCGAACGCAGGATCGGCACAACTGTGTTGTCGAAATCAGCATTAGCGAATGGTGCAAGCGTCGTCGCGTTTACCACAACCGGCAGCAGCGAATCATCGACAACTGCGGGCTTGTTGTTAAGAGCGTTCGCCGACGTGACGCTCGGTTGTTCGAGTTGACGTCGCAGTGTTCGAATTGCGATCTTTAATTCTTCCGACTCGTCCTCTCGGTCATTCTCAAGTGCTTCAACGGCTCTGACGATGAGCTCCATGAATTCGCCATCTGCTTCGATTCGATCCTCCAGCTTGTCCGCTTGATGTTCAAGCGCGTCGCGAGCCGAGTCTGTCGCGTTCTCGTCCAAGGCGTTCAGCTTCACACGAATCTCGCGCAGGCGATCGAGTCGGTCAATAGTCTTCTCTAGGTAACTGGCCGAATGTCGCGCGTCGTCGTCGTCGTCGTCGATCCCTTCGAGTCGTTGCACGAGCTCTTTAACTTCGCCAAGCTGATCGTCGATTCGTTGCAAGTCGCGAAGATAATCGAGCTGGTGTTTGAGTGGTGTGAGTTCCGATTCCAAACGCTTCAACCGCTCTTCGTCCCTGTCCGCTTCTGCCTGTTCGACTCGCTGGATAAGGTCGTCCAGCGCTTTTTGAGTTTCGACGAGTCGATCCAGCCCTTTAATACGCTGTTTGATTTGGACGGTCTGTCGTTCCAAAGCCTCTAATTCGTAGCGGAGTTCGCGACGTTCGTTAAGGATTCGCCGCAAGTCTCGGCTAGCATTGAGGCTGTTTTCCTCGTCCGAAGTCGATTGGGCAAACGCTGACCCGCTGAGCATTGCGCAGGCAAAGGCGACAGCCAGCCAAATCAAGCTCGGCTGGCTGTCGCTATTTTGTGAACGCAGTGTAGTATTGGGTAGTGCCTTCATTTATAGACTTCATTAATCAGCACGACTGAGTGCGACGGCTACGTCTCGGGCATGTAATGGATTACGTAGTGCTTCGGGTGTAAAATCCGTTCACTTCGGACTGCTCTCGCCAGATTCGTCGCACCATAGGCGGTCGAATGAACCTGTATAGCCAACTCCTGGCATCTGGCGGCGATTGAGAGAGCGACAGACGGCACAGAAAACAATTCGAAGAGTGTGGAAAGCCAGCCAGATGAAAGTCGCTTGCGACGTCGTATTCGTGGACCTCGCCTAACTGGCACGCAAATCGGGGTTAAGGCGGTTATTTGTCCTGGTCTTACCCTGTGTCATCTTCCGGTTCCGCATCGTCATCCCGCTCCGGTTTGGCAGCTCTGATGGCTCGCACGGAATTTCCGTCGTCCGATAATCGCAGCCGGACCGTCAAGCCAGGGCTCAAATCCGTCAGTTTGGCAGGCTTATCGTGCAGCCAAATGATCGCGTCGGCGGCAATTGTGAGCGATCGTCCTACGGCCGGTCCGTCGTCATCGTCTTCGCGATCGTCGTCACGAAAAACATCGAGCTTGATTTGTTTGGCAGCTCCATCCACCTCCAGGAGTTCCCCGACGATGACTAGGTCGTCGTCGGTCTCCACCTCGATGGCGTTGACCAACTTGCCGTCTCGCCCGAATTCGAGCAGCACCTCCATTCCAGGCTTCAGGTCGCCGCGTGTCGCCGGAAGATCGCCGACTCGCAGGATCGCATCGGGAGCGAGGTCGACCTCAGTGAGTTTGCCATCACCTTCATCGTCGTCATCATCGTCTTCGACGATCGTGATCTTACTTGAATCGGCGACCGACTTGATCAGGGCGTGGCGCTCATGGCCCTGAATGTGGATCTCATTCACGGTGCGATGGTCGTCGCCCAACCGTAGCGAGACGAACTGACCCTCTTTCAAATCGGCAAGCTGGCCCGATTCAAACGCCGTTCGGACTTTGGCCTCGGCCGAGACGTCGAGGTTCAACAACGTCCCGAATTCATCCACCGAGATGGTCACGGTCGTTGGCTTGCCGAAGTTCACGGCGACGATGTCGCCACGCAGGCCCTTTTCGAACCGAGTTGGCTCGTCCTGCAACATGCCGAATGCGATACCGCCCGCCGTCAATACGGACGCAATGCAAACCGAGATACATTTGAGCTTTTGCAAACCCATCATTTTGAGAATTCCTTGTGCAAGAGTAACGGCAGTCGGGGTAGTCCCGGCAGCCAACGAACCTGTCGCGAATACTCCCGCGGCCTGGGCTGTAGAAGCGGCCACCGTGGCGATGGCCGCGTGCGTTGTTCCGGGAACCAGCCAGGCGGCGAGCGCCGCCGCCGTCAACGTAACTCCTCGACGCAAGAGTCGCGAGCGAAGTTGCTCGCGCCCCCGTTCGAGCCGGTCCTTGACCGCACCGATACCGACACCCAATCGCTTTGCCACTTCCTCGCGAGTCAGTCCTTCGACCTGACAGAGCAAGATCACCTCGCGAAAACGGGGCGGCAGACTGGCAAGTTCCGCGTCAAGAATTTCGGCCAGTTCATGGACGGCGGCCTGTGTAACAGGACTGGCCCCCGAAGTCGCCGCTGCATCCTCCCGCTGCCGGCCCGCTAGGTCTTCGACTTCCCGGCGACGTGCGGTCGTGGCCCGCAACTTCAGCGACGTTCGCCGCGCGGTCTCATACAGCCATCCGGCGATGGATTCCTGCCCCTGCAACGACCTAGCCTTGCGGGCCAGCACGAAAAAAGTGGCTTGAAATGCATCGTCCGCGTCGTCGGTATGGCGCAACATACGCTGGCAGGCGCTCCAGACCAGCCCCGCATGTCGCTGCACCAATTCCGAAAATGCCGCTTCGTCCCCGGTGAGAAACCGCCTCAACAAATCCGGATCGTTGGGCGGTGTCGCAGCGGCAACCGCTCGGCAATTCGACCTATTGTTCGTTGGCAAGACGCTGACCATTGACCGACTCACCGAGTGCCCACCCCGCAAACGTTACTATATATAAATGCCAGCTCGCGCCTTGATGGCGGTAGAAAAAACGTCGTTTCGCCACGGAATTCACTTGCCGTGCCATCACGACGCGGCTTAGCTCGGAGGGGCCGAACACCGGCACGTGAGGGCGGGAGTGGTGACCGGGCAGTCATTTGGCGACTTCCCCAGGAGCATCAGGATCGCTTGGCGGCCTATTTTGAGGACACGCTGCTAGCGCCGTGCTCCTCCTCGCGCCGGGGCCGCTGCCCTCGAAATGCCTGATTTACGAAGGCCGGCAAATCGTTGGCCGCTTCGTCCACTTCCAGCTCTACGTCCCTCTTGCCACGGTTTACCTGGTTCGTTCCAGCTCCTTGAGATGCCGCGCGATCTCGCCCATCTCCTTGCGAAGGCGATTGACTTCGCGGCGCAATTCGGTCAGCTCGGCATGGGCGCCTTGTTCGCGATGGTCCTCGCGGCGTTCGGCTTCTTCGCGCATCCGGTCCTGGGATTCCGTTAGCTCACCCTCCAAAGCTTCGGCCCTCTCCGTCAGTTCATTCGCCAGGTCTTCGGCACCCGCTTCGTAGAGGTGCTGGGCGGCAATGCGAAAATGTTCGATGCGGCGGGCGGCGACTTCCCGCTCTTCCGGATGCTCGGGTCTGGGGTGTTCACGGTGGCCTGCCTCACGTCCCTCTTGTGATTCCTCATGAAGTTGGTCGAGTTCCCGCTCGACGTCGCCGATACGCTCGCGGATACCTTCGAGATCGCCACGCGGCGCTCCGGCCTCGTTCATACGGCGCTGTTTGTCGAGCAGCTCTTCGAGGTGCTTCGTCAGCTTCTTGATCTCTCGCTCTGGCCCGCCGGGCCGCTCTTTTGCCACCCGCTCAGCCATTTCGCGAAGCTCCTGCACCTCGCGGCGCATTTCGCCAGCCTCCTCGCCACGACCAAGGCGTTCGAGCTCTTCGGCCTCGCGATCCACATGCTGGGCCTTTTCGCGAAGCTCGTCGATTTCCGAAGCCGCCAGGTTCGACAGCACGGCGAAGGACATAGCTATGACGGACGTAAGCGCGAGACTAATTCGCATGATTCACCTCTCGTTTGTGGGAAGCTCCTGAAACATAACGTCAATGCGCAGGTCGATTTTAATGAGAAATCACCATAGCAACCAGCGCGCACGCCGCGAGACGGCTCCGCGGAAGGGGGGGCAACGTTACTATAATAATTGCCGGCTCGGGGTGTGACGGCGGTAGAAATCTTACGGGAATGGTAGACGAACCCGCATCAACTCGACAAATCTCGGATGTCACCGTAGTTTCGAACGTCAATCTTCGAGAGGCTTATTCGATGCAACTACTTATTATCAAGAGACTTACCGTCGTCCAGCCGCCGCCGCAATCCGGCTTCCCAGCCCCGGACACCGGCCAGAAAAAGTTCAATAGCCGTCTTGTTGTCCCGACTAGACTTACGACGACGGTTGCAGCAGAAAAACCGTCAACTTGCAGCAAAAAGCCCCGCTCGGGCGGCAACCCGGCGGGGCTCTGCGAGCCTTCTAGCTCGACTGACATTCTCAGTTAGGAGGTTCGCCATGAAGAGTCCCGCTCCGTATTTCCGCGCGTTCGACGGCTGGTGGTACGTCCAGCTTCGCGTCGACGGCAAACGCAAACAGATCAAGCTCGCCAAGGGCAAAGACTGCGAAGAACTGGCGATGCAAGAGTGGCACAAGTTCTGTGCCGCGCTGCCCGTGGAGCAACCGGTCGCCGCCGGTTCGGTGCTCGCGCTGCTCGATCTCTTCCTCGATCACTATAAGACCGAGGCGTCCGAGGGGACATATAGCTGGTATCGAAATTACTTCAAATCCTTCAAAGCCTGGCTCGTCAAAAACAAGCTCGAAGGATTGGAGCTGGAAGCGTTCACGCCGGCACACGTCACGAGCTGGTTGAAAGGGCAGACGACGTGGTCGAAGTCCACCAAGAACGGTGCCGTGCGAGCGATGCGGCGTGCGTTCCGCTGGCTCGACGACGAAGGGCATATCGAGCGCTACCCGCTCAAGGGATTGAAGGCACCGCCGCGCGGCCGGCGGGAGACGATCATCTCGCCGGAAAAATTTCAGGAGATTCTCGCGGCGGTGAAAGATCAGCAGTTCAATGATTTTCTCTGCTTTCTCTACGCGACCGGCTGCCGTCCGCAGGAAGCCTGCCAGGCCGAAGCCCGGCACTTCCAACCCGCGATGCAACGCCTGGTCTTCCCGGCATCCGAATCGAAAGGCAAGGAATACCCGCGCGTGATTTATCTGAACAACATCGCGCTTGCCATCGTCGATCGGCTCTGCAAAAAATATCCGCAGGGAAAGATTCTGCGGAACCGGCGAGGGAGACCCTGGAACCGCAACACGGTGCGGTGCCGTTTCCGGCGGCTCCGCGGAAAGGTCGGGCACTTCTGTGCCTATCACCTCCGGCACACGTTTGCCACCGAGGCCCTGCAGAACCTGGATGCCTTCACCGTCAGCGTGCTGATGGGTCATGCGGACGTGTCCACGCTGGCTCGTCAGTATCAGCATCTGGCAAAGGCTCCAGGGTTCCTGCAGCAGGCGATCAACCGGGCTAGAGGTGCTTAAGCGTTACGCGGGGGCGGGGAGGCCGATACGCTGTGAGAGGCTCGTCGGCTCTCCGCTCCCGTTTTGTCGCCTCCAAGTAGTCGGCAAGTTGCTCTTCGCTCACGCGAATCGCCGCATCAAGGCGGTGATGCGGCAACTTGCCTTGGTCGATCAGACCGTAAACCTTGGAGAGCGACAGGTTAAGCCGTTGGGCTACGTCGCACACTTTGAGAAGCATCGGACTTCTCCTCCTTCTTCGCATTCTCCGGCACCTTTTCCCACGCATGGTCTTTGCAGAGCACCAGGGAAAAGTTCGGGCCTTTCACGACGGCGGTGTCTCGCGTCTTTCCGCACTGGAAGCACGGATCATCGCTTTTGAACAGCACTCGTAACATTGGTCATTCTCCTTTCAGGTTTACAAATCCCAACTTGGCAGTTCCGGGGTTGCGACGATTTCTGACGTGACGACGCTATGCCGTACACCGGTCGTTTGAAGCCACGCCCGCCAATCGCTCACAAGATCGTGGGCAACGTAGTAAAAGCCGATCGTCCCGTCCTTTTCTCCCAGCTCCTTGAGTGCGTCTTTGGTGCGGTTGAGGCACTCTTCGACGTCGGGACTGGTGTCGAGCAGGTCGGAAAGCACGAACACGGCGGGCTTGGCACCGGCGACGACCGCAGGTTCAGTGAGCACGTAGCGCACCGCCTGGCTGACACCGTCGAAGACGCGCGAGCCTGCCGGATCAGCGTGCTGTGAAAGGAATGTGCGGAAGTCATCGGCGGAAGGGAACTGCTGCCGCAATTCCTGCGGCGTGCCGTGCCAGAGCAGAAAGCGATCTGCCGCGGAAATCTGGGCAATCACGATCTTGTCCCGCGTGCCGATGCGATCGCGGAAGTAGCGGTCGATGACCTGCAACGCAAACTCATACGCAGCCCCTCCGTCGATCATGTGCTGGGTAAATGACCCCGACAGGTCAAAGACGATACAGCAGACATGCTCATCTTCGGGCGGGGCGAACACCGTCGATGGAGCAGTCTGAACTCGCGGCGTGCAGCCGCAAGCGAGCAGAACAGCGAAGGTGAGAAACGAACGGTACATCAGCGATTCTCCTTTTTCAGGTCATTGCGAAGGTTGATGGAAACGAACGAGACGAACACGAGAACGGCGAGGTACGCCGCTGTCGCGAGGAGGGCGGAAACGCTGAAAACCGTTCCGCGCCAGCCGACGTGCGTCATCGCCGTGTAGAACAAAACTGCGTCGGCAGCCAAGATGACGCAGCCGAGCATCAGCACGAGCGTGCGGTACGCTTGTGGATTGAAGCCCTCGGCGACGAACACTCGATCCGAGTGAAGCCAGACTTGCAGGATCTTGTCCCACAAGTACCAGACGGCAATCAGCACGAAGATCGACAGAATCGGCGCAAGGTCGAGGCGGTAGGTATCCTCGTAGTCCTTGAGCATCCGCAGGCCGGGCAACTTCCACAGTTTCTGCCCCAGCGCTGGAACGAGGAACCGCAGCCCCTCGCTGATGACGGCGACGTAGATCATGCCGAGAAGGAGCTTGGTCACGATCTGCCAAAGCCAGTATTTGAGATGGGCAATTGTCATGGGGTTTCCTGTAAGGGGTGGTTGGGAGGGGTCCAAATAGTCGGAGAGCGTCGTCGATGTTGTGACGACGCGTAAGTTGTTGGCGGATCACGGTTTCTGTGCATGATTGATGTTGAATTAGGTGTTGAGTGACGGAAGGGGATAATGCATGGGTTTTTCGCGGGCTTTTTCAACAGGCTGCGGGTCGGATTGGGCATCGCTCGCCGAAGCAGTCGACGAGAAGCGTCTCGCTCTTGGGGTTGCGCTGCACGTTTGCCAAGGTCGTGAAGAGGGCGATTGAACGAACACAGTCGTCCGCTTTTTTCTGGAGAAATTCGAGCCGCCGGTCGGATTGCGTGACGTAGAGCAGGAAGTCGGTCGAGTCGGCGTAGCGTTTCTGCCGCTTACGCACTTGTGTGTGCGATTGTTCCCCGGTGTCGAGTTCGACATTGAAGCGCGTTCCGTCGAGGATCATTTCAGCATCAGGTTTGAGCGTTCGATCGACGATCCACCCTCGTTTGAAGGCAGCGTCAGGGAAACAGATGCAAAAGTCCGTGAGCAGTAACTCGTGTTCGAGTTGATCTGCCTTCGGTTTCCAGCCATTGCAGTACACGTTCTCGGGACGGCCGGAACCCTTCGAGATCACCTTGCCGACGCGTTTGAGAAATCCGTCGTCGTGGAGCTTTTTGATCGTGCGGTACGCAACCGCCGGGCTGGGGAAATATCCGAAAAAATGCCGGGCGGCACAGACGTGGATCGTTGCGATGGCACTGATCGTTCGTCGTCGCTGTTTCCAGTCGAGCATGCTGCGTCTCCATATTCCGGGCGGCGTCGAATGTCATCGATCGCCTTCCGGACCTTGCGATCAGTCAGTTCCGGGAATATCCACGGTGATTCGAGAAGAGGCGCCTCTTCAAAAAATACGTTGCTGTTGTCTTTGACCCAGCGCTGACGCACTTCGAGGTGCCGCAGCGGCGGGAACAATTCGGTCTCCCCGAGGTCTTCCAAGCCTTTGCGTTCAACGGCCGCACTCGCGGCGTAGTACCATTCGTGCCGGCGGCAGTTGGTGAACACGTCCGTCGGATTCGGAAAATTGGGCGACTGTACGAGGATATGGATGTCGAGGCCCATTTTCTGATATTCAGCGAGCGCCCGGATTTCATGGCCGGCCGCCCCAATCAAATTGGCATTCGTCGCTTCGTCGAGGACGAGAAGGAGTCGCGGGATCATGATCGCGTTCGCACATGTTGAATCACTTGGATTGAGATGCTGCCGAGGATCGTTTGCATCACGGGCTGCGACACGTTGCCGCCCTCGACCAATAAAATGCCGCCTTTATCCAAAAAACTGCCGAGATCGAACGATGTGCCGCATCGCACGACGAACGACGGTGATCCGCAGACGCCATCGATCAATCGCCGGGCGGCAGCGTACTGGCCCGGTTTGATCTTTCCGCTGGCGACGCCCTCGAAGTGGAATTTCACGTCTTCGTCGGTCACGTCGCGAAACAGACGGGCGAACTTCGGGTGCCCCGGCTGCAGGCAGTAGCGCAGGTCGGATGCCGGGTAATCGAAGGGCTGGTTCAAAAGCAGCAGCGTGGCCTTGAGCACCCATTCTTCGGTTTGCGGCGAACCGGCAAGGGATTGCTGTTCGCGGCGTCGCGTCAGCAGTTCGCCGAACTGCTCGGCCTGCTGGTAGTGTTCCTTTGCCTGGACGATCGGATTCGCCGACCCGCAGCGTTTGAGGAACCTGTATTTCGGCGTTAGATCGAGTTCGCCGAGGTTGTCATAGATGATGCGATTCTTGTGGCCATTCGCGACGAGATGGCCGAGGCAATTCCATGCGAGACTCTTCTGATGCGGATCGAGCACGCAGATGCCAACGCGTGGATATTCATCAGCGGCAGCGAGAATATCCGAGACCTCACCCCATGATTTTCCGCTTTGGGTAGAACCGATGCTGACCTTGTTTCCTTTGCGGTAAGCCGGACTCATTTGTCCCCCTGCAATTTGCGGAGGAGCGACCGCTTGGCACGCATGATGAGAATTTCTCTCTCGTCTTCATCCAGCGGCAGCGAGTTGAGTGCTTGGACTTCCGCGTCGTATTCCTCCCGAGCTTGCCTAGCCAGAGAACGAATACGTTCGGAGAAGGGCGGCGGAGGTGGTGGGGCCGGCTTCGGCGTGAGTTCTTGAATTGCCTTTCGCACTTGTTCCCGTCTGGCTTCTTCTGCTAACCGCCGGCGGTAGGCGGCGTGCCGAATTTCCCGACTCTTCATCGAAATGAGCATGCAGAGCGTCGCGACGACGCTCGTCGAACACAAGCCGATGTGCGCGACACACAAAGATCGAAACAGGGCTTCGACGAGAACGTCGATTTCCGCTTCGAACGTGAAGCGGTGGAGAAAATACGTTACCAGCAGGATGCCGCCGGCGATCCCCCCGTAGATCAGGGATTCCTGACAGGCGAGATGTTTCACTGCCATACCGACGACGATCGCCAGAAAGAGGAGCTGCAAGAATGTCGCTTTGTCAGCGATCGCGAGGAAGTCGGGTAACATTTGTCGCGACGACTACGTGGGGATGCGGTCATCAGCACGATCGGCCAGAAATTGGTGAAAGAGTCGCAGAGATGAGAGAGACTGCATCCGCATTGGCCTTGCCGCGAACTCCTGCGGGCGGGGGTTCGGGCAACCGTCGTCGCTGAAACGATCGTCTGCGATGTCATCGAGGCGCTGGTCGTCCATTTGTGTTTCTCCTCCTCTGGGATTCTGAGCTACATGTCAGTCGGTGGGAACGCGACATCGAGAAGATGCGGATGCGATCGCTCGAGTGTCGTTCGGACACACTCTCGGATGAGTTCCTGGTGGGCCGCGTGATCGTCTGGCGGCACGCCACACCACGCGGCGAAGACGTCGAGCTGTGCCCAATCGCGGCATGCATCAAAGAGGTAGCAGAGTTGCAGCTCTTCGTTCGACATTTCGTGCGGTCGTTGGCGGCACTGTTCCAAAAAGAATCCTACTGCTGCGTCGAGAACGTGTTGTTGCATGTCGAGAGAGAAGGCATACCACGCAGGTTCGAGCAAAATCTGGGAATAGGCGGTGGAAAGCGCGGAGAGCGAATAGGCGTTAAGGGAATGTTTCGACAGGCGGCTCTCACGAAAATGATGAAGGTTATCGAGTGCAGCAAAGTAGCAGTGAAGAATGGCGTATCCGACTCGCGTTGGTTGCGGTGGATCAGAAAAATCAGCGGCGATGGGCTGGTTATGTCGGGCCAGTTCCGCGAGAGCATGAATTGTTTCCCATCCTGCATGCTGATGGAGTAGACCGACACAGGGGGATTCCGATGGTCGAGTAACAAGGACTGACAGCTTCTTCTTTGCCCGATGCCGCAGCGTGGCCAGATGCCCCTTCTTGCATTGGAACAACTCATCAACAAAACCAAACTCGCTGGAGAAGCGCTCGACATTAACCGCGAGGGCTTCGATCGGGCGAAGAGCGAGCGTTGCTTGCGTCAAAAGTTTTGAATGCTCGTCGTCATGGCCGCTGAGGGGGTGGTGTCTGATGTGGGCTGCAATACTAGGCTCGACTAGGTCGACATTGATGAATTCGCGACACGTGCTCCGAGTGACGTGGTCGGCAGCGGCGCGTTGAGCAGATGTCGCAAGGTAACCTTTGAGTGCTCCCTCCTCGGGAAATGCGCGTATCAAGAGCTTTTCAAACAATTTCGCCCGAGAGAGGCTCAGGAGAACATCCTGCATAACGTCTTCAACGTCCTGAAAACTCTCGGCTGGAAGCGTGTTGCGCACGATGGTCGCGATGTATCCCCGGTAGGCAGCAACGAAGGCGGGCCAAAAATCGCCTTCGCTGAGAGAGCGCAGCTCGTTGAACTCGATCGTCTTTGACATTGAAAAAATCCCAGGCTTTCATATTCCATAAAGGGACGGTACGGCGAATTATTACAAGCTCGGCCGAATTCTTCGCGGAAATGCGCAACTCATACCAGCGACTGCACTTGCGGCATTGAAAAAGCCCTGAAAGTTCTTATTTCAGGGCATGCCAGTCAACTGACTGGCGGACGGTCACTTCTTCGCCTGCTCGTTCGCGATGAACTCGAAGGCGAGTTGGAGGAAGAGGGCGAGCGGTAGCATGTCCTCCGGTTGTAACCGAGCTGTCGACGAGTGACAGCCGTTCTCGTCCTTCCAAGTGCGCAGAGCTTCGCAACGGAAAATGCGTATCGGGCCGTGATCTTCAATGTCCACGACCCGATCGAACACGGCAACCTCGACGGTAGGCGGTTGCTCGGCCTCGCCGGCCGGGCTCATTTTACGATTCAACATGCAACTCCTTGAGGGGGCAGAGCATAGACGATCCCGTCGTCGTGCAAGATTGCCTCGGTGGGTTGATTAGCCTGCTTCCTGCGGCTGGGAAGTGGTGTAAATGACCGTTCGCCACAGGAACAACCTGTGGGCGGAAAACGTTACACCAAGAGGGGGCCGCCGTCGATAATCAGTCGCACAATGACTAGATCACGATTCTCTCGATCTCGCCGAGCGTCACCTCGTCATCCATGCGAGCGTAGAGCTTCGTCGTCCGCGGCGATTCATGGCCGGCGATTTGCTGCGCGGTTTCAGAGGTTCCACCACAAGGCACCCCAAGCACCGATCTATCCCGCCTCACCGCAAGCGGGTAAAATCGGCGTCCCGGCGCTACTGGAGCTGGCACGCTGGTGTCAGCAGCGTCTTGATCAAACTCAAGGAGGAGAGTTATGCACAAGCCCGCACCCGGCGAAAAACCCGCTGAAAAAAGGGGGTTCATCAGCTACGCCTGAAGGATTTTTGGGGCCATCTGCCGGAATGCAATCGGCAAGAGATCGGCCAGATCCTGGCACAGATGATCGCTCGACAGATCCTTCCTCGGGAGCAGAAGGAGGGATCCGATGAGTAGCCAAGAATCGCCGGCATCTGAAAAACGCGCATCATCTGATTCGGGGGCGTTCAGAGCCTCCACGAAACTGCAACCGCATCATCGCGATCGCTTGGCGATTGTCTACGTGCGGCAATCCAGTCCGCAGCAGGTGCTCGACCACAAGGAATCAGCGGCTCGGCAATACGGGCTGGTTGACGTCGCCGTTTCGCTCGGCTGGGCGGCCGACCGGATCGAGGTCATCGACGAAGATCAAGGCCACACCGCGTCGACCGCCGACGGCCGCCACGGATTCCACCGATTGCTTGCGGAGGTTGGATTAGACCATGTCGGCATCATCCTGGGAATCGAACTGAGCCGGCTGGCGCGTTCGAATAAGGACTGGGCGCAGTTGATCGAGCTCTGCGCAATTTTTCGAACGCTGCTCGCAGACCAGGATGGACTCTACGATCCGACCGAGTACAACGATCGGTTGCTGCTGGGGCTTCGTGGGATGATGAGCGAAGCTGAGCTGCACATTCTGCGCGGGCGAATGTACCAGGCCATGCTCAACAAGGCGCGGCGTGGTGAGTTGTACATCCTTCCGCCCATCGGCTACGTGAAGCTCCCCAAGGGAGCGTTTGCCATTGACCCCGACGAGCAAGTGCAGTCCGTCGTTCGTTTGGTCTTCGATATCTTCGATCGGCACGCGACCGTGCGGGGGGTTGTTCGCTACTTGGTTCGGCACGGAATCAAATTGCCCATTCGACCGCATGCCGGCCCCAACCGCGGGAATCTCGAATGGCGTTCACCAACACGCGATTCCGTCACCATGATCCTAGGTCACCCGCTGTACTGCGGTACCTATGGCTATGGTTTTCGTCAGGTCGACCCACGGCGCAAGGACGCCGAGAAGCGCGGATCGGGACGTGTGGTGATGAACCCCGAGGAGTATCATGCCCTGATTCCCAATCATTGCCCGGCCTACATCACGATCGAACGATTTGAACGGAACCAGCAACGCATGACAGAGAACCAGTCCCGCGCGGAGTCAAAGGGCGCTCCCCGCGAAGGCCCGTCGTTGTTGGGCGGGTTGGTGTTTTGTGGCCGGTGCGGCCGACGCATGGCGATCCATTACAGCGGGCGGAAGAGGATCTTGCGATACGTCTGCTGGCACGCAAAAAACAACTATCAAGGTCCACAATGCCAGTGCCTCTCCGGAAAAGTTCTCGATGAATTGGTGGCCGAGCGAGTCAGGGCCGCGATGGAGCCGGCTTCGCTGGAATTGAGCCTCACCGCTGCTGAGGAAGTGCGACAGGAGCGTGAGCGACTGGACCGAAACTGGCAGCAGCGGGTGGAACGGTCGCGATACGAAGCGACAAGAGCCGAACGGCAATATCAGACGGTCGAGCCGGAGAACCGCCTGGTCGCCCGAGAATTGGAGCGCCGCTGGGAAGCCGCTCTCAAGGAACTTCAGCAGTTGGAGCAAGAATACGCGCGCTTTCGTCAGACGCACCCACAGTCGCTGACGGCCGACGAACGCGACGCGATTCGCTCGCTCTCGAAGAATCTTCCGACGCTGTGGAATGCGTCGACCACCACTCCCGCTGATCGACAGCGAATCGTTCGTCTATTGATCGAGCGCGCTGTCGTCACCGTGCAGGGAGCGACAGACCACGCAGACGTGGTGCTCCAGTGGGCCGGTGGCTTCACGAGCCAGCATCAACTGGTTCGCCCGGTGCTGCGTTACGAGCAGATGGCGGACTACGACCAGTTGATCGCTCGGATTGTCGAGTTGCAGAGCGAAGGGCTATCGTATGCTCAGATCTCCGTACAGCTTAACAGCGAAGGCTTCCGACCGGTAAAGCAGGCGGAGAAGTTCGATAGCGACATCGTAAGCCGTCTCGTGAGGCGATTGGAGAAGCAACTACCGGGATCGAAGGCGAAAGCGCCGCAGGGAATGCTGCAAGCAAACGAGTGGCTCGCTATTGACCTGGCCGAGCACTTGGAGATGCCCAAGAACACCTTGTTTTCCTGGATCAAGCACGGCTGGGTCCGTACGGTTCGGCAACTTCCCGGCTACCGCGGCCGCCTCATCTGCTGGGCGGATGCCGATGAACTGGAGCGGCTGCGCCGCCTCCGGCAGACCAAGCACGGGTGGTGGGATCCACCACTGTCTGCCGAACTGACGACACCCCAACCGTTGCCGAAGGAGGCACGTTCACCCAGCGTCAAGCCCCGCTGATACTGCGTGACTCTTGTCATGGTTTGTCAAGCAACGAGGCGTCAGGACTGGACAAGATTCACGTTCGGTGTGCTGGTCAACGATCGATTTGCCATCGGTCGCCGGGGTCTGCTATGCTTCGGATAAAGTGAGTTTTCTGAAACAAAACTCTTGGCGCAAGTCGAATAGCACGACGCCACAAGTCGATGTGCGAGGCAAGGAGCTGATCCCAGCATTTGACAAAACGCTTGACTTGAGTGGCAATAATCTCCGACGCGTGCTCCATCAGGCCGTGAGAAGTTGGCTCGGTAAAACGCCATCAAAGTTGACCCGCGTCAACTACCAGCGTGACCTCCACCACTTTTTCTCCTTCGCCGGCATCCCGCCGGCCGACTCCGAACAACTGCTCGCCGTTCGGCCCGAACACGTGGCGGCATGGCGAGATGAGCTTCGCGGTCGTGGCCTCGCCAACGCGACTATTCGACGGAAGATGACCGCGCTGCGTTCATTGTATTCGTATCTGCAAACTTACGGATATGTCGGGGCGAACCCGGCCCACGGCAAATTCGTGAAGGCACCGACGGTTCCACGCGACGGCAAGACGGTGGGGCTCTCTCCTGCCGACTGCCGCCGTTTGATGGAGACTCCCGACATCAATACACCCGTGGGGCTCCGCGACAGGGCGATGCTCGGTGTCCTCGCCTACTCGGCCTGCCGGGTCGGCGAACTGGTAACTCTACAGGTGAAAGATTTCCGGACCAGTGGCGAGCACCGAGTGCTTTCGATCTTTGGCAAAGGCGGCAAAGAGCGAACCGTGCCCCTGCATCTGGAAGCCGTTGAACGACTGATCGAATGGATTGAAGCGGCCGCCATCGCAGATGATCGGTCGGGCCCGCTCTTCCGTCCCGCCGCGACTCCGCGTGGAAAAGGCCGCGATGGCTTTCGTCGTTCGAGCCTGACCACCCGCTCGGTCGAATATCTCGTAAAACGTTATGCCAGAGAAATCGGTCTCGACCCGGCCGTGACAGTCCACTCGCTTCGCGTGACGGCGCTGACAACTGCGCGTGAGCGAGGCGCCGACATCATTGATCTGCAGGATTTCGCCGGCCACGCAGATCCCCGAACCACGCTGACCTACATCCGCTCACGAGACCGACTTTCGAAATCGCCGACCTACGTTCTGAACTATTGAGCACTTCCCCTCGACGCTCGCCGGTGCAGCTTCGGTGCATCGGTCGATGAAACCGATGAGAAAACGCCCTGGCCATTTTTCTCCCGACAGCATGATTCGCCAAGCTCGTCATCGCCATCTGCGCGGTTGTCGGCGGAGACGGCCCACTTCGTGGCTATCGCCGAGTTCGGCCGGAAAAAACGCGAGTGGTTGGGAAAGATCTTGCATCTGACTGCGGGCACTCCTGCCCCGTTTGCCGGGCCTACAGGGGTAGGAAGGGCATCCCTCCATCGCGCCCTGGTTGCACACTGTTCCGGTGAGTTGGGCTCATTTCCCACCCCCGTCGATGAATGCGTCCAGATCGAATATCCCCGATCGCAGGAATCGCAAGAAGCTGATGTTTTTGTTCCGGCAGGTCTGGTAGATGCTCAGGAAAACCAGATAGTCCTGGATGCCCTTCTCGTTGAACGATGCGCCCATGATTCTGCGGCGCGATGCGAAACGCTTAATGGCAACTTCCGCGTTGTTGTTGTTCCAGGGCACGCCGTCGTGGTCGAGAAAGGTGAACAGCTTGTCCTTATACTTTCCCACTCGCTTCTGGTAGTGCGCCGCCAATTCTGACTGGAACTGTTGCTCGGCGAGGTAATCCAGAAAGCCATCCGTTTCCTTCTTGTGCTTGTGCCGGAAGTGACGCTTCAGACCGTGAGCGTCGATAGTGTCGATGATAGGCTTTAGGACGCCGACGAGCCGTTGCGCCACCTGCTTGAGTGCTTCGTCGAAGGGATTGTGGAACAGGTCATCGTTAATGTCGCGGATGAGATGGATCAGGCATTTCTGCTGCGGGCACTTCATTGCGTCGTATGCCGAGTAGAAGTCCGACACTAGAACTCCCTTGAAATCCTCGAGCACCGTCTTTAAGATCTCACCGTCGCGGGTCGGCGCGTAGACGTAGACAACCTCCTCCAGATTAGTGAAAGCCCAAACGTAACCGGACTGCCCTTTAACCTGCGCCTTGGTCTCGTCGACGTGGGCCAATGAACCGCGCCGCAACTTCTCTTTCAGTTTTTCGTAAGTGGGGCTGAACATCGCCGCCAGCCGAGGTTTCAGCCTGGCCAATGACGTGTTGGCAAGCGAGACGCCGAAGAAATCGTGCAGGCTCTGTGTGATAGCTTCGTGGGACTGCCGAAGAACGACATGCTGGTAGACGGCCCAGAGGCTTAGGTTGTGGCCGACTCGCCGACCCACTGCACGATGCTCGTCAGCATTGAAAGAAGCCGGGCAATCGCGGCACTGGTAGCGCGAACTGGTGTAGCGAACCAGCCATCTCTTGATCCCCGATGGAGTGAACTTCAGGTCGGGTACGACCTTGGTGCATACCTTTGAGCGACATTGATAGATTCGTTTGCTGCCGCACTTTGGGCACTTCTCGGGCGGTGGGCCCTTGATCTCCAGATTCACTTTCAGCTTTCTTTTGGCATCGCGGAGCTTTCGCTTCAAGCTCTTGCGTACAGCCGGACTGCTACGGACGTAGACCTTATCGCGCTGGTAGTCCGAATAGGCGCACTTGTTGATCCATTCCAGTTCCGGGCAGAAAAACTTCGTCTTGCCCAAGCGGAAAGTGCCGGGCCGTTGGATGTCGTCAGCATGGGCCACGATCGGCTGACTCTCGCCTGCGCTTTGCGGCGACCCCGAGCAGATAGAGAAAAGAAAATCGACAACCCGCTTTAGAGCCTATCCGAGAACCGAACTGCATGGCCGCTAGCATCCGTAATACAGGTAGAGGAGATCATTTCTCGAACTGCATGGAGGTGCAAAATGGCCAACCGACCATCATCAAAGTTTCACCAGATT